>ERZ1370068.10580-contig-9266_pt1 | contig 32891 bp, 46 predicted proteins | sample MGYA00561227_ERZ1370068 | MGnify/ENA primary metagenome ERZ1370068 (study PRJEB38410, sample SAMEA6850437) | metagenome | study: Metagenomic assessment of the ecological functions of the soil: analysis of the soil microbiota associated with the...
TCAAAGCAGGCCTTGGCGGCACGAACCCCGTCGACAAGTTCATGCCGTCGGTATCGCCGTCGAGCTGCGTCGGGCTGATGGAGAACCGGCATATCGGAGCGACGAGGAACATCTCTACGCCGTGGCGGAGGCGCTGCGGGAGGAATACCAATGCGATCGTCGCGCGCGGGATTCATCGTGCAGATCGACGACCCGCGCCTGGCGATGAACTACATGCTCAATCCCGCGATGACGATCGAGCAGCAGCGCGCCTGGCGCAGCAGCGCATCGAAGCGCTCGAATCACGCGCTGCGCGGTCTGCCGGAGGACCGCGTGCGCCACCGCACTGCCACGGCATCAGTAACCAGGGCCTGCGCTGCGAAGCGATAGCCTCGAGCTCAAGCATCTGCCGGCCGATCTGGATCGTCACCATCAAGCGCCGGACTACTATTCGTTCGAGCTGCGATGAGCCTCGCGCCATGAACAAGTGAATGGCGGGTGTGGGAGACGGCCAAGCTGCCCGCATTTCGGCAAGGTGCTGATGCCGGGCTGCATCACGCATGCCTCGGTCATCGTCGAGCATCTCCGAGCTCGTGGCCGAGCGCCCGCTGCGCCTGGCCGGGATTGGCCCGGGCGCGAACGGGTGATGGCAGCGCCGACTGCGGCTTCTGCCTCGACGCTGTCGCTGAATCGAGCCGCCCGAGATCGAGCCCGAGATCGTCACAGGCCAAGTTCACGAGCCTCGCCGAGGGCGCGCGCCTCGCCCAGTCAGGCGCTGTGGCGATGAGCGGCCGCTGCTGGCAGCGATCGATCGTTTCCGCAACCTGATCGTTCACGTCGAGGCAGGATTGCTCCCGACGGCCGTCAATTCACCGGGGCGACCTCGAACAGCGCGCGTCGGCGCTTCATCACGGCGCGTCGTGGCGGCCGAGCCGGATCGAGCTCCGTGTTCATCTTCTTCCAGGCCGCGGCAACGCCGACGGCGGGATCGTGTATTTGAAGCCCGGGCCGGTCCCTGCCGCGGCCTGATCACGATGACTGGCCGCTGCGCCAGATCGGGGCTTTTTTCAGGATCGATCTTTAAGTGAACGCTGACCCACCGACGCCGAGGTCGCAATCGCGACGCCATCGGGCGTAGCGGCCGCGCAGGGCGCCTTTTCGCTATCGCAGTAGGCGTCACCGCGAGCTCGCGCGCGGCTTCTGCTTTCAGACGGTCGACGGCGTCGAGACCGATCTTGATGCCCAGCGGGATGAATGCAGCCGTAGCCGCCATGCGCACGGGCGCCGAGCGCGATCCACTCACTCAGGCGTTTCGGCGCGCGCCGCCGCCGTGCCGCCGCTCGTCAACGCAGCGAAGACAACCATCGGGTCACGATCGGTCGCATGGATCCACCGAACCTCGGTCGCCGGTGCACGATCTTTGCCCCGCGCCACTCACGCCAGTCGGGCAAACGATGTGCAAGGCGACCGCAACACGGCAAATGCCAAAGATGGCTCAGCTCGGATGCAACGGTGCGGCGAGCGCCGCGCGCGCGGGGTCGCCGTGCCGGGGTCCAAAGACCGCCGACCGCATCCACAGCTGCGAGCAGCAGCGTTGTCGCGAGCAGCAGCGGCGCTCAACGCCAGCACCAGTGGATGCCGATCAGCTGCCGCCGAGTCCGACCGTGATGCCGCCTGAAGGCGCGCAAGCCCAGGCCCGCCATGCTGGAGAGCCCAGCACCCGCCCGCGGATCGCGGCGGGCGCGTTGAGCTGCACCGTGCGCCTGCGCCATCGAGCTGTAGGACAGCTCGACGAACCCGGCGGCGAACAACAGCGCGAGCGCGCGGGATAGATCGTCGTCATGGCAAAGGCCGGCGAGAACGCAGCACCAGATCATCACCAGCAGCGAACGCGTGCGCTGCGGCCGCGGCTGCGAGCCAGCCGCTGCCTCGAGCACGATGCCGCCGGTGAGTGCGCCGGCGGCGTCACGCCTGCGAGCAGCAGGCCATAAAGAAGGCCGGCGTCGCCATGACCCAGATCCTGGGCATAGCTCGGCATCTGCGCCTGATAGGCGTTGCTGATGATCAGCGACGCGCGCGCCCGAGAGCAGGATCATCGAGACGATGATCCTGCTGCCGCGGATGCTGCGCGATGGTCGTGCACGATGTCGGAGAGCGCCGCGCACCGGCCGCGCCGGTGCGCGGACCTTCTGGAAACGCGGGCCGTAGGGCGCCTTCCACAGGAACAGGATCAGTGGAAGGTAGATCACCGCGTTGAGCAGAGATGCCATAGGTGGGTCCGAGCGCGAGCATGAACGCCGCGCCGACCGCGGGCCCCGCCAGCAATCCGAGGTAGCGCGAGGTTGCGTTGAGCCGTATGGCGCTCGGCAATTCTGCGTGGCCGACGATGTCGTGCAGCAGCACCTGGCCCGGTGGTCCCCAGAATACGCTGGCGATGCCGTGCACGGTGAGAATGACCGCGGAGTGCCAGGCTTCCAGCGGTGTCGGTGTAGAACAAGATGCCTCCAGGCGAGCGAGCACGCCATGAACAGCAGCATGCCGATCTGGATCAGGCGGCGGGAATCGTAGCGGTCGGCGAGCGCTCCCATGAAGACGCCGAAGAACAGCATCGGCAGCCAGTGCGACAGGACGGCGTAGCCGCCCAGTGCCGGCGACTGGAATTTCTGGAACACCACCCAGTAGCTGATCACGTGCTCGACGCTGTCGGCCATCATCGCCAGCGCCGAGTAGAGGAAATAGGGACGGAAACCGGGGTCTCGCAGGGCGGCGAAGGAGCGCTGCGCCGGGCTCGTGCGATTCGGTATCGGCTGCGGTCAAATCAGGCCTTTCACACGCGAAACACAATCGCTTGCAATAGTTATAAGATGTATCTTTAGACATATCTAAACGGAAGGTCCCGGCAAGTCAAGAGAGCGTTAGCATCGGGATGGTGCCGAACGCGCCGCAATCGCCGCGGGACGGCATTGCGTCGACGTCATGCCGCTGGAACGAAGCATCCGGGCGGAGCGCGATCGGACCGCGTCGATCAACGCCGCCGCGGAGCGAGCGGGTGGCGCGCAGACGCGGGCATCGCGGTCCGCCACACTATTTTCTCTAAATTTGCAACTAGCGCGTCCGTGCCTCGAAGCGCTAGTATCACGAGCGGCTGCCTTCGCGCGGCCGCGGTCTTCCATCACCCGATCGAACGGCAAGCGCCGCTCGGCGGTCCCCGCCGATGACGTTTTCAATTGCCCTGCCAAGGAGAAGCCATTGTCCAAGCTGGCGCTGACACTAGCCTGCGGCGAGTGCGAGATCGTGCGCGCACTCATGGACGGGACGCGTCAAAGCCTGATGGTGTCGACCTCAATGTGCTCACGGCAATGGATTCGAGCACGCGGCATTGGCGCTTCCTGCGCAATCGCGAGTTCGACATGGCCGAGGTGTCGTGCTCCTCGTATCTGGTCGGCGCGATCAGGGCGTTCCCATCGACGCCATTCCCGTCTTCCTGCACCGCAGGTTCGCCACGGCTTCATCTTCATCAACACGGCCCAGGGCATCCGGACGCCGGCCGATCTGGTGGGCCGCAAGATCGGCGTCAAGCAGTTCCAGAACACGGCGATCGTCTGGCTGCGCGCATCCTCCAGCATGAATACGGCGTGCCGCTGCAGCCTCGATCGAACGGGTTTGCGAACTTGACGAAACCATCGAATTCGAGCCGCCCCGCGAACCTGAAGATCGTGCGCTTGCCGCCCGAGTGCTGCGGTCGAGCAGATGCTGACGAACAGAGATCGATGCGAGTCCTGCACCCTGATCCTGATCCGTCCGCTGGTCGACAAGGATCCGCGGGTCGCGCGTCTGTTTCCCGACTATCGCCGAGGAGGAAATCGCCTACTTTCGCAAGACCGGCATCTTTCCGATCATGCATGTGCTCGGCATCAAGCGCGAGATCGCGGAGGAGCACTCCTGGGTCGCGATCAACGTATTCCGCGCGTTCAACGAGGCGAAGAGCCTCGCCATGAAGCGCATGGCAGATCCGCGGATCGTGCCGCTCGCGTTCTATCGCGAAGCGTGGGAGGAGCAGGAAGAGAGCTCATGGGTCCGGATCCCTGGGAGTACGGTCCTGACCGACAGAAACCGGCATACCCTCGAGCGATTTCCACCTACGCCCATGGGCAGGGGCTGACGCGGCGCAAGCTTCCACTCGACCAGCTGTTCGATGACCGATGTCGCAGGGCCGCAAGCGGGGGTGTGGAGTTCGGATTTGAGGAACCGTCAACCTGACGCCCGGTTTTGAACCACCAGCTATCGAGGGCAGGAGGCGCAGCCCGACGGCTATCCACAGAACGTCGCAAAGAAGAAACGCCACAAGCTCGATTTGCGGATGACGAGCGGAGGTTGGGCGGTGAGAGAGCGAGCGCTCGCGGATGGCGTGATCCGGCGGCTCCGGCTGTCAGGCAGGCTCGTCATGCTACGGCCACGTGACGACCCACTTCGTCAACCACAGCCTGGGCCTCGTCTCGGTCCAGGTCATGGATCGCGCGCTCGAGTACATCTACCAGCTATTGGGCATGCTCCGCTCGGCAGCGTCCTCCTCTACGGCGGCCTTCGCGACCCATTACAGCCTGGCGCTGTGGGCGCTCTGGCTGCGCCGCTCGCTCAAGATGCCGTTCGCCGAGGCGACCCAGCTCGTCCTCGGATTCTCGATTCCCTTTTTGCTCACGGATCACGTCCTCCAGACGCGCGTCGCCGGCACCTTCTATGGCGCCAATGTCGGCTATTACTCGACGGTGCTGTCTACTCGTATTTCGTGGCCAATCCGCTGCGCGGCGGACTCCAGGTTCACGGTGCTTGGTGATCGCCTGGGTCCACGCCAGTGATCGGGCTGTGGTTCTGGCTGCGCCTGAAGCCGTGGTACCAGCGCTGGCAGCCGATCCTCTACGCCTTCGCGCTGTTGATGCCGACCTTTGCGATCCTCGGGCTTCTCGAGGGCGGCAGCGGCAGGTCATGACGATGGCCGAGGATCCGGCCTGGGTCGCCCAGCTCGCGCAGGACCACCCGCGCGCCAGCGCCGGACGCCGGCGTTCCTCGATCAGATGGTGGTGTGGGTGCGCTACGCCTTCGTGGCGGCGCTCCTCGCCGTGCTGGCCGCGCGGGTCGCGCGTTGGCGCTGGGAGCGTCGGCGCGGCGTTCGTGCGCTGACTCTATCCGAGCGGCCGCGTGGTGCAGATCGTGCGCGGCGTGTCGGTATTGGAGGCAAGCCGGATGGCCGGCATTCCGCATGCCTCCGTGTGCGGCGGCCGCGAGCGCTGCTCCACCTGCCGCATCAGGATCGACGGCCTGAAGGAGGAGATCCTGCCGCCCGCGACCGAAGAGGTGAAGGTGCTGCGCCGCGTGGGCGAGAGCGCCCGACGTGCGGCTCGCCTGTCAGCTCCGCCCGCATGGCGATCTGCGCGGTGACGCCGCTGTTGCCGGCGACCGCCCAGGCCAGGGACGGGTTCAGCCGTCCGGGCTATCTCCACGGCGCCGAGCGCGAGATCGTGATCCTGTTCGCGCGATCTCCGCTCCTTCGCACCAGCTCCGTAAAGAAGCTGCCCTACGACTTGGTGTTCCTCCTGAACCGGTACTTTGCCGAGATGGGCCATGCGGTGGAGGCGGCGGGCGGCCGCATCGACAAGTTCATCGGCGACGGCGTGATGGCGCTGTTCGGTCTCGACAGCGGCGTCGAGGCGCGGCTGCCGCGAGGCGCTGGCCGCGGCCAAGGGCACATGTCCGAACGCATGGAGAGTCTCAATCGCTCGCTGGTCCACGACACTATCCGAGCCGCTGCGGATCGGCATCGGCATCCATACCGGCCCCGCCATCGTGGGCGAGATGGGTTACGGCACGGCGGTCTCGGATCACCGCGGTTGGCGACTCCGTCAACACCGCGAGCCGCATCAGAAGCCCTCACCAAGACCTATGCCTGCGAGCTCGTGATCTCCGAGGCCAGGTGATGCCTCCGCGCCGGCGATCCAGATCTCGGTGCGTGCCCCGCGGCATGAAGATCGAGATCACGCGGACGGGTCGAGACGCCTCGTGGTGCGCACGTTCGCGACCGGCGGGATCTGCCCGTGTGCTGGAAAGCGGAGAGCGCAAGCGCGCCTGATCGGGTCCGCAGCTCGAAATCTGCGCCGACGGCGAACCCGCGGATCAACGCACACTCTTGGATGCCGGCGCGAGACCTCGCGGCCGCGCTACGGGCGAACCGCGGTGGCGGCCCGCCACGCTCGTACACTCCAGCCCCGCGCGCGATATTGCAGCAAGCGGTCTTACGGGAGCGGGAGGCTGCCGAGCAAGGCTCGACCACACCGCCACGCTGAAATAGAGCGACATCAGGCGATCTCGTCCTGCCGATTGAGCGATGTCATGCGTACGACGGTCCAGCGCGTGGTCAGGTCGTGCTGGCCCGCAAGCAGTCGGAACAAGAAAGAGCGAGCTTTCACCACGCCGCTCGCGCCTGCATCACCCCCGTCGCCAGCGGTCAGAAATACATCGGCACGTCGATGACCACACGAGGGAAGACCAGGTAGAGCGGTGATGCCCCACGACACGCCAGATCCGATCGCAAGGCGGGCGGCGCCGCGGGAAGTCATTGAGCAGCCGCAGCAGGGCAACCCGCTGTGAGCGGGAAGGTCACCGCCCTGGCAGCAGAGTTCTCGAGCGTATTGCCGGGTAGTTCGTCGTGATCACGGCGTACCAGAGAAGGTCTCCGCGAGCAGGATCAGCGGAACGATCACCGGTCGCGATGTTTCGTGCCGTATCCGCGCTTTGCCAGCTTAGCGAGGATTGGTTTTCAGCACGATGGCCCATTGGAGGGACGAAGCGAATCGGCGACGGTTGCGACCGATCGCCCGACGAAGACGGCTCGACAGCCAGCAAGTATCGAACAGAGGATCCTCTGAACGTCGGCCCGCGGCGGCAGCGCGGATCGAAAGGCGCAGCCGAAGACGTAGGCGGCGCACAGCGAAGCCACCAGGAACCTCGGCAGGAAAATCCCGCGTTGCGCACTGGGCGTCATCTGCCGGAAGCCAGCGGCGATGGAGCAGCATCCACAGGGCGATGTTGGCGGTGCTGACGATCAGCAGAAAACACCACCAGATCGCCAACCGGGTTTGAGGGCGGCCAACCAATCGAGGTTCATACGTCACTCGCGCTTGGCATCACCAAAACCCCACGCGACCGCAATAATACTGACACATGGCGCGGCCGGAATAAAATTAGTCCCGGGGTAAAAAAGCGCGGCCGGGCGGCGGAAACTCAAACGGGCTGAGGATCGTTGGAGCGCCCCGGGGATATTGCGATGCCCGCTGTCCCGGGCTCCGAGACGTATCCCGTCGACGCTACTTCTCCGCGGGCTTGCGAAGATGATAGTGTCCATGATCCAGCCGCTTTTTTGGCGTCAGCGCTTGCGCGCGAACGGCTGCGATGTTGGTCCCCGACATCCGACAACCGGCCGGATACGGAATCTCATCCTTCGTGCCGATCGTAGGCGCCCCAATAGATGTCGACGCCGGTGCCCTCAGATCGTCTTGAAGGCCTGCTCTCCGTCGAGCATGACGACAACGGTATCGGCGTTGTCGGGAAATCCTTCCGCAGCAGCTTCCGGCCGGTCGTGATGTGGACCGGTTACATAGCCGATGCGGTTGAGCGCGATCCGGTGCTTCGCGCGCCAGCGCCTGGCGCTGCTGGGTGCTTGGGGATCACGTCATATTCGATCCGCGATGTTACCCTTAGTTTGATCTTCTCGATGATCCGCAGAGTGCTGTCGTGCGAGTCGCCGGGTCGCCCCAGACCAGGAACGCACCGCATTCTCCCTCGCCCGGCTCCTCCGCCAGCAAGGTCTGGCGGCGTTGCTCGATGCGGGAATGCCAGTCCTACACGCTCAATTTATAGTCGCGGGACAGGTCGTGGGAGCGCGCCGGCGTCTTGAAGTCGACGTAGGGCGATGGGTCCTGTCCCTGATGTATCGCTCGCATATCTCCAGCCGCAGGCGCGCAAGGTCTTCCTTCACTCACGCGTGCCCTTGTCGGGGATGAAGAACGCGTCCACCCGGTTGAGTGCATTGACGGCCTGAACGGTGACGTATTCCGGATCGCCGGCACCCGATGCCGATGATGAGAATTTTTCGCATCAGCGTCGCTTTCCCTGTCGCCAGCGATGGGCATAACGCGCCGCGCGTCAGCGCCCGGCGATGGCTCGCTCGGTGGCCTCGACAAGACTCCGACTTTCTGGGTGAAAGAGCGGTTCACCGAGCCGCCCGGGACGGCCGATCGCGCTATGCCGACTCGTTCGCAGCCGGCGCGATTTGATCCGGATCGCGTCGGTGCGTGGAAGCCGAAAGTGCACTCCACGGGATCCATCGACGGTCGCCCCGGGCTTTCGCTCCACGCCGGGCGTGAGCGACCAGCCCTGGTGAGCGCGGGCGCGCGCCCGGATGCAGAGCCTGCGCCGCCAGAAGTCCGCGGCTTGCCGTTCGCCCTGAACGTCTCCGGTGAGTTCGGCAAGGGCCTGCAAATGGCGGGTCCGAGCCGCTAGAGTCGGCCGCCGCTCGAGCATGATGGCGCCAGAGCGACACACGCTTTGCACCGTGGCGGCATCGAGACGCGCGTGCGTCACCAGCAGATTGAGCACGCCAAGCTGGGGAACATCCTGATCGAGTGCACGCGCACTGCGCCTTTTCGCATGATGATGCGCCGATCGTGCAGGGATGACTTTCAGCGCCGCATCGAGGTGCGGCGGGTCGTAGAGTCAGGACGCGCACCCGAACGCGCTCGCGCAAGGTTCACTCATCACGCGGTTGGGGATCGGGCACTGGAGCTGCGCATCGCACCTCGCCCGCGGCCAGCATCTCGGCGCCCTCGGCGAAATCGACACGGACTCGCTCCAGATCGTCGGAACGCGATGCCGAGTAGCGGCAAAGACCGCCTCGGCATGTGGCGCCATGCCGCCGTCCTTGAAGGCCGACGGCGACCTTCCTGCTCGCGCAGATCGGAGACCTTCCGAAGTCCGGGATCGGCGCGAGCCACGAAAAAGTTCGGGCCGATGTTCATCGGTGCCGCCACCGCGCATGATCGATGGCGCGCGTCGAACGGCGGCGTCGCCCTGCTTTCGCGGCGGCAACCCACGGCGCCGACACGAAGCCGAAGTCGATCTCGCCGCTATGCAGGCGATTGGCGTTCTCGATGCTCACCCCAACAGACGACTCCACGCACCTCGATGTCCGGGCGCGTGACGGGTCGCGCTCGATCGCCGCCTTCAGCGCGCAGCCCCTGCGTGTGGAAAGTGCCGCCGCGCTCGCCGGTCCCGAATCCGAATGGGCATCCGCGGCGTCCCGAGGCGACGCATTGCCGTTGTGCCCAATGCTCAACCGCACGGTTGGCAAATTGAGTAATAATGCGTGCCGGAGGATTCAGATACACGTGAGAAGACAGCCTGCGGACGCCGTTATGTTGTCTAGCCAACTTGGTTAGCGGCAGGACCGCTGATCGGTCAAGCTCGCGATAGAGAGGCAGCTATCGCATGACAGCGCGCCGTGACGAGAACTGTTGCTGGCGGCGCACGATCTCGTGGCTGCGACATGGCGTCGCGATCTGCCGACGACTATCGGCGTCCCGGATCGTCAAGCTGGTCGTTGGAGCGCCGGCGGGCGGCGGCATCGACATCGTGCGCTCGTCTGATCGAGCCGGTGATGTCGCAGAGCCTCGGCCAGAAGATCATCGTCGACAATCGGCCGGGGGCGAACGGCAATCCATCGGTGCCGAGGTTCGTGGCCCATTCGCCGCCCGACGGATCCACCGATGCTCATCAGCACCGTCGGGCCCGGTGACGAACGCGCTCAATGCGCCGGTGTCTTACGATGCCGACGACCGCGTTCCAGCCGATCTCCCGGGTGATGAACTCACCGTTCTTCCTGGTGGTAGCCTGAAAAGCTCCAAGATTGAAGACCGTCGCCGACCTGATCGCGGCGGGCAGGATCGGACGCAGGTCATTCGATATGGGCATCCCGGACCGGGACGGCGACGCATCTTGCGACCGAGCTGTTGAACAAGATGGCCGGAACCAATTTCGTCGGCATTCCCTATCGCGGCTCCGCCGGATAGATTCAGGATACGATCAGCGGCGAACTCCAGTTCGGCTTGCTCGCGGCGCCGGACGCGTTGTCGCGGCGCAACGACGGCGGCTTGCGTATCCTCGGCGTCTCCGACGGCACGCGCGCTCGGTGCTGGCGCCGGATATCGCAACGATCGCGGAGCAGGGCGTACCGGGATACGATGTCGCGCTCTGGCATGGCCTGTTTGCTCCGGCACAAACCCCTCGTCCGATCATCGAGACGGCTGCGGTCGGCGCTGGCGTCGGCACAGAAGGACGAAGGCGTCCGAAGCGCGCTTCCTGGGGCTCGGGATGGAGCCTGTCCTCGACACGCCCGAGGAATTTGCCAAAATCGTCAGGACGCAGCAGGAAAAGGATCTGCGCTGCGTCAAAGGTCTCGATCTGAAGACGACGCAGTAAAAACGCAGGTCTCTGCGGCGCGCGCGAATTGGTGGTGCTCCGGAGCATTGTCGGTCCCAAGGCCTGAGGCGAGCAATGTTTGCCGAAAGTATCAAGACCAATCTTCCGACCGAACTGCTGCGGACGCTGGTCACGGTCTGCGAATTTCGCAGCGTCACGAAGGCGGCGCAATTGCTGCAGCTGACACAGCCGGCCGTCACTTCAGCAGATCAAGAAGCTGGAAATCATCATCGGCAGCGAAATCATCGACCGTCAATTGGCCGGCGTAAATCTTACCGAGACCGGGTCCGAGATTTTGAGATCGGCCCAGCAGTTGTTGTCGATCAACGACAAGATCATTTTTGAATCGGGAGACCAGGCCGGCCTGCAAATCGTCCGGCTCGGTATTCCGAACTTGTTCGCGAAAGCGTGCTGCCGAAGATCGTCGAGGAAATACGGGCATGGGCTCCGAAAGCTCAGCTGCAGGTCTGCTGCGACAACTCTCCGAACGTCTTGCGCATGCTGCATATGGGATATCTGGACATCGCGTTTGCCTACGGAGAGGCAAACGACATGGCCGATGCAAAGGGTAGCTGGGTGGAGGAAATCGGATGGGTGAGGGCGAGCAGTTTCACCGCCTCGCCTGACGCTCCGGTGCCGCTGATCAGCTCCCCCAACGTGCTGCGGGTAGATCAGATCGCCACCGATGCGCTCAAGCGCAGCAAGCGGCGCTATCAAATCGTGTTCTCCGCGGTGGACTTCGGAGCGCGTTTCGCTGCAGTTGCGGCCGGTCTCGGATATTTGCCGCTGACACGACGACTGGTCCCGCCGAATCTCGTGATCGAAGAGGACTACGCTCCCGCCGCTGGGCGATTTCATGGTTGGGATTTTCGTTCGCAAGGATTTCAACGTGGGGACGTGCGATCCCTCGTTGCGGCCTTGGTGACCGTCGCCAGTCCTGAGCCGAGCGTCACCCATCGGGCGCCGGCCTGAGCACCTGATGCCGGCTCGGACGTCGCCGCGACAAGGCGGCCGCGCGCTTCCCGGGCGAATTGCCACCCGCCACTGCCAATGATCTGCGCGGAGCAGGCGAGCAGGCTCCCTGCTAGCATGCGGATCAGCGTGGCAGCCGATTGGGTTTCAACTTCGCTCGATCCTGATGTCGCTTGGTGAACCCGCACGCCTTACATGCCAGCGTGAGGTCTTCAAATTTGCCGCCGAACAGAAGCGGCTTGACACGCGCAACGACCATTTCTGTCCCGCACTCCGGGCATGTCGACGAAGGTGGTTCTGGTGGCGTGTCCCGGCTAGCCACATGATTGCCTTTCATCCGGAATTGTTCGGCGCGAGCTCCGTCGACAGAGGAGGCGTGGTCGGGCGCGTGGACCGCGATCAGGGGACCGCAAGTCGCTGGTCGCTCCTTCAGTCTTATAGTCCGAGCGCTTGCGAGCCACCCGCCATCCGCTTGAGCCGCGCCGAGCAGCCTTCAGATTGATCGGCAATTCCGGTGGCGCGTCGCGGAAGGAGACGAGACGCTGCTGCCCTTCGTCCCACAGGACCAGTCGCACACAGCTGAAACTCTGCAGCAGGGTCAGCCGCCCGATGCCCTCGAGGCTCGGGTGGTCGCGCAGCACGAGCGGCAGCCGGTAACAGGGAATTCGACTGCAAAGATGGTGGATGTGGTGAACGCCGATGTTGGCGGTGAACCAGCGCAGGATGCCGGGGAGGGCGTAGTGCGAGCTGCCGTGAAGCGCGACCTCTTGCAGATTCCAGGCGTCGTCGTGGGCCCAGACGGTGTTCTCGAATTGATGCTGGACATAGAACAGCCAGACGCCGACCGAGGCCGCCAGCAGCATGATCGGTAGATGCACCAGCAGGAAAGGACCGATGCCGATCAGCCATATCATGGTGGCGACGATGGCGGCGATCGCGAGATTGGTTGCCATCGTGCTGAGCCAGGGCTGCCAGCCGCTGCGCATGAGACCGACCGGCAGCCGGTGCTGCAGAATGAACAAATAGGCCGGGCCCGACGCCGAACATGACAGCGGGATGTCGGTAGATGCGGTAGCGCAGCCGACCCAGCGGCGAACGGCGCGAGATACTCCTGCACGGTCAGCGTGTCGATGTCGCCGATCCCGCGACGATCGAAGATTTCCGGATGTCGAATGGTGAACGGCGTGGGTGCGTCGCCAAAAATCGTACGGCGTCAGCGTCAGCACCCCGATCACGCGACCCGACCCAGTCGTTGGTGCCGCGGCGATGGAAGAAGGCACCGTGACCGCAGTCGTGCTGGATCATGAACAGGCGTACGAGAAAGCCCGCGGCAGGCACCGCGAGCAACAGGCCGGGCCAATAGCCAAGATCGAGGGTTACCCACATCAGAAACCAGAGCAGCGACCAGCGGCCCGGCTGTGATGACGAGTTCGACGATGCTGCGTGTGGGGTTCGGAGCGCGATAGCGCGCCAGGGTCTGGGTCAAGCGGCGGGCATCGAGCGCAGCAGAGGTCAAGCGGATGTTTCGCTTGTTCCAGTGAACCTGGTGTCGGGCGTCAATGTGTCGGCTGGCCGATGGCGCAACCCTGCCGCTCGGCGTCATTGCCGCGCGGCGCGCTTCTGAACGCCAGGGTTCGATCGCAGCCTACTGCATGGCGGTGAGCAGGTTGGCGCAGGCCTGGGCGACGCTACGGTCGGGCGAGGCGTTTCCGGGAAATGTCGCCCAGCCGCCTTTCTCGATGTAGGAGTCCTGCATCCATGAACTGACCTTTTTCAGTTCGAGCCATGTTCGCCGTAGCATCGGCGCCGTGCCTGAACTTGTCAGCGCACATCGGGGCAAGCACCGCCACCACGGCGGCGCCGGCATTCTTGTCCGCCAACTGTTTCGCAGTACTGCCCAATGTCCATCCGCCCCAGCCGAAGCCGATGACCACTGTCGCGACGAAGCCGGCGAACGCGCCCTGCAACAGACGCGTGAGCGAATCCCTTGCAGGATTGAAGGCATTTCCATGGTGATTTCCTTCGACAAATTTTGCAGCAATGAGCAACGGAGACCCGAACGGGATCCGGTCAAAAAGCTGTCTTAAAGTGCCGGCCGCTTTGAGCAGGCGTTTCGGTCGAAACAAACATGCGCCCCTTTCGCAATTAAATCTGTATAAAATTGACCACCCAATGAACAAATAAGTCCTCGCGGTGCTTGATGAACCGAATGGCTGCCGGCACGCCCGTTGCATCGAAGCAGCGACCTGATCCGACGAAAGGGAGCCCGCATGCGTATCCATGTCGGCTGTGAGCTCAGCTTCGAGTTTCCACAGACCACACCTATGATCGTGACACTGAACGTGCATTTCTCGCGCTTCTCCGACCTGGAGCGTCCGGACTACCTGATGACCACGCCCTCGGTTCCGGTCGAGGGCTATCGCGATAGTTTCGGAAACTGGTGCAGCCGCCTCGTTGCACCCGCCGGCCGCTTCAGTCTCGGCACGGATGCGGTCGTTCGTGATGCGGGCGCGCCGGAGCCGGCCGAGCTGGACGCCTTGCAGCACCAAGTCCAGCACCTGCCGGCGGACACCCTGCTGTTCCTGCTTGGAAGCCGCTACTGTGAGACGGATCGGCTTTCCGACGAGGCGTGGCGCCTGTTCGGACCTACGCCGCTTGGCTGGCCGCGGGTGCAAGCGATCTGCGACTTCGTACACACCCACATGACCTTCGGTTACGAGCACTCTCGCCCCACGCGAACGGCGTGGGAAGCCTACCACCGAGCGCCATGGCGTTTGCCGCGACTTTGCGCATCTGGCAGTTACATTCTGCCGCTGCCTCAACATCCCCGCTCGCTATTGCACCGGCTACATCACCGATATCGGCACTCCGCCGCCCTACGGGCCGATGGATTTTGCGGCATGGATGGAAGTCTATCTCGGCGGCCGCTGGCACACCTTCGATCCGCGCAACAACGCCCCCCGGATCGGGCGCATTCTCATCGCCCACGGCCGCGACGCCGCCGACGTGCCTCTGACGCATATTTTCGGTCCCGGCACGTTGCCGGGCTTCCGCGTCTGGGCAGAGGAAGCGTCACCAAACCTCAGCCTGGCCGCGTGACCGTCCCCGGTTGTGGAACGCAGATGTCTGCGACGAGGGCCGTTCCGGCCCTCGTCGTACCGGCACTGGCGCAAGTCGCCAGGTTCGCGGACGACCAGCATCCCCTGAGCACGCCTCCTGCCGCTTTCTCCGCGCAACATTGGACGAGCGGAGAGCGGCGGGTGTACTGGAGAAGGCCCTGCAATAAATGTAAGTGCGCAGGGCCGGCCGCGACGGTTAATCCCGCCGCGCCAGAGGCAAGCCAAGCGCCCCAGTCGACGGATTGGGCGCGGCGCGCCGGGACGCCCTGTTATGGCCACCAGACGAAGATCGGCGTTCGATCCCAAGTCCTTTCTCGCCCAGGTCGGCGAGGGCAGAACCATATCCAAGTATCGCAAGGATCAGGCTGTCTTCCAGCAGGGCGATCCCGCGGACGCCGTGTTCTACATCCAAAAGGGCAAGCTCAAAGTCACTGTCGTTTCCGGGCAAGGGAAAGAGGCGGTCGTCGCAATTCTTGGACCGGAGGAGTTCTGCGGTGAGGGCTGCCTGGCCGGACAACCGCGGCGGATCGCGACCGTCAGGGCGATGACGGAATGCACGATCATGCGGCTCGAGAAAACGACCATCATGCGCGCGTGCTCTATGACGAGCCGGCGTTCTCGGAGGTCTTCATGTCTCATCTCCTGGCTCGCACCATGCGAGTCGAAGAGGACCTCGTGGACCAGCTCTTCAACTCGAGCGAAAAGCGTCTTGCGCGGCTTCTTCTACTGCTCGCAAATTTCGGCAAAGAAGGGCGGCCGGAGCCGCTCATCGCCAAGATCAGCCAAGAAACACTGGCAGAGATGATCGGCACGACGCGCTCGCGGGTGAGCTTCTTCATGAACAAGTTTCGGCGTTTGGGGTTCGTCGATTACAACGGCGAAGGCCTGGAAGTTCATAGCGCATTGTTGAACGTGATCTTATACGACTAGCTGGCGTGTCGCTGCCGCGGCGCATCGTCTCGCTGGATGCGCGTCGAGACCGCGTCGCGCGACGTGCGACATCGAACGGGTCAGAACAGGAAGCGCAGTCCGCCGGTCCCGCCTTGCATCGTCGCGCCGCTGCCGGCAGTTCCTTCGTAACGGACGAACAGGTCGAACGAACGCAGCGCCAACGTCATGCCGAGCCCTGAACACGGCAGCGTCGCGCGGAGCGTTCGCGCCATTGACCGTGAAGGAAGCGCCGGGCGTACCGTCGAGAAAGCGCGGTGGCGATACGCTGCGTACCGGCGAGTTCGCGTGCCCAGCCGAGCCGGCCGTTCAGCCGCGCCGGCGCCGCGAGCCCCACGGGCAGGCCGTACACGACCTCGGCGCCCAGAATACCAAGCGCCGAGCCGGTGGTATTGCCAGCCACGTTCAGGTTCGCCGCGCCAGCGCCGACCTCCAGTGAATGCGCCTTGCCTGATCGCGATGCCTTGCACCGCTACCGAAGGGTTTCACCACCGTGCGCGCGTCCAGGTCCAAACGGTAGCCGGTTTCGACCTGCGAGAGGAACGTTGTGCCGTTGAATTTGCCGCGTGGCCGAGCGCGCGACGCCGGGAAAAACGATATCGCGGGTGATCGATGCGTCGCTGTAGGCCGCGCCGATCGCGCCTTCGACGTACCAGCGTCCGGGCGCGTAGCGAGCGTAAGGCGTAACCGCGAGCGTATTGACGGTTCCGCTGCCGGAGATGCCGCTCGTGTTAAAGCCGGTACCCGCATATCCGAACGCGATGCCGGCCTGCAGCGAGGGATCGAACTGATGCTCGGGGCCGCCGGCAAAACCCGCGGTGCGTGAACGGACGTTGTGGCTGGTCGCCGTTGCCGGAGAGGTCGCCGGCGCCGCCGAATACGCTGAGCCATTGCTGCACTTGACCCGTGACCTTGATGGCGGCGCGCGCTCGTTCGCGCACGGCCCCGGAGGAAGAGCTGTCCCGCGCCCATCACCACGGTTGAGACATCCGCACAGACCTCGCCGTCGAGTTGCACGAGGGCTGCGCGCAGCGGCGTGCTATCGCCGAAATTGAGGAGGTCGAGGCTCTTATAGATGCCGTCCATGTCGGTGAACGGCGCGGCGTACGGGCTCCCGATCGAGCGCCGCCGCAACGGCGCCCAGCATTGCGCCGCCGGCGCGCGGCTGGTAGGCGAGCGCAAAAGCGCCGATGGCCTGTTGGTTGATGTAGTCCGACGCGGGCAGGAACTGCAAACCTTGACAGTTCGGACCACTCGGCGTGCCGGCTGCGTACGCCTGTGCCGTGCCACCACTGCCGAAGCCCGGGATCGCCGCCCCTTGCGCCACCAGCACGCACGAGCCGGGACGGAACGGTCACGATCGTGATCATGGTCGGCGTGGAAGGCAGAGCCAACACGTCCTTGATCTGCGCCGGCGTCAGTCCGCGGATGGTGCTGGGATCCGCCATGAACGAGCGGTTGGGAAAGCTGGCCGGCGAACACTCCGGACAATAGACCCGTACGTATTGGGGTCGGCGCGGAGGTCACCACCATGGCGGCCGGCGCGGTAGGAACGAACGACGCCGTGGGCGGCACGCTGCAGATATAGGCGTTGGCGTCCGCGCCAGTGGTGATCGAGGGCACCGAGCCTGGAGGACATTGTCCGGGCTGCTTGAACACGGGCCCCGTCAACACCACTCCCGGCGGCAAGGGGAGGCCGGATTGGGGTCGGGCTTCTCCCTGCGACGCCCGCCACCAACGCGACGACGCCGGCCAGGATCGCGCCGACACGCCTCGCCGCGCGCCCCACCACGCATCTGTCACTCCCGCTCCCAGAGGCGCCGCAAGGAATGCGTGCTCAATCGCCGACGCGATGCAGAAGCGGCCGGACACGGATACGGTCAAGAAAAACTGAGATCTTTATAATACGGCAGGTTCGGCTTGACCCGGGCCCGACGGGATATCAGCCGCGATTTTGCCTGTGCGTTGCAGCGCGTTGCCACAGCGTCGTCATGGCGTCACTGGCGCGATGCCGGACGCACGCGCTCCACGCCGATCGCTGCACAGCACGGGTCGATTTCTGAACGGGGGCGCTATTGCATCGGGCCGAACCGACAAGACCAGCCCGCGTCGCTGACATGATAGATCGCCAGGAAGCGCGAGGCTACTCCAGGCAGAGCGCTTCTTTGCCGCCGGCGTGATGGACGCGTGATGGTTGGCCGCGTCGCGGGCTAATCGGAGCGCCCGCAACTTCGCGGTCCTTTCGCGCATGGCGTGCTTGTCTGCCAGATATTCGGCCATGGCCTGCATGGCCCTCACGCAACCGCTCTTCCTTTTTTGCAAGGCGGTTGAGCCACGGTTCAGAAGTCTCGGGAGAGTTCGTGCTCAACGTCGTAACCCATTTCGTCGCGGTCCCGGCAATGCCCGGCAATCACTAGTCGTATCTCGGCCAAATCGTAGAGGCGCTGATAATGCGGCACAATGCGTTGCAAGGCCCGATCGCAAGCATAAGCGTCGGACTGTCCGCGATGGAAGCGAGACACCGTCCATGTGGCGATGGCAAAGTCGTCGACGACCGGGACGACGATGATGCCCCAGGCCTTCTCGCAATCCGCGCAGGTGCGAAGCTCGGCGATAATCAACCGTTGGATATCGTCCTTGGTCTTCGGAAGTTTTCCACGATCGCACAATGACCGACTTGGGCTCCCGGACAGATCGCCGCCTGTTCCGATATGTGGGGTGACGAAGGAAAACTCAATGGCAGGTCGGGACAGAGAAGGCGCGGCGACTGCGGTCGCTGCGCGCGCTGTTCGAAGATGCCGGGGGGCCGGTCCAGCGGCCGATTGCCGATCCAGGCTCTCCTTGGGGCGGCCCCTAGGGCGGCCGCCGGACTTTCCGGCCTGACGCGGTGCAAGTCGGTTTTTTGTCGCTCGCAACCAACCGGCAGATCGCGTGCGTTGGCAACGATGGAGAAACGCAGCTCAGAAGAGCCCTGAACAAGGCGCCGGTATCGTGTCGGACCTCTCAAGAAGCAAACGCCGTCGTGCTCTCGCTTGCACCAGATGTGGAGCTGGGATGGACGAAGTTCTCTCGCATCGCTCCCTGGCAGGGGAACCGGGCTTAATCGCGTACGAGTGCCCGAGCTGCGGGTACGTGACGAGCGTGCTCATTCATCCCGATGGCGGCCGATAGCTGAGTTGTTTTGTATTCGACACAGGCAGGTTTCGGGCAGTGTCGCAGGCGGCCCGTCAGTCCGTCTTCATCAGCCCCGCAGCTCTCAAGGCCTGGGTGATGACAGCCGCGTATGTCGACGGCGGAGGACGGCGGTGCGCCTGGTGGAACGGGCGGTCTCACCGGCCTCTGGTCGATTGCGATGGCGGTCGGCGGGTGCTTCCGGACGGGCTTGCTGTCCTTCGCCGCGGCCTTATGGGTGGCTTGTGCCAAGCCCCAGAATTTTGCAGATGCGATAGGAGGAGGAAATTCCGACCTCGAGCAGAAAAGCTCCGGCGGCACCGCACTGGTCGTCGGCAGTTCCGGACGGAGAGCGGGGTGCCATGGGCCATGCCGGAGATGGCATAGGATCTCGATCAGATCCTCGCCCTGCGTATTGCGCCAGACCTGACGCGGATAACCGTCCACCGTGTCCTGAAAGGTCGGAGCCATCGGGAGCCCATGCACATCGGTCCATTGCTTGACGATCTCAGCCGCGTTGGACGGTACTCACCGTTGTGTCCATGCCGCCGTGCCAGACCGAGATCCGCGGCCACGGTCCCCGGTGTGACGGACGCATCGTCGCACCAAGTCTCCCCACACGTCAGCAGGGCGGGCGGGACTCTGAAACATGCTTTGGAATGCTTCCTGGACATTCGTGGCGGCGCCGTACGGCAGGCCCGCGATGATGGCCCCACCGGCAAAGATGTCGGGATAGGTCGCGAGCATGACCGAGGCCATGGCACCTCCGGCCGACAGCCCGGTGACGTAGACGCGACGGGCGTCGATACCGTGATCGAGCACCATCTTGTCGACCATCTGCCGGATCGAGAGAGCCTCACCCTGTCCCCGCTGCGTGTCGCCGGGCTGAAACCAGTTGAAGCAGCCGTTCGGGTTGTTTGCGTGCTGTTGCTCAGGAAGAAGCAGCGCGAAGCCATACCGCTCGGCGAGTGTCGACCATCCGGCGCCGTACTCGTAACTTGCCGCCGTCTGCGCGCATCCGTGAAGAACGACGACCAGGGCGGATTGGTCCGCAAGGCCGGCGGGCAGATACGTGAACATACGCAAGGCGCCGGGATTGATCCGAAACCGCGAATTTCCCGCAAGCGGCTCGATGCCTCGTTGAAGTCGGACGCTCTCAGACCGATCTTGGCGCCGCCTCGCATGAGCGTCTGCCACTTTTGCCGGTCGTGCAGCAGGCTGGCGGTTGTTTTTCCAAGACCAGGCACTGAGAGACCTTTCGCACGGTTAAGGACGACTGGCGCCGTGACACGGCGCAAACAACGAAGCCGGCAGACGAGGGAGACCGCTACCAAACTTGGAGGCGGGGAGCAATCAGCCCGGGGCTGTTCGAGACACCCGAGTAGCGTGGACACTGCGGCGGATGCAGTGGCATGTTTGTTGCGATGCAATAGAGCGCAAGTGGGTCGAGTAGCGCGATCGAGAATATATTTTATGATCTGCCACCAACCACGCTGATACGTGCGCGTGTGTTGTCGACGAGGTGAACCCGTTGACGGCGAAGCGCATCACTCGTTGAGTTCGGTGAAAAAACGCGCCGCCCGGGCACTGCTCCGGGGGCGCAGCGTCTTCACTGCGGTCGGGCTTTAGCCGACCATGATGGACATTCCCCAAATGGCCTTGCCGCTCTTGGGCTCCGATAATCCGCGAGGGCATTTCCGATAGCCTTCCCCACATCACCCTCGCCGGCGACCTCTCCGGTCCACTCGTGCACATACTCTTCGTTCTGCTTGAACCCGATCCGTACCTGCATACGACGCTCCTGCCCGGCTTCCGTTCAACGCTGAGCGCAGCTCCACCCGCAAAGAGGGACCTGCCGTCATCGCTCGTTCAGCGGCTCTGCACACAAACGTTCCCGCAGGAAATTAAGTTCCGGTAGAGCGAGCAGGCGGCCCGACGGAAGGGCGATCCGGAACGAGCCCAGGCGCAGCTTCAGACAGGAACTTAGCCTCAACGCTCTTTGTTGTCACGTCACGGAGGGAACTGAAGGAGCAGATATATGAACGCCAACGAACAGAAGCCTGGCCAGCAGAATCAAGGTGGCCAGCAAAACCAGGGTGGCGGTCAAGGCGGTCAGGGTGGCCCGGGCGGCCAGCAGGGCGGCGGCGGCCAGCGAAGCCGGGTCAGCAGGAGCAGAAGCCCGGGCAAGGTGGCCAGCAGGGCGGTCCAGGCCAGGGCGGCAAGCCAGATCAACGGTAAGCTTAGACGTTGTAGTACTGCGCCCTCGACCTTGGTCGGGGGCTTTTTGCGCGCATGCGTGACATTGACGTCCGAGCGCACGAACAACGTTGACAGAGAAAGCCGCAAACATCTTGGACGTCATCGCGACTGAAAAGCGCGAGATCAGCGAAGCGAAAAGTATCTCGGCTTTGCTCCCGTTTGGTCGGGGGCAGGACCGTGCGGCGGACGCGGCGCTCCCCGAGCGGTACGCCAGTGCATCTGACCGGTACGGCGGTGCCGCCTTCGTGCCGCGCAAAGCGAAACATGTGAGATTTTTGCAACGCTCCGCGTTTTTTGAAACGCGTCACAGTCCGGCACTGATTTTCTGTTGCGATGTCTCTCAACGACAACAAGGGGCGGCGTCATGCATCAATCTACCTGGGTGATCCTCCTGTTTCTTATGGCGGGGAGATCGTCATTCTGGCGATCGGGGGCTTTGTCTTGTGGCTCGTCGGGGAATTCGGCGATGCCCCGAAATGGCTGAGATCGCGCCATCTGCGCAAGGGCCGCAGGGCGCAATAGCGCAAGCGTGTCAGCGCGCGCGCCGGTTGTGGCGAATGGCGCCCTGCGAGGCCCGTCGCCTGGACAGGCGCGGTTCGATTCAGTGATGCGCGCGAGTGCTGCGCACAACCGGAGACCGCGGAGTCGTCCGATGCAGCGGCGGCGACCGCACGCGCAACTGGCGGCGCCTCGCATCGAACGGCACAGCGCAAAAGCGTCGACGAACCTTTGCACGTAAAGAGCTCGTCGCTTTCGCCTCGCCGGACGCACCAGATCGCGCATAGCGCAAGTCAGTAGCTCGCTCAGTCGCAGGTCCGAGCGGCGCGGGTGGAGATGCGTGCCCGACCGCTATTGTGCCGTCGGCCTCATCGCAAGGGGTCGCTGCCCGCGCAATCCCCGGCATCTCGTCTCCGAAATGAAGCCGGTCCCAACGATGGCGCGGAGCAAACGATCGCGATGTGTCGGAGAAGCACAATCCGGCCCTGTACATCTCGTAATCATTCCTGCTCGGGGCATTTTGTACGCTCGCTACATCGCCATTCTGCTTCGGCTTCGGTCACACAGGAAGGCAATCAACTTGAGTGTGCACCGGAACATTTCGGAATCATGAGAGTTGGGGAGCGTCTACAACCTTCAGAGGAAAACAAAATGAGAACTTATCTTGTGATCGCGGCAGCCGCCGCGATGTTGACCAGCAACGCGATGGCCCAACCGGCCAATCGTGATGCCAATACGCCTGCCGTCAATAGTCCCAACACTCCGCCCAACCCGGGAGCGCCGGTCGCCGGATCGAACAGCTTCACCGAAGGCCAGGCGAAGTCGCGCATCGAGTCGAACGGGTTCGCGAGCGTGAGCGAACTACGCAAGGACGAGCAGGGCGTCTGGCGCGGGAAGGCCGTCAAGGACGGCAAGACCGTAACGGTAAGCCTCGACTTCCAGGGCAACGTGACCGCGCGTTAGCGCTCGGCCGCTGCGTCCTACAAACCACATCCCCGAACAGGGGTTTCAGGAGGAACTTGATGACCGCTACCATTTCACGACTTTACAACAACTACGCGGATGCCCGAGACGCAGTTCGTAATCTTGAGGCCGCTGGCGTCGCACACAGCGATATCAACATCATCGCGAGCAACGCGGACAACTGGTATTCATCCGATCGCAAGGCGGGCAAGGATACGTTCCCGGACCGCGATCTCGACGGCAAGGATGATCGTGCCGAGGCCGCCGGCGCCGGCGCCGGAGTTGGCGCGGCGGTGGGCGGAACCGCAGGTCTGCTGGCGGGGCTCGGGCTGATGGCCATTCCAGGAGTCGGTCCCGTGGTCGCTGCCGGATGGCTGGTTGCCACGCTTGCCGGCGCCGCAGCGGGAGGCGTTGCGGGCAGTGTCGTCGGCGCGCTCACACAGGCCGGTGTCAGCAAAGAGGATGCCGATATCTATGCCGGAAGGACTGCGCCGCGGCGGTGCCGTTGTGAGCGCACGCGTGCCGGACGCGGATGCGACGCGGCTGCAAGCCATCATGGACCGGTCCGCCGTGAACGTACGCGAACGCGCCGGGGTGTATCGGCAAGGCGGATGGCAGGCATTCAACGTCAAAGGAAACCCCGTACACCGCGGATCAAGTTCGCAAAGAGCGCGAACTCTATATGCAGCGATAAGCTGGCCCGCGATCCGCGCTGAAATGCGCGAGAGCTTAACCACGAGCCGAGAGCCCGCCCATCTCACTAGATCAGGCGGGCTCTTACATTCAAGTGTGCAACCGTCGTGCAGCGCCGCCTTCGATTATGGAACTTTCGGCCCGACCGCGTCCGTTTGTCGGGTAGGCGACTCAACGCGTTTGCAAATAATTCCGCTGCGCTGGCGACCAACGTGAGAAAACCGGCTCAGTTGTTGTATGATGCCGATGAAGGTTTGTGAGCGTTCGGCTGGGTGTCGATGATTACTCCTGTCGAGTGCAGACAACGCGCCGTCGAATGCCGGCAGATGGCTGAGCGCGCGCCGACCCTGAGGGTGCGCTCAATCCTGACCGACATGGCCTGGACCTGGACCAGGCTGGCGCTCGAAGCCGAGCAGCTCAATCGGAAGAGCGCCCGCCCGCTGCAGCCGCTCGTTCCGTCCGTCTTCGCCTCCAGAGCCGCCCCACAGCGGCGACTGATCCTCCGGGTGCGGCTTCGCCGCCGGCACCCGCTGACTGGTCCGCCAGCGGCCGTTCCGGTGGGCCGTTCTTATTCCGGGACCTCCATAATTTCGCCTTGCATGGCGTCCTATTGAGCCTCCGGTTACCGCTGCTGGGAGGGGACATGCAGCCTCAATCGATAGCTTCTGAAGCACGTTCGCTTCTTCCGTTATGTCCGAGCTGTGCCGCGCCGATGCGTATCCGTACCATCGGCGTCATCGACACGACGTGAGGACGTCAGGTTTGCCTGTACGGCGTGCCATACGGAAACCATCAAGAGCTACAAACTCGGCGATTAGCGCGAAATCGTCACTTTGGATGGTGATTTCGCCCGTGGCTCCGCTCGGCCGATAATCTTGTCCCGGAAGCGCGCGGATTGCTCTCATCCGCGGCTTGCGAGGGATTGGTTCCATCGATGTGCCGTCGGCTGTTGATTGCGCTCGCCGGGTTCGTGGAACTTCTGGCGGCAATACGCTCAGGTCGGAGATTCGAGAGGACCCGGATCCAGGCGGCTCTGGGTGACGCTCGAGACGAAATCGGCGATGAGCAGCCGCAACTCGTCCATCGAGGGGATGTCCATCAGCAGGGCAACATAACCCCGAATCTCCTTCTTGCTGATTTCGAACCTGATGTGGAGAAACAGAACCAGGCGTTCCGGGGTCTCGCCGGTTTTCAAACATGTGCCGGCTGTCGCCGCGAACGACGACCGGCAGCGACATCCTGAGCCCGCGCTTGAGCAGGTTTGCAATCGTCGCCACCCAGCTATTGAGAAGGATGTTGCCGGTTTCGGCCAAGGCTTCATCTTCGAGATCGACGATGTCTTCCAGCGGCAGTTGCCGACCTACGACCGCCCGCACCAGTTCGAGACTATTGGCCTCCGGAAAGATCAGCAGCGCGCGGCCGGCGAGCTCCGCTGAAGTCTTGGCGCACCGCCACGAGGTTCGGGTTATCCGGCTTGGCCACGAGCTGGGTTGCCTGATCCTGGGACAATAATACTCGACAGCGGGAACGGAGAGCAGAACCTCGTGCTCTACCATCTGACGCAGGCTATTGGCGGCGCGCGCCATCGCGATGTTCGACACTTCGCCGAGGGCGTCGCGCTCCAGCTCGGTCAGCGGGGTGAGATGCCCGATCGTCATGGGCGCGTGATCCTTGGAGTCGCCAGACATCGCCGGAAAGACATGGCCGGAAAGGTGGGTCGGGTGATGCTCAACCTCAAGCCAATCTCTGCTCGCATTTGTCCTGACTTGGCGGCCAATGCGCCTCGATCGGCACGCACGTCCCCGGTGCCACGAGACGGTTGTTGGAACTTTTCGGTTGGGTCGACGCAGTGTGCGGCCTGAGGTAGCAGTCAGGCGCGCGATCCCGACTTTCGTACATTTACCGTCGCATTGGAACCTGCTTTTTGCCGCTTGTGTCGCCTCATGGATAGCGCATAGTTGACGCGACCAATCATTCCTATTTGAAGCGCCCATTAGCGCGTCATTTTTGAACTAGGTGTTCTAGTGCGCAAGAAACCGTATGGCGTGGAGCGGGCCGGACAGAAAGGCGCTCGGTCCAACGTCGAACGAGATCGATCGCTGCCGCAAACGCAAATGGGACCCCAAAGGTTGTCGGGCACGCCGGATGCGGCTGCGCATTTTGCGAGCCGCGGACCGAAGTCGCTCATGAAAACGACCAACCTCGCCACCAGAGGAATGGCGTCGGGCCGCTCGGGACGCGGCTCCGGCGACCTTCGGCGGCGAGTGCCAACGGACGACAGCGGAAGCCGTCGCCGTCTGCCAGCAGCTCGGCCAGTCGCCAGCAGAAGATCGAAGAGCGCATCGCCGCGGCGACCGAGGAACTCGCAAGCGGAATTACCCAATCGGCGTCGGCGGCCGAAGAGCTGCGACGGGCCATGGAACAGATCGCCAGCGGTGCCGAGGAAGCTGCCAGCGCCGCGCAAGAGACCGTCGCGGTCGCCAGCACACGGCCGCGACGCTGGCCCAGGCCCGTGATCGGGCCGACTCGGCGCGGTCGGCGGACCGAGACCTTGCAAGGCCAACTTGTGGAGACGTCGAACCAGATCGGGGCGTGGGCGAGCAACATCAAGCATAACGGCGAGCGCCAGGCGGGTTCGGTCTCCATCATCGAACAGCTGCAGCAAGCAAGCGGCAAGCATCGGAGACGTCACGAAAACCGTCGGACATGTCTCGGACCAGACCAATCTGCTCGCTCTCAATGCCGCCATCGAGGCGGCGCGCGCCGGCGATCACGGCCGCGGCTTCGCCGTCGTTGCCGACGAGGTACGCGCATTGGCCGAGGCGTCGGAGAAGAGTGCCCGCGAGGCACAAAATCTGGCGGGCAGTATCCAGGAACAGGTGACCTCCGTCGCCGCGATGATCAAAGCGGCAGCCGACGGCGCTGCCGCGGAGGCGCAGAAGAGCCAGACCGTCATCCTGGCGCTGGGCGAGCTTCGCAAGGAAGTGGGGTTCCTGACCGAGAGTGGCCAATCGATTGCGGTGGCGGCGCTGGAAGCGGAAGCCGCAGCGCGGGAGGCGCAGAAGGGCGCCGAAATCATTGCGGCCGCGGCCGAGGAGCAGGCAGCCGCTGCGGCGGAAGCTCTCCGCAGCGTGGAGCAGCAGAGCACGGCGCTCGAGGAAAGCCAGAGCGCCACGCAATCGTTGGCAGCGATGGCCGGCAACCTCGAGCAATGTTTCGAAAGCCGAAGGAGACGCGGATCAGCTTGCATCGGCAGCCGAGGAGTTGTCGACGGCGGTGCAGGAAATATCCGGCTCGGCCGCGCAGATCATGGCGGCCGTGGAGCAGATCAGCCGGGGCGGGCAGCAGCAGGCTTCGGCGACGCAGGAAGCCAGCGCCGCGCTGGATCAGATCGAAAAGACGGCGCGGGCCGGCCACGGAGAACGCCACGAACTCGCTCGATCGCGCCCGGCGGATGGTGAAATGCTGGCCGAAATTCGATTGACGATCGGCGGTCTATCGGCGGGCGTCGCGCGATCGCTGGAAACGACGCGGCAAAGCCTGGACTTGATCGCCGGGCTCGAAGGCGTCAGCCGCAGCATCGACAAGATCGTCGACGGGATCGGCATGGTTTCCATCCAGACCAACATGTTGGCCGTCAAGCGGTTCGGTCGAGGCGGCGCGCGCAGGCGACTTCGGCAAGGGCTTCGCCGTCGTGTCCAAGGACATCCGCAGCCTGGCGCGGGACTCGGGGAGAAATGCCGGGCGCATCAAGGATACCGTGCGGGCCATCCAGGATCAGATCGCGGCGGTGCGGCGCGATCTGGAGCAGATCATCTCGGCTGCCGAGGTCGAAAATCAGAAGAACGTGGCGGTGCTGTCGAGCCTTGGTGTCGTCGAGGCCGATATGAACGAGATCGCGGCGAGCAACCAGCAGATCCTCGCCGGTGCCGAGGCTATTCTCTCGTCGATGAAGGAGGCGGTTCGCGGCGCCCAGCAGGTTGCAGCCGTGGCCGAGGAAGCGGGAAGCGCGTCGGCGCAGGCGGCGGCCGCCGCCAGGCAGCAGGCGCGCGGTGCCGAGGATCTCGCGGCGGCGATCGAAGGAGATCGCTTCGCTCGCCGAAGACATCCAGCGCCGCAATGGCTAAGCGAAGCGCGCGACGGCCCGGCACAGATCGACGCAACGCGGCGCCGAGGCCGCGGTTGCCTGCACGGCGGCCCGATCATGGGGGCCGAGCACGAGCATCTGGTCGTCTTCCGGATAGCCGACGACTTGCTCGGCTTCCGGCTCGACGACGTCGGCGAGATCGTCCGGCTGCCGGCGCTTGCCTACATGCCGCTGGCACCGCGAAGCCTCCTGGGCCTTGGCCAACCTGCGCGGCGCGGTGCTGCCGATCGTCAGCCTGACGACGCTCTGCTTGGCTCTCCGGATGCGCCGCTGGACGAGGCGGACGCGCGTGATCGTGATCGACGGCGGCGCGCCGGTCGGGTTTGTCGTCGATCGGATCGACGACTCTTCGTCACGCTTTCCGCCGAGCGCGTCGAGGAGGACGACGCCGGCGCGGGCGCCGTCGATCCCGACCTTCTGGACGGCGTGGTCAAAGGCGCCGAAGGCGACAGCACGATCAAGATATCTGAATCCGCAGCGACTGCTGCGCGACGAGTTCGCCCGGCTCGGCGTCTCCGAGTCCACGCACCGCGACCCGGCTCTCGATTTCGGCTGGCGACGTCGGCCGCCAGCAGCTGCCGGAAGCAGCATCACGGTGTCGTTGGTCAGCTTCGATCTGGGAGCAGCAGGAATACGCCCTGCCGCTCGACCGTGTGCGAGAGATCATTCCGCTGCCGGATCAGGTGTCGGAGGTTCCGCGTGCCGAGACCGCCGTGCTGGGCGTGGTGACGCTGCGCGGACCGTTTGCTGCCGCTGGTCTCGTTGCGCGCGCTGCTCGGATTGCCGAACGATCGCTCATCGCGAGGAGCGCGGCAAGGTCGTCGTGCTGTCGATGGGCAGCGGCGACCATCGGCATGGTTGCGGACCGCACCCGGGAAATCACTCCGCATCGACCCGAGCGTGATCGATCCGGCGCCGCGCGCTGCTCACGCGCGGAGCCGGAGACGCGGAGATCACGTCGATCTGCCGCCTCGACCACGGCAAGCGCCTCGTGGCGCTGCTTTCGCCAGACCGGCTGTTCCGATCCGATCTGGTGCGCCGCGTTCTTTCGGAGCAGGGCGACGCGAGCGGTGATCTGGAGCAAGCCAACTGAGTGAGTCGCGATGGCCGACGAGCAGTTCGTCATCTTTCAGGCTGGGCGATCAGGAGTACGGCTTGCCAGTCGCGGCGGTGGACGAGATCGCCCGCCCGCCGGACCACGTCAGCTCGGCTGCCGAAGGCACCGGCGTTCATCGATGGGGTGATGAACCTCCGCGGCAGCATTGTCGTCCCGATCGTCGACCTTCGGCGGCGATTCGAGCTCGACGCCGCAGGAACCGGTGAGTACGCGCGGCGCATTCTCGTCCTGGCGGTCGGCGGCGGGAAGACCGGTTTCATGGTCGACGGCGTATCGGAAGTCATGAGGGTGCCGCTCGACGGCGATCCGTCCGGCGCCGGAGCTCTCCCGGAGCAGATGCGCCTGATCAGCCGCGTGGCAAACCTGGACGCGGAAGGCCGGATGATTTTGCTGGTCGATCCGGCACAGCTGCTGGATCAGGTCGAAGCCGACGTGTCTGGCCAAGTTCGACCGCGCCGGTCTCGAGCAGGCATCGACGGCTTCGTGATCAAGACTTCTGATCGCCGACGATTCCGCGCTGATGCGGAAGTTGCTCGAAGGGATCTTTCGGCGCGGAAGGCGACTTCGACATCCGGCTGGCCCGCAACGGCGCTGAGGCGCTTGAGCTCGTCCGGTCGTTCGATCCGCAGGTGGTGACGCTCGACGTTCAGATGCCCGGCATGGACGGGCTTGCCTGCCTCGGCCAGATCATGATCGAAGTCGCCGCGGCCGGTGGTGATGATCTCCGCCCTGACCGAAGAAGGCGCCGAGGCGACGCTGGAGGCCGATCGAGCTTGGCGCCGTCGATTTCGTCGCCAAGCCCGGCGGAGCCGTTTCGCTGGAAATCGACCGGCTGCGCCCGCTACTCGTAGAGAAGGTGCGCGGCGCCGCCAACGCGCGAATCCGCCCAACTTTGCGGCTGAGCCGAGCGCATCCGCCATCAATTCCGGGCGCGGGCGTTCTGCCGCGGCCCGCACTGCCGCGGCGCAGCGCGCATTGGCGGCAAGGCACAGGCAGGTCCGTCGCAGGGACTGGTGCTGATCGGAACCTCGACGGGCGGCCCGGCTGCGCTCGACGTCGTGCTTCCGCAGTTGCCGCTCGGATTTCCCTGGCCGGTGCTTGGTGGCGCAGCACATGCCGGCGAGCTTCACCGGTCCCTTCGCCAGGCGGCTCGACCGGCAATGCGATCTTCAGGTTGTCGAAGTGAGCCGCCTGATGCCGTTGCAGGCGGGCACGATCTACATCGGGCGCGGCGACGCCGATGTGATCGTGGCTTCCGCGGTCGACGGGCATGGTCGCCATGCCCATCCCGGCGCAGCGTGACTATCCCTGGCATCCCAGCGTGGAACGGATGGTGACCAGCGCGCTTGAGCATTATGGCGCCAGCGCGATTGGTGGGAGTGCTGATGACCGGTATGGGAAGGGACGGAGCAGATGCGATGACGCTGTTGCGCAACCAGGGTGGCCGAACCATCGCGGAAGCGGAATCCACGGCGGTTGTCTGGGGCATGCCCGGCGAACTCGTGCAGCAACGGCGGGGCTGAGCTCGTCCGGCCGGTCGAGGACATCGCCGGCGCGATCGTGAACTTGGTGAGCGCACATGCCGCTTCGTTAAACGCGACGTCCCGCTCCATCGACGTCGGCGACAGTGCCTCGACAGTCTGCGCGACGAGTCTGCGGCGGCGATCGCCGACTTGGCGAGTCCCGATGCCGAGACTCAGATGGAGAGCGGCGCGCGCGTTGGGCGCTCGTCGCCGAGGCGGTGTCCGGCGCTGGCGGCGGCGCTCGGCGTCGGAACAGGTTGCGCGCGTGCGAGAAGCGATCATGACCGCGCTCATGCGCGTCGGCGATGAAGCCAAGCGTCAAGGCGCTGCTGCCCTTACCTTCGCTCGCAGGATGCCGGCCTGCGCGCGGCGCGCCATCGAGGCGCTGCAGGCCTTGCCGGATGCAATCTCTGCCATTCCTGGAGCCACTGCTGGCGGACGGCGATTCCGACGTGCGCATGTCTCGCCACCGAGCTTGCTCGAAACATGCCTGCCGCGGATGCCACGCATGCTTTGTGCCGGCTGCTGGAACAGGAGCAGCACTCCCAAACGTCTGCGCGGCGGCAATCGAAGTCCTTGCGGAGGTCGGGACGAGAGACGCGATTCCCGCGCTTCAGATCGTGCGCCGATCGCTTTTCCAAATTCCGTTTCTGAGCTTTGCGGTGTCAACGGCCATCGCTCGGATTTCGAACTCGGAAGGCTAGGTCGCAAATGGCACGTTCAGAGTTTCACGGACCTCGTGCCGTCCATGTTACCCAAGAAGAGGTTCGGCGCTTCTGCGAATTTCTTTATCGCCGCACCGGCATGTCGTTCTCCGACAGCAAGCGATATTACATCGACCGCCGTCTGGCCGAGCGGATTGCTGCCACCAGACTCGCCGTCGTTCCAGGCGTATTTTGCCATGCTTCGGTCGGACGCCGATCACGAGATCGAATATCTGATCAACGCGTTCACGGTGAACGAGACCTATTTCTATCGCGAGGAGCATCAACTTCGCTGCATGACGTCTGACCTTCTCGACGACGCTCATCAGGCGGAAGCAGACCGGGCGAATCGATCCGCATCTGGTCGATTCCCTGCTCGACCGGCGAGGAGCCTTATTCGATCGCAATATGGCTGATGGAGAATTGGAGGGACGTCGATCAGCTACAATATCGAGATCGTCGGCTCCGACATCGACACGCGCGCGCTCAAGGCAGCCGCGGAGGGCATTTACGGCAACCGCGCTCTCATGCGGCTCACCCAGGACGTGATCAAACGCTATTTCGAGCCGGCTCGATGACGACCGGTATCAGATCGACCCCGGTTTGAGAAATTCGATCCAGTTCACGCAGGCCAACCTGATTGACCCGCAGGATAATGACGCGCTTTCGGGGTTTTGACATCGTCTTTTGTCGGAATGTCCTGATCTATTTCGACGACGCATCGCGCCGCATTGCCGCGGAAAGCCTCTTATGATTGCCTCAACCCGGGTGGCTACATTTGTCTCGGCCACTCAGAAACGATGAGCCGAATATCGCCGCTGTACCGCGTCTGCCGATTTTCCGACGCTATAGTCTATCAAAGGCCGGAGGCGGACCATGTCGGCAGTTGAACAGGCATCCGAGGCCCCACGAATGCGGATTCTGGTTGTCGACGATTCCTCGCTCGTGCGCCTCTATTACCGCAACGCGCTGCGAGGCGGCGGGCTTCAACGTCGAGCAGGCCATCAACGGCATCGAAGCCATGGAGAAGGTGCTCGCGCATGCCTTCGACCTGGTGATCGTCGACGTCAACATGCCGAGAATGGACGGCTTGTCGCTTCATGCGCGCGCTCCGGCGCGGCCGCTCCCGATGTGGCGACGCTGCCCAGCCTGGTGATCATCTCGACCGAATCCGGCGAGCAGGATCATCGACGATGCCAGAGACTGCGGGCGCGAATTTCTATCTGGTCAAGCCGGTTTCGGATACGGACCTCGTTGCGCCATGTCGCGGCGCTGACCGGGAGCGCCGGCATGAACGCCCTCCACGAGCAATTCATCGCCGAAGCGCGGGAGCTCATTCATCAGGCGACCGATGACCTGATCGCAATCGAGCGCGAGGGATGTCCGCTCGAACGGATCGATCGCGATCTTTCGTGCCTTCCACACGCTCAAGGGTTCCGCCGGGGTGGTCGAGCTGCCGGCGATGAGTCTGACACTTGCATGCCGCGGAAGACCTGCTCGCCGCGATCCATGCCGGAGCTCGATGCCAGCCTCGGCCATCGTTGACCAGGCTCTGGCCTGTCTCGATCCAGGTGGCGCGGTGGGTGGACGACTTCGAAGCCGGTGGTGCGCTGCCACCTTCCGCCGGCGAAGACGCGCGATCGATAGCCGCGACGCTCGGAGTTTGTTGTCCGAGAGCGGCGTCACTGAAACGGCGCAAAAGTCCGCTCAGCAGGTCGTCCGCGCCCGCGGCCGAGGGCGATTGCCAAAGTGGGCATCCTGGCTGATCGAAAGCCAGCAGGGGCCGAATCGTCGGTGAGACGCGGGAGTCTCCGGCGGAACTGTTTGCGTTTTCCTATGAGCCGGACGAGCCAGTGCTTCAACGGTGACGACCCGCTCCAACCTCATGCGGAAAGTTCCGCGCCTTCTGGCCTGCATGCGGAAGCACGTGAGGACCTGGCCGCCAGGCTTGCGGGCTTGGATCCGCTTTGCCTGCAATCTGCGACTGCAGGGCATTCAGCGGCAGGCCATGCCGAGCTTGCAGACATCTTCCGCCTCGTGGCCGGACCAGGTGCGCCTCGTCGAGGTACCTTTGGAGGCTTTGCGGCTGGATCAGGCTCGCGGCGCCGAGTGATGACGACAGGGTTGGACTGATCCGGGTTGTGATCGAGAGCAACGCCAGGTTCTCCGGCTGCTGATCAGGGCGACGACATGATCGGCCGCATCGGGCCGTATCACGTCACGCCGCCAACGCATTGCGTTATGGCGGGCTACAGGACCTCGCCGACGCGA
>ERZ1370068.3744-contig-2846_pt1 | contig 32875 bp, 69 predicted proteins | sample MGYA00561227_ERZ1370068 | MGnify/ENA primary metagenome ERZ1370068 (study PRJEB38410, sample SAMEA6850437) | metagenome | study: Metagenomic assessment of the ecological functions of the soil: analysis of the soil microbiota associated with the...
ATTGTACTTCGTTCAGTTACGTATTGCTCCTAATAGTGTTCTGGGCGTAGGGACCGCCAACATTCAGCCACAGCTCAAACATCTGGTCTAAGCTCTGTGTCTTGGAGATGTTGACCCGGCGTGGTATGACTTGCAGCTCGTTGCTCATTGAGTCTCTCTTCTAGTATTTGGGTTGCCCGCTTGATGTGCTACGCACCACCCCCAGCATGTTGCCATGACAATTCCTTAGGTGCTGCATGGTGGCGATGCCCCCTCGTTCGATGGCTATCCTTAGAAGCCACTTGGCTCTTCTCTGGTCGGTGACCCCGCAGGCCACGCAATAGACTCGATGCATCCGCATAGCTGATATCATCCCAGTCTGCTGACATGGCAATCCGGACCAGCTTATTGGTGCTCCATCCGGTGATGGCGCGCAACTCCGGGTTGGTCATTGGCCTTCGATCTACCTTGGCCAATAGCCGACAAATCACTGGGCTTATTTCTGGCTGCTTAGTCACGGAGTGACTAACGTCTTGCCCTGTGTGATACCCTTGTGTCAAAGCTTTTCTGATGAAAACAATCGAGCTGCATCATCTGGGGGATCGGGAACTGTGGTTTGCCAAGTCGGCCGACAACGCCTGGAGCCTGCCCATGTATGTGGACTGGAAGCATGAGCGGGTCACTGACACGTATTTCGCCATGGTGGTGCCAGCTATCAGCCTGTATCACAGCCAGGTCCTGGTCATGGGTGCGCTCATGGCCCCGCACAGCAGCCGAATCGAGGAGCTCAACAGGTGGCTCATCCACGGCGGATTGCCGAAACAATTCTGCACAAGGCTCCAGGAATTACCCCTGCCTCTTACTACAAATGGCCAGATGCTGCCTGTCCCCCGATGCCGCCACAGTGGCAGATGTCCAGGTTCCGGTTGCGTGAGGATGAGCCAAGGAGGGTGGTGGCCGCTGAGAGCTTCGTGAAGTTCTTATCGTTACGCCAGAAGATCCCCGTCGACTTGATCAAGACCGTGCTTACGGCCGTGGAGCAGGAGGCCCCCGTCTGGATGGTTCAGGAACGCAAATCCCTGGAGCTTGGTTTCTGCCGGTTGATTGCTGCGCCGTTCCGTTCTAACTGGAAAGAGATCGTGGCCATGAAAGCCAGGGGTTTCAAGCTGCCCAAGCATCTTCAGCCAAACCAATGAGACATTGTGGAAGGTCCTCGAATACATCGGGCTTCCTGGACTCCTCTGCTCACCCGACAACATCGGGCTGAAATACTCCAGGACTGGACATAGGCTGTCCTATATCATCGAGGCCATCCCCACGGACCAGTTCGAGAAGGTGTGCAATGCGGTGGAGGAGAACGTATGTCTTGCAGGACAAGCCATTACGTGGCCTTCTTTGAGGAGACCGTTGAGAAGCTATACAAATACCTCGGCTCAAGCGTTGGGGTCTTACGTTAAGAAAGCGGCTATGCCGTTCGCAAGAATTCATACAGGCGGGAGTGTTGGCATCATGGGCTTTCGCCCGATTGGAAGCAGGAAGGTCAAAATCAAGGGTCAGTCTGTTGCGGATCTACCCGTCCATATTGTTCCGCCTGATACGCATTTCACTGTCCTGGGAACCAGTAGTGACCCCCACCTTATACAGGCGCAGACTGAAACGATGCAGGCAGTGCCCGCTTTACCATCGACGATTAAGGACGTGCGGAGATCCGCGCAGTCAGGAGACCTGGACAGACGCAGAAGGGGAATCCCCAATGGGGTGCCTCTGCTACATGCCCCTGAAAGCGAAGATGACGGGACCTCAATGCTTCCCTACTACTACGAATACCTAATGGAACCCACGGATGGAGAGAACAAGAAGTCGGTTAAGTTGGTGCCACTGGATTACGATCCTGGTGAGAACACTGACGTAGCCGTTCGTAACAAATACAAGAGCGCCCTGGACCAGGCCAAGTCCTTCGAGCAATTCGGCAAGCGCATCCTCAAGATCAAGATGAAGACCCTGGCCGCGTTGGGCGAGGAGGCTCAGAACACTTGGCATTAAGAAGATAGGTCACGGCAAGATCCTGGTGGCGAGCGAGAATGCGGAGGAAGCTATCTACAAACTCGATGAACTAATCGATAGCGAGATGGACCCAGCGGTTCGAACGCAGCTCATGGCGTTACGCTTGGGATACAACAAGCTCTTGCTTGAAACTGGACAGGCTCACATCGATGCGGAGAAGCAGGCGTTGGCTCTGAACAAGTCTCCTAGCCTTACGATTCCGTTCCAGCAGGGCAAACCCATGGTCATAGCGGTGAAAACAAATGACGTTGAAGATACGAAACCCCGGAGTAGCCTCCGCGCTACTGGCTATAGAACCGAATCCCTTTCCTTCTGTTGTTTGTACTACTCCACTCCTTCCGTGCTTCGGCGCACAGAACCCATCCTACAAAGCATTCCTTGGGACCAACGGCATTGTCGTAGTCACCAATACCACCACAGATAAGGTCATCATTGATGGTGCTGGGCTTGCTGGCTCCGTCATTCAGGTTTGGACCAACGACGCTGGTGTCATTTACATCGTGGTCGACCCGAGCAGAATCATCTTCTACACCAACATGATCGTTGGTCGCCAGATCAGGGCGGATGGAACCAATACGGCTTTAGGATCAATGCTGCCATGCCAGGATTTGGTGGAACGCTTAACACTGCCGGTTTGGCACTGATGCATTGGAGTGTTTCTGGTGGCATTGAGAATGTGGCCATTGGCCATCGGTCTTCTGTTAGCAACTCCAGCGGTTCGTTCAATACCTCTATTGGCCGATGCCGCTTTGGAGTATAGCCCGTTTGGAAGTGACAACACCGCTGTTGGGAAAGGCGCCTTACAGATATTGTTCAATGGATTTCAGAACACAGCCATTGCGGCTGGTGCCATGGACCTAATAAGCAATTCATTTAATGGCACAGCACTTGGTTGGGGGGCAATGGATAAACTCGAGGAGGGTCAAGGCAACTTACCGGTATTGGTGCTCAGGCCCTGCTCAATGCCCAGGGTGGAGGCAATTACGTTGTCGCACTCAGGTTTTGAGGCGCTGGAAGCTAGCGACAGATTCGGAAGGCGTTGTTGCCGTAGGTCGTGGCGCACTGACCGGGATAGATGATCTGACAAACATTGTGGTGATTGGTTATCAGGCTACGGCTCTGAGTGGGGAAAGACAAATGCTGTTGGGGTAGGTGCACTAACCAGAATCACGGCCGACAACCAGATGATGCTAGGAACCAACATCGTCAGTTACGTGTTCCGAAACGTTGAATACATTTTCCCATCTGCCCACGGCGCGGCCGGTGCCGCCCTCACCAACGATGGATCAGGGAACTTGGGATGGTGGACAATCTCGGGTATTGGTGGTGGTGCCGCAACTCCGCATGTGTGGACCAACGACAACGGAACCCTCAAGCCGGTAGACTTCCCAACCAACATCCTGCTGCGGGTAAATGTTCCAGAACTTGATGCGAGTCGGGACTAACTCTACTTTGATTCAAGGGTGTTCCAGAGCCAACGCTGAGGGTCCACTGTTCCAGATTTACAACGGAGGCAGCAACGCCCTGACCATTGGTCATGGATGGAGGTCTCTACGCAGGCCGAGGGCAGGCGACCGATATGCCCCGGGGTAGTGCTCTATGGTATTTATGACACAGCCTAGGAGAAACAAACCAGCAAGAGATACTCATCCTGAGTAAGAATGGTATGAATGGGCTACAACGGTTCTGCTGACATAATTACGGACACCAATTATGGGTCCTTCATCCTGACCGCGACCAAGGAAGGTGGCACTAGGTTCAGTCGGTTCTCTGTCCAGGCGGGTGGCGGGATAGACCCAGAGAAGTTCAACTAATTTTACCATGCAGGCACTGGTAGATGGAGCGACCTACTTCCAGGTGGACCCAAGCTTTACCCTGCTCACCCCGTCCAATTACATTTTCAGCAGCAGCGTTCGCATCACCAATACTCACACACTGATGTCGTTGCAGAACAGCAATTTCCCTGTCCTTGAGGTGGACGGAGTTGGAGACCTTAGGCTTATCAAGAGGGTGCCCATACAAATGGCCATCTGCTCAGGGTGCGGCGTCCACGGCATTGACCAATGATGGTGCTGGGAATCTGGGTTGGAGCACGACCGTTGGAGGCGCTGGCGGTGGCGGGTTAACCACCAATGCGAACCAGTTCCTGGGGGTTCCACTTTCCATCAAGGATGGCGCACTGTTCACCAATGTTAACCTGTTCGGAACCACGACAGTCAGCAACCTGGTGCAGGCAGGTGGCGCTGAGAGGATTCTGTCAAAACCATTGACCGTGGTCAGCGCCAAACTGGTCGCCGACGGGCAGTGTCGGAACGCATTATACCAACTACAACCTGACCGGTGCGGCCGCTGGGATCACCACCAACCTAAACGTTGTCTCCATCCAGGACGGACAGACCGTATGGGTCAGCATCTTCCCCAACACCGGCCGTGAACGTCACGATCCAGGTCGATGGGAACGACTGTCCCGGCCAGCTGGTTCCTGGACAGGGCGGTAACCACAATCCTGACAAATGGGGTCAACGAGATCTTCGTCCGCAGGGATGGCGGCACCACCAACGTCACGGTGCCAACGGCGGCTACTCCACTTGGGGATGGTGGGTGCATTACCCTGGTTGCACTAACATCACCGGAACCGTTACGATCACCGATGCCTGCCTTAGTGGTGGTGCTGCTCTGGACAACTTGAACCCTATGGACAAACCTTCGCCTCTTCGGGTGTCATCATTCCGAATCCAGCTATACCTTCAGGGCGCTCAGGGCCGGCGTCAGGACTGCGGACTCAGGAACCCCATCGTGGAGCACACTACAATGCATCGGCCTGATGTCGGTTGGCTTTGGTAGCAACAACCAGGCTGGAGGTCAATACACTGCGGTGCTCTCCGGTCATGGAAATCTCATCCCGACCAACGTGGTGAATTCAGTTATCGTTGGCGGAAGGAACAACTTCTACCAACCTGGATCGGGAACCACAACTTTATCGGGTAGCAGAGAACGTTAACTTTGGGTTGGGAATTCAAACTCTGCTGTTGTTGGAGGCAAGGACCACATTGTGGATGCAGGTATGAGTCGGTGCATTTATTGGTGGAGGAACTGCTAACAGGGTCAGGCAACAGCATGGTTTTGTTGGAGGAGGACAAGCTAATGAAACTTATAGGGCAGCACAATTTCCTTGGTGGAGGAGCCAAGCAATCTTTCTGGAGATGATTCAACTGATACCTTTATGTCGTGGTTGGAGGAGGGTCAGAATCTGGCTAAAGAATGACCATACATTTATTGGAGGTGGTGCTGGTAACATCAGTCATCTCCTGGCGGGTCACATGCCGTGATTAGCGGTGGCCGTGGCAATACGCTCAGCGGCGTTGAGGCAACTATTGCGGGCGGTGCTTTGAACCAAATCGAAAACCTAGCTGACGGCGGAACCATCGGTGGTGGCTACACCAATTATCATCTGCACCGCGTCTTCTGCCGGTTTACGCCTGCCATACCCTGGCGGGGTGAGTAACCGGGTTACCTCGGCCCCACTTGGGTTGGACTCTTGGCTCTTTCGGAACCAACGCCACGCCATTGAGCATCCTGCTTTCTCCTGCCGGAACCCACGGCTGCAAACCGGATGCACATCACGGCCACGGCCACGACGAACATCGGTCCGCTCAAGGTCAGTGCTGGAATGCTTGCTGTGCCTAGCTTATGCCGGGGTTGGCGGAGCTCTGACCAACAGTGCTGTCCCAATCGTTAATGCTGGCACGGCCGAGACCAACATGATAACGGCGAATATACCGGTCAATGTCCTGACCAACGGTGCCAGAATAACTTCCGCGTGCCGCTCTACGCTTTGCTGCCACGCGCGGATAATAAAGCCTTCACTGTAACCTATGGCTCCTACCGTGGTTTACTCTTCTGGAACTGGTTGCCCAGAGTGGAGGAATGCAGTATTAACTGGATGAGATTAATTAGCAGCTGGGTCTGCAAATCCAATCCTGCAATGTAAGCTTCACCGGAAGATGGTGCCTTTGCGATGGGGCATCGTACGCCTGATGCAACAGAGAACAACGGCATCGCTAACGTTCTGAAGATCACCGCAACTGGAGCAGCTGCGTTGGCGGTCTACCGAATCGCGTTCACTCGGTTGTTGAGTGGCACCCGGCTAACTTAATGAGAACACTGTTTGCTGCTTCCTCTTCTGCCCTGGTAGCGCGAGACTGCCGCTGCTCCATGGTCTGGAATCATCGACACAACCAGGGCGATTGACTGGAGCACGGTCAGGATTGGTGCAACCATAACCAACAGGACAACCACTAGACCAATCGTCTGACCTGCGACTGCCACGGCCGCAGATATCAACAGCGCGATCAACTGCCTGCGCAGACAACGCCGTGGTTTATCCTTGCGACCTGGAACCTACACCCTCAACAACGGCCTTTCCCTCAAGCGCAACATCACACTGCGCGGGGCCAGGGGCCAACCTCACCAAGCTTAGGTTCACTGGCTGGAACGGGATGCTCGTTCAGTGACGTTGGACAGTGCGATATGTATCCAGAGGTGCATCTGGTAGCTCGTGCTTCCTTCCTGGCAGTCCAGTCCGGGGCAGTCAATTGGACTGCTGGCTACACCCCTGGAACCACAACTATCACCCTTGCTGGCGTGTCAGGTCTGAGCGTTGGCAAGCTCATCTACCTGGACCAGAACGATGAAACCGCCGACGGGTTCCCGGCTACCGGGGACACAGTCTTTGCCAGTGATGGGGCCTTCTCCTACCAGGGTGGGGGATACGTTCAAGCGCCCGAACAAGGGTCAGCTGTTCATCTCTGTTGTCACTGGGATATCCGGCAACGACGTGACCATGCGCCATGGGATTGTTGGGCAGACCTGGAGAAGCGGGGCCAGGTCAGACCCAGAAGCTCTGACTGGTGCACAGCTGGGGCATCCATTTACCAACGTCGGGATTGAGAACATGTCGATGGACTTCACTGGCATTGGCAACAACTTCGGCATGATGGTCTATGATGCGTATGATTGCTGGGTCACTGGCTGTCGTGTCATCCAAACCAATATCACATCGTCGTGCTGGCTTCTCTTATGTCCGAATGATCCAGACGTGCAAACATCACCGTGGCTAATAATTATTTCTGGGGACCAGAGGATGGCAGTGGTGCATCGGGCATCAACCATTACAGAGGGATTGTCCATGGCGCGGACGCCTTCTCGCTTGTCGCCAACAACATAGTCTACAACAGCCCGGGGCAGTTCGAGTTCAACGGCGTCAACATCGGTGGGGTCCTGGCCTACAACTACGGCCGATTGACCTGGTTTAATTCATTCGCTGACCACGATAAGGGGAGCCAGTTCTACCTCATCGAAGGCAACGACGTGACCGGATTCACTGCCGATATTACCCATGGGATTAGCGCCTTTGGGACTCTATTCAGGAGCAGGTTTGCAGGGGACAACACTGGGGCCACTGACGATACCTGCGTGTGGATTCAGCCTTATCACCGGTTCTATAATATGATCGGGTGCGTGATTGGTAACTCCGGCAACGGAAGCTATGAATCATCGGCGGTGAACAATAACCTGGGAGATGCTTGGAATTCACCTGGGCGGGAGCGATACGTCCACGACGACCACGGGTGGCCATCCCCAGCCAGCAACGGATACCAGGGTAAAGGACACATTGTTCCGGTGGGGGAACTGGGACTTCTTCAATAACGATGTCAGGGTTTGTGAGACAGTGAGGGTTCCTTCAGGTATCGCTAACTTTGCGCAACGCCGAACCGGCAAGCCAGACGTTACCCAACTCGTTGTTCTATACAGCTCAACCCGACTTCTGGGGAACAACGTATGGCAGCCTCTCCGTGGCCGGTAATGGGGCCGGACGTGTCCAGCGGTACTCAACGGGTTAGATGGGCGGATGCACCTTATTCCTGCTCGGCGCTGTTGTTCGAGAGTCTTCCAGTGGACCCTGAGTATTCCATCAGGGATTCAGGAATTTAATGCCACTAATTACTTTGCATCCTCTGCCGCCAGCCAGGATACTAGGGCCTGGATCAAAGGTGAGACTTCAGTGGGATAAGACTCAAATGAAACGTATGACGATCAAAACCATCCTCGCTCTGTTGCTTCTAGTTTCAGGCCAGTCAGGCGCAACTCAAGAGCAACCTAAACTTCACCGTGACATACCCGGACTCACCCTGCTGGGATCCACGTTCCGTTGTCTACGGCACAACCAACCTCTCGCAGCCGATAAACAATTGGCCACTGATGTATACAGCGGTCACGACAAATTTTGTCAGGCCGTTTGTTCCAGGTCCGCCGATAATGTCTTCGCCACCAAAGCGAGCAATGAGGTGGGAATATCCGATTTTTCCACAGTCGCCCCGGTATTGTCGGCACCCAGGAGCGACGCGCAATTAGCTACGGTAAAGCCGCAGTAAGACCAGTTAGCCTGCTTCCGCCTAGATAAAGCCTTGAATTGGTTTCAAAAAATCGTGAGTGTCATAGATCAACATATTCAATAGTGATTGCCACAGTGATTGCGGTAAAGGCCGACGCAAGGCTGTTGGTTTCAGTTCAAATTCGGCCTACCAACAAAGAAAGAACCTAACATGCCAGCCGCAATATCTATCACCGAAACGAACGGAAGGTCAGCGTAACTCTGACCTCCGTAACCCGATACCGGCAAACCCGCCGAAGCTGGACGGAAGTCACGCTGGACCACACGTCAGTGGAAACTCCCAGGTCAGGTGGCGGATGACGGTTTGTCTGCCGAGTCTGGTCAGCTCCGACGATCCAGGTGAAACCGTAGTAGTGGTGAAGGCTGACGCTGATGTCGGCGAGGGCGTTGAGGAATTGGCTGACACCATCACCCTTACCGTCATTGGTGCCACGGCCAAGAACCTCGGCCTCAGCTTCGGAACCCGGAGCAAAATGATGGAGTGAAGAAGTGCCCGCATTGCGGTAGGGGAGTTGGTTCAAGTTCGGCCGACCCTCTACCGCTGTGCGCTCATGCCGCTACGCCTATGCCTGGGCCGAGTCAGGGAATAGGTTCGATGACAATCTCGGCTCCTTCCTCGCCGGGTTCGAAAGCAACGCTCACTCTAAGCTCAGGAATCCAGTGAACGGAGTCGTCTCTGGGAATTGATGAGGCAATCAGGAGTGTAGAGGAGGGCACCGTCTGGGTCCCGGTGTAGCTGGTTTGATACGCGGAGCGTAACTGTGATTCGAAACTTCCAGGTGCACCGGTCCATCCACCTGCCTTTCTGGTTTGGTGATTAGCTTCCGGCCTGTCCACATCTTGCTGTTCTTGAATGACGGGACGTGACCCAACCCACTTTACGCTTAGCTTGATAGTCGGCATAATCTTCGCGCTGTCCAGCGTGGCATGCTTCATGGTAGCATATCGTGCCATGACTATCTCACTATTGTTCTGGGGTCATTTACCTGCTGTGCGTGGTGTTCTCAGTCGTAACCAACCTGCCAGTATCGCAGGCCAACCCGAAGACCACCGATAGGTTCGGTCATCGTATTCGTTTTGATCAGGTTACTCGGGTGGCAGGTCTTTGGCGCAGCCGTTCACAAGTAGGTTTCATCGCGTTCCGGCCTTGTCGCAATCTTCCTCAGCTGCACCACACTCACCGGCCAATTGGTTGGTATCTCTGCCCTGCGTTGTCCCAGGTAGATGGCCGGGAATGTATTGGTTGAGGTATACGCTAGCCTCATTGCCCTGGTGGGTGGAAGCTGGGCCAACTCCAGACAGCACGATAAAACTCACCCGGTGTTCCGCCTTCGCAAACCAGATACCGTTGGTGTGTGGCCACGTTGAGTTGACAGAACTTGACGCCGTATTCTTCCTGTGATGGTAAAGTGGGATGAGCGAGTCATCGACTATAGCTGGAGCGTTCGTAAGCGTGACCGTGAATCCAGTTGGTGTGGACGGCGGCAACTGACCCATCAATACTGGGATGATCGCGAGCAGGAAGAACGGGAGTGTTTTCATTGGTCTAATACCGGCAGCTCTAACTGATGTAGTATCAGTGCGGATTGCAGTCGGTGGTCACTGTGTGGCATCCCGCAGCGGGGACAGATATACTGAATGGACCATGTCGCAATCAGGACGTTGGTCGTGAAGGTTGCGCGTGGCGTTAGTGATGGTGATTGGCACCATCCGCTTCCGGATTGCATGCACGACTTGCTGAAGTTAAGCGTACATGCAGTAGGGACACTTGGCGGCAAACTGTGTCTTCATCGTGATGGGCGGTTTAATCACCCCGGGCGGGCTGCCTGTCTATGGCTGTGACAATCTTTTGTTTCTCTGTGGCAGTGTAACAACCGCAGAGCAGGCCAAGTGTGAGTATAAGTATTGGTGTGGTTTTCATTTTTGGTTCCAGTTTGTTGGCTTCGGCTTCTATATTCCTGGCGCAAACGATTCGCAAGTCCGGGTTCTCGTGGATTGGTGCTCGCCTGCACAACTCTGCCGCAAACCTCAGCGCGTCGGACTGGATCAGTCGGATTTCCTCTGAACGATGCAGCCCGATCCCTATTGTCTTTCTGCCACTCTTCCGCAGATTTAAGGTTCATGCGCACAATACTGGTTATGGTTTCCTGCACTTAGGACAGAGAATTCGCTCGCCCATCTCAACGTCCTGCATTGGGAATCCTTTCCCACACTTGTCGCACTTCTCTCGTGTGGAAGCTGGCGGAATCCCAATGAGTGGCACGTTATAATCACCCAGCTTTATCATGGCGTGCTTCGTGCGCTTTGGTTTACTCACCCGTGTCGTCAGCTTCTTACCAGCGAAGAAGTCGGCCTTCAACTGTTCCTTATCGATAACCGAGCAAGCGGCATACAAGCAACAGCCTGTCCACCGGCACTTGGCCATCGACCGCCTAATGTTCTTGCCATCAGTCCTCAGCACATTGCCAACACTTCTCGTGCCACGATAGAGCTGATTACCTTGAGCCCACCCCTGGTTGCCAACCCCGATGTGCGCGCGAAGGGTCAGCCGAAGCTTCTCTGGATTCCTTGATGTCATGTTGCACCTGCTCGTAGGTGAAGTGGGTCGACGCATTCTCCAGCCCATCAGTGAGCGTGATGAAGACCACATCGTGATCCTTTACCTTCCTCTCGCATGGCATGGATGGTCTGGCCCACCGCATCGTAGAGGTTGGTCATGGACCCCGGTTGATAGTTCCTGTTGTCCAGCTTGATGGCATCCTTGGAGTGGGACCCCATCCTGAACGGTCGTGATTGAAGTGCTGTCGAACTTGATGAGCGAGAACTTCTTGATGTGCTTGGATGGCCGCATCCCATCCACGTAGGCGTTGTATCCACTGATGGTCTCGCCCTTACGGTGGGCCATGGACTGCAGTCTACAATCGCCATCACCGCCCAGGTGGGCTTAATTGTTTTGGACGCTGTGGGTTTCTTGCTTTGCTTGGTTGTTTTCTTTTCATTGGTTTTGGTTTGTTGGTGGTGAATCGGAGTTGGCCTTCTTCCTGGAGCAGGTCTGCCCATGCCCGCATGTAACGAACGGTGTCCATACGGGACTCGTGGTTAATCGGAATCCAGCGTGCATACCACGGGCGATTGCGCCTCATCCGTTTCTTAACCCGCTCATCGGCATATCTCCAGGTTGACAATGTCCTGCTGGGTCAGCCCATAGCTGAAAAGTTCCGAACAGCCATCTCGTCAGTGGTTTGCCCAGTTATCGAGCACCGTCCGGCGGGCCCCGTCCATGATCGTGCCCCGGTCCGCATGATCTCATGGATGGTTCGACAGAGAACATTCTCTTGTGCAACTCATGCTTAGTCATTCCAGTCAGTGCGCAGAACGAGGATACCGCAGTTGCATTTCGTATACTCATCCCATGAGTAATCTGCCCGATGACTCTCGATTGGCGCTGGCCGCCAGCCTCAAATGCGGTGATTAGTTTGCTCTTCATTCTACTACTTCCTTTGGGTGCAGCTCCCATACTGGGAGCCTGATGGTTTGTATGGTTTCGGGGTAGCTTGGCCAGATACCGCTGGCCTTACATTCTTGGAACCGAGCCAAGGCTTCCTGGCATTTCTCCCTAGCCCGGTTCCTTCCTCTTCGTGGATATCGAATATCCGTGCCACGCATAGGGCGGTCGGCGTTCCACGACGAGGAAAACAAAGAATGGTTCCGCACCTGACAGGTCGGCATGGATACCACTATAAAAATATCCTGCATGTGGTAGTTCATCCGGGCACAGTGGACACTCCACACGTCAGGCGAGGCACAGCCAAAGAAGGCATCTTCACATCCGCAATGAGGAGAGACGCCCTGAGTTTTCAATCAGCCGCGCATCAGTCCGACACTTGCGCAACAGCCCAGTGTTTGGGTCCTTAGCGAAGGCCGACTCCTGCTTGGTGCTTTCCTCAATGATACGACGGGCCACCTTGCGCCTCATCACTGACTCGATCATCCCCTGGATATCCAGGGATTCCTGATGCTTTATGGTGGGAATATCACCTGGGTGGTCCAGCTTCCATTGCCTGCCTTCCTTGGTGTTGAGGTTGTCGATGTGCTCTGGCCTGACCCAGTGCGAGACCTCCTTCCTTAAAGCGTGGTGTGGTTCAGGAGCGCCTTGTCAAACAGGCTGCCAATCTCCATGGCTTTGCTGGCCTTCTTGGGTTCCAGTGCCCCATCAATTAGCGCCTTCACGTGCTCCGGTGAAGTGTTCAGCATGGCCACCACCAAGCCACGGTTCACCTCAGGAGCCAGCTTGTGATTAAAATAGATATGCTCTGGGATATCGAATACCCCTTCCTTACCGCTCTGGAATTCCTCAAGCAATTACTCCGGCTTGGTTAGGTCGGGCTTGTCTGGCTTGGCGTTGCTCACGTAATCAGACCGACGAGGATTCCCCATCCTTGATTGCGGATGTAGACGGCTCGCAGGCTGGCGCAGCTCTTTTGACTGACACGGTTTCCACGGCATGACCCAGGAATTTGTTGAGCTCAGCGGGTCCGATGTTGAGTGAGGCGAAGGCGTCGATTACTTTTTTGATGGCGGCTTTAACATCTGTTCCACCGCTCGTAAGCGTCTTCTCAATCTCCGACTCTGCTTCAACCAGGATGTCAGAAGGTATAAGCCTAAGGCCGCAATTGCGAAATAATCTTAGACTTAGCTGCAGCCGCCTTGTTCGAGTTTCGTCCTCCGTTGCTGCCACGAGGTATACAACCACCCCCACTGGTATTGGTTCTCTTAGAGATGACCTCACGATCTTTGCCTGGGACCTTGCGCTCAACTGTCTTGGTAATGCTGATGTCCTCGCCATACGTCACGTTGGTTTCAGGTCAGTGACTGAGACCTGAATGATTCGCTTCTCTGCGTCTTCGAAGACCGTGATGGATTCCACGGCCACATTTGTCAGGCACTCTGATAGCTTCCTCGGCGAAACCGAATAGAGAACCCATCGATGGTGCCACCACCTACTGGCTTCCTGTAACGGGCAGCCTCAGCAAAGGCAGGTCGCTTTGCATAGCTTCAGTATGGAGATACGCGCCTGATGCGGATTACGCGGCCGGTTGTAGGCCATGACGTGAACGATGCCTTAGCTATGGCTTCAGCCTTGGCTGCGACGGCAGCACTGGCGCACCTCACCTGAATATGGGCTACGGCTGCCTTCGAACTGCCATCGCTCCACCCACCATCATCCCTCATGTCATCTGGCGTACGTTTTACTTTTGAATTGATCTATCCTCCCCAAAACCAGGGAGCAGTTGTGTCCTGAATGCAGCCAGGGTCCGCTTCAATCGCTGAAGGTAGCCACGCTCGACTCGGTCAGCCTTGGCCCGCTTACGGTCCGCATCCTCTCCGCCACGCCAACCCGGAGTGACGACACGGGCGAAGGCAGCTTCAGCCAGCTTGTCGAACTTCTCTGCCTCCTTGCGCAACCGGTGGACCCTGGACTTGGTGTCATCAATGGCAAAGAGGATCTCATCCTCGGTCTGGAAGCGGGCCCGTTTCCTCAGCTGTTCAGGTTGTAGTCCCATCTGTTCTTCCCGCTGTAGAAACGTTTGGTCTCTTCCCACTCACAGGCCGAGGCAGTCCTTCCGACGCCAAGCGGATTTCTCATGGGCCTGACCGTGAGTGGTTTCGATGTTGGGACTTTCTGTAACAGCTGATACATCGCGTGCATTAGTTTCGTGCTCTAGGGTCATCGTCTGAATTGATCTTCAATGAATGGAAGCCCGGCCCGTATGCAGTAGCGTATGAGCTGAGCTATGTCTGTGTCATAGTCACCCTTGATCCTCTCATGCAACTTGCGAATCCTTGCGTCGTCCTCAGCATAGAGCCGGATTGGCCTCTGATGGGCGAGTTTCGCTGTTGCATCTTGAGTCTCCGACTTGGGCATAAACACTCCTTAATGCCTTGTTGAATGTGGGTCCAACACTTTATGTTGATACCCCGATTCATCTTCCGGGCGTTTCGGCAGCTGGATGAGTGTCGGCCCATCCAACGCTGGGTGGCAGGGTGAACACGACACCGGGAGGCGGCTGGTTGGTGACCTGCTTTTCCCAGATGTTCATTATCTTATGTGCCACCCGGAACCCCGAGCCAGCCCACTCCAACCAACGATAGCTGCACCGATGGCCACGCCTAGCCACCACCCCAATCTGGGGCTTGGGTTCCGGGCGGAGTTACGGATGCGATACCCGGAGACAACACTGGTGGCTGGAAGGCCAACAGCAGGCTAGGGATGAGACAGGATTAGTATGTGCTTTTTCATTTTTGTGTCTGTGTGTGATGGAGTAACTGCGACTAGCGGATTGGAGCCGATAGTCATGGCCCAAACGCCAATGGCAAACACCATGACTCATGTCCATGTCGTGGCCAATGCCATTAACGTAATTCACCGTGGTTGCTAGTGGCAGTTGACCAGATGGCTAGATGTGGTATGTGTCTTATCTTCATATGTTTTAACAAATGCCGCCCGCCCACTGGAAGGAACCTAAGGCGACAAGGCTTCACCTTAAGAGAGCACCGGGAGCGGGCGACAAAAATCATTTGTGATATTCATCGAACCGGTAGTCGTGGTGCGCAGCCAGTCCCGCAGCTTCGGGTTGGTGTTGCTCAACCAGTGAATGGCTTCTGTCGTGGGCCTCAAGTGGGCCAGCTTGCGGTCTTCATCCCATGCCTTGATCGCCTGTAGATGGCCCGGATGACGAGCTGCGTGCTCTGCTTCCTCAAGCCACCACCCATCTTGCCCCACATCCAGGTAGAGCTGCCACCGGGCTCTCCTTGGTAGTCCGGAAGTTGAACGGAGGCTTTCCGCAAACTCCAGCGCTTTCTTGGGCCTGATCATGTGTGCCCCCAGGTGAGCGGTCCCATGATTCTGCCGGAGTTATCCCTGGATGTGGTGCTCTTCCTCAATACGGATGCGATTGAGCCAGTCACATCGAACTTCTTCATCAGTGCAATGGCCTGCATCGGAGACAGTCCGTTGACATGACCGCGAAGGCTATGCGCGAGATGACGCCGAGGGTTGCCGCCAATGCGCTGGCGTGTTCATGTCCACCCATGTGCAGGATGGAACCGATACTCCTTGGTTTACCCGTGTCAACACCTCCATGATCTTCGTCGGCCAACCACTGGACACCCGCATCCTGATGGTCTTGCCACGCTACGACGCAGTGCTTCCAGCCGGTGCTGTCCCTGCACCAGATTCCCGTTGATGTCGAACATGATGGGGTCGGGAGTTTCCATCGAGTCATCGTTCTTCATGTCCATGCAATTACTGTGCCACCTTCGTCATGGACAACGGCCGGGGAATGAACTGACCTTTCTCAACCCTGCGCCAGTGGTTTTCCATCACTCAGTCGCCTACTTAGGCGAGATGTCCGATTACTTCTTCCTTTATGCTCATTGGTTTCCTTTGTGCTTGTTACACTCCGGGTTATTCTGGAGAGATTGTTCGGCTTGTGCTTTTTCTCTTTCTCCTGTTTGTTTATTTCCTCCAACATCTCGCTGAGCCTGTAGCTCACCCAGTCCAGCTGGTCATTAGCCCGTTTAATCTTCATCTTGGCAGGGTAGTAAAGCAGCCAGTAACAAAACCAGAATCCAAAGATGAACCCCACATCGTGGTAAGCGAGCATCGCCAATGGTCCAACCAACCAACCCCGACACGACGGCAAGTGCTCAAATGCTGCGGCTACCACGGCTCCCAATTAATCTTCGGTATCTTCATTAGTTTTGTCTCCTGGTTTGTAGTCCTTTAATGATTCGGCTGCTCCTTCGAAGAAGCTGTAGATGATGTATGGCTCTGCATACGTGGTACTGTGTAGCCTGCCCCCATGCCACTCTGACACAGCCGTCATCCGCCCGGTAGCATGGCAACATGATTGATGCAGTCTGTCGGTCATTACGTGGCCCCACTAATCATGACCACCTCAGTTCGATTCGGGTCCTGGCTGGGTGGGATGTAGTCCTTCTCATACAGTAACCTTGCCATCCTTGTCGTTGTGCTTCATGTCCGAGCACCACGCTGGCACCACGAACACGGCTGTGATGGGCATAGTCTTCTTGGCATAGTTCCTCCCAACTCGCGCATCACTATCGCGGCGGGCGTTCATCTATGTTGCAGACCATCCCACGCGGTTCTCTCCACCACTGCGCGATCCTCACCGTGGGCTTAATCCCAAGGATGACCATGTAGGCTGGGACCCCTCCTTCATCTCCCGGCTTGACGAACAGCTTGAGGTGTTCAACCGCCATCTTCAGTTCTTCGTTCGGCAGTTCCCTTGGCGGCTTGCTTGGGTCCCAGTCTATGTTTTGGTGGGCGGTTCTTCATCGATGTATTTCCTTGGTTGTTTGCAGGAACTTGTGGTCCGATACCAGCGACAGTCCGTAGACGATCCACGGTAGGCCATCTCGAACTCATGACCGCACAACCGGATCACCACGGTATTGATGTCACGTTCCCTTCCACGTAGCGCCAGCCCCGGGAACGGAGTGCTAGTCCCGCTTGGCCATCTTGGTTGCAGCCCGCAACTTCTTATAGGAGCTTAGATCACGCGAGGTGGTCATGACGGTGGTCTCCCCTTTCCAGCTCCAGTCTTTCTTCCAGCCTGTCCATGTCGGCCACTTCTTCTTGGTCACCTGCTTCTTCCACTCCTCAGGGAATCCAGTCCCGCGTTCCGGTAGCAATCCTCCATCACATCATCCAAGTTCACCTGTGAAGCTGCGTCCGGTCCACCACCACCTCGGCGTGGAAGTCGGGCGGCTCGCAGTCAATCTTGCCAATCACGATGTGCACCCCGGGTCGGCCAACCTCATCGTGCGTGTCATGTCCCACTGGCGAAGGCACTCATCCTGACGTGTGAATGAATGTCCCCAATCATACGCCAGCCCGGCTCGATGGTGTTGGGTATGGTGTAATGCCACTGAGCCCATCGAACACTCCTGCTCCGGGACCAGCAGCTTCATCTCGCCAGACTTCCGGGTTGTGCAAGAGGATGACCGCTGCCTCCCCCATGCCACTCATCATCTGCCCACTCGAAGAACCCGGCCACCTGTGCAGCCAGATGAGCTGGCACCGTGGGGCTGAGCTACCCGGCAGAACGGTTTCTGCCGGCCCGCCAGATTACTGGGTCCGGACCGTGCCGGAACGCAGCTCTGGAAGTATTCGTGGTTGCGACATATCATCAAGCCGTCACTGGTTAACATGTAGAACATGTCATCCTAACCAGCCACGGCATGGGGCTGTCCATCTACCTTGTTTACTATTGGTTCACTGTCGTTGTCTGTGCTCATTAGTACTCTTTGTTTGATTGGTTGTTGAATGGATCTTCCTTGGTCCTCGTCACTCGTCGTCGATGTCACCTCCCGACTGAATGCGATGCCAGCCCCCTCTTCACCATCTCATCGCACCAGATCCCGAACGAGACTTGCGCAATGCTTTGCCAATGCATGCCCGCATCAGCATCTCTGGGTCAGTGGCCTCAAAGGGATGAACCCTTGATCTCTACCTTGGGGATGAATCTGTCGTCATCAACCGGGCATTGGTTGAAGGAGTTATCTTTAGTTCAGTCATGCGTCTGTCCTTTACTCTTTCGAATCCGGATTTGCATGAGCCTGTCGATTACGCGCGTGTCCAGGAACTTGCGCACCACCTCGACCGTGCGCTTCCTTGAGGGTAACGCCAGCCGCCTTCTCTCGAATCCGTGGCCTCGAACGGCTGACCCTCCACCACGGTGATGAATGTTGAATGTGTCCCCATTGCGGACTTCCTTAATTGTTGTGGTGATGGTGATCATAGGCGTGGTGCTGGGATTGGGATGGGCTGCATCACGGCGTCGGCCACGTCGAAGCCACCTCGCTGTAGTGCAGCTCATCACTGAGATACAACAGGATCGTATTGAGCATGCCTCACTGCGACCTGCATGTTGGTGAATAGAATCTGTGGAACACTGACTACCAGTTCACCGCAGCTCAGCTCCGTCGGGATGTTTATCCTTAGGGTCGCCAATCTCGGGATGGAACTTAACCAATGACGGACTTCGGTCGTGACCGTTGACCCTGATGTGGACCTGCACATTGCCATAGGTTCCACGATGAACCTTGCCGTTCCGTGTTCCTCCTCCATGCCATCGTTACCACCGGAGATGAGGACCACGTTCTTGAGCTTGGCGCAGTAATCGTTGACCAGCTTGCGTGTCGTGTGATTGTCAACCGCCACTGATAACGATGTCCCCCTGTCTGGATGAGCTTCTTGATGTTCTTCTTACTCACATACTCAGGGATGGCCACACAACGACACACTCGAATCACCAGCATTGGCGATTAGGTCGTTGGCTATGACATGCGCCTTGTTGCCTATGTTGTTGAACAACATACGTCTAGCGTTGTTAGGCTCGAAGTCATCGCCGTCAATCATGACCAGCCGACATGGATAGTCACGAAGAAAGACAGACAGGTATCGAGCCACGATTCCTCCCACTCCACCCAGGCCGATGACCTTGAAGGTCTGACCGGGCTTGATGGCTGGGACCAGGATTTTTGTTAGGGCACTTTCTCATTTCGCCTTGGGGTTGAAGATTATCTTGGCCAACCGTTCAGCCGTCATGGGTCCATTGTCTCGGCACGTTGCCCTCTTGAAGATGCGTTCGCACATCGACGCGAGTGTGTGTTTAGTATTCAGCCAAGGCACATCCAGGACAAACAACGGGTCCACCTTGGTTGCTTTCTCCCAGTCTTCGATGGTGGCGATCCTCTTGTCTACCTTGCAGCTCTCGCCATACCAGCTGGCTCCTTCGTTCATCTCGCTGCTGCGATTGAACCCGGTGCCAATGATGCAATGCCACAGTGCAGCCACCGCATCCCGATACCGGAGTCAGCTCCGGCCGCTCGTGCACCTACTCCGTAATCCAGATGCTGGGTGCAGATCCAGGTCAGCGCCCTGGCCCCGGCCGTACTCCGGGAACTTGGATACATTGAGCAGTGCCGGGAACAACAGTTCGTTATCGACGGAGGTGAGTGGGTCCACCCTGAAGTAACACTCGTTATCTGCCGGTGAGCATCCCGTCAATGAACGTGGCCAAAGGTTAACACGTAGGGTAATGCGACCCTCACGTTCCGATAAGTAGCCCCGCTCCCGCATGGCTTAGGTGAATCGCCTGGCGATCCACTTCAGGTTATAGATGGCGGGTGGGCTCTGATGTGCACGATGGTGAAGTTGTCCTTGGACAGGACGCTCTTGATTCCATCTCCCAGGATTTGGTTACCCGTGTCCATGCACGGGGGTGCCACCTGGTTGATGAACTTGTCGAGACCCATCTCTCTCTTGATTCCCTCTGGTGACGTTGCCGTCGCCATGGTTCCTTCGATTACGATGTTCATGCTTTTGCTTTCTCTTCAGGCAGCTTGGGGTTCATGGCCAACCGACGCACGCTGGCCACTCCGTTCACCTTCGGGCAGGTCCATGTAGTGGCTGACGTTACTCTCGGTCAACTGATCCAGGATGGCGGTGAATTGGGAATCAAACCCATAGACCAGCTGTTCCACGTTCACACCATTGCGTTGCTTGGTCTTGACTGCGTTGGCTCGTGCCACCTTGGCTGCGTCTCTTGAACCGCTCGGTCGATGAGCGCTCCAGTCAGCATGTCCCTGCGGTGCGTGGTGGTCATCTTGCCGCTACCCAGCTTCAGCTCCACCCCTCGGTTGTCATTCCACAACCACGTGGTCACCGCCTCCGATGGTCTCGTCTGTCACTCCCGATACGGGCACCTTGTTCAGATGCTTGAGAGCACCGACTCGAAGCCAGTCCGATCCAACCTGCCGAACCTGTCCATCGTCCCACCAATCCGGCGCAGGAACGCCCGGTCAATGGCCTCGGGTTCATTGGTCGTGCCGATGTAGAGGATGAGGTTCTCATTCAGCTGCGGACGCACCGGGTCCAACCACTGCAATGCCAGTCGTGAGGATCGCTGTCATAGATGGCATTGATGCTATCCTCGCCCCGTCGGCGAGCCAGCCCATCCACCTCCTCAATGATAGCAATGACCGGCAGCTGCATCTCTCTGCCCTCCACCACCACCGGTTCCTTGGCCATCTGTTCCACCTCCCGGAAGAAGCGAGCCAGATTCTTATCCGACTCACCGAGGTAACAGGACAAGACCTCCGACATGCGCAACCGGAAGATACGAGGCGGCAGACTATCGAACTCCACCCCGCACACCTTACTCATGATCTGATAAGCCCCGTTGCAGATGGCCTGAATGGTCAACGTCTTGCCACTACCACTGACACCGGCCATCAACCGGGTCTGACTCCGACGAACACCGAAGCGATCTGCTGATCTCCGGGTCCGTCATCTCAATGTGGATGTGCTCTAACACATCTCCGATACACGGCGATGGACTGCCAATGTCCGCTCCACCGTCACGTTGGGCACTCGCTCCCGCACCAGGTAACGGTAATGGGAGAGGGCATCCGCTGGTGGTATCCGACGATACGCGAACTTCTTCTTGTCACTGACGACCAACGTATCGCCGGGCTCCACCTCCTGTTTCTTCATCTGCTCGGCCAGCTCTTCCGCCACCCGGAACACGTAACGATCACTGCCTCGCATAGTCACCTCGATGTGCTCTCCAATCGAGCGCTCGTAGATGGCCTGCTCACCCACGTCCTGCTTCACCCCCATGTGGAACAGAACCGCAGACGCACTCTTATCCAAGAGCACCTCATCCCCACTCTTGAGCTGGGCCACCATGGTTGGGTGCGCCACTGTGCTGTAGGCCACGGTGCCATCATCCATGATGACCCTCGCCTGCTGGTGACCGGGCAGCATCTCCGCATAGGACGCCACCCGGAACGGCCCCATCTCCAGGCCACGCAGGATTTCATCGAGCATCTTCTGCTTCTCCGCATCGCTGTTCGGCTTGGCCTTATTGGCGTAGGTTTTGATGACACGCTGGATGGCATTCTGAATGTCCTCGTCATCGTCATAGTGCTGCATCATGCTCTTGACCAGCTGCACCTTGGTGCCCATGTTCACCCCTTCATTGGCCAACAGCTTCTCGTGTTCGGTCATGTCCTCACTGCCCTTCTCTCCTGCCTTGTGGATGAACATGAGGACCTGGCCCTCCTTGACCACGGTCTCCGCCTTGACCTCCTCTCCGTCCAGGATGGGCTGGCTCCTGTCGTCGATGTCCATCTTGGCCTTGAACCGCTTCCGGATTTCTCCGACCGTCTTACCTGCGATGGGCAGGCGCTCTACATAGGGACCAACCGATACGGTGGCCATGCCGGGCGAGTCAAATGGACTGCCCAGTCCGCCGCCCGATATTGTCTGGTTGTTCCTGGTTCTTTTCCTTTTCCATTATGGTTCCTTTGTTTGGTTGTTGTTCTCTACTTTGTCTGCCACGTGGCAGGCAAAATCAGTTTGCGCTTGTTGCGTCTCTATTCGAGGAGGCTGCGCGGCGTGTGCTTCGTTCTTGATCCATTCCATCTTGAGGATGAACGATGGGTCCTTGCGCGTGTTGTCCTCCCAACTAGTGGGAGTAGTAATCTTTCTGACATCAGGAAATGGACCACTGCCTACGTAGTGGCAAAGCCCACTCGAATCATACCCATCACCGTTGAATCCAGTGGCGAAGAAGTCAGAGCGGAACCGCTGGCCATAACCTCAAGGGAATTGGCGGAAATTGTTCCGCATACCCAATAGCATTTTGCATACTCAGCAAGCAGGCAGATTAGGTAAGGCTGGTTCATAGAGCGCATCATCAAGGGATCGTGGTGGCTCATTGCGGAAAAACAGATAGACTGGGTTACCACTACCAAATGCGAAGAACAACAGGTAAGGGAAGGACAACTTGTAACTACGACGACCCCAGCTTACCCAGCGCACGCCTGGCTCCAGCTCGAAGATGACTTGGTTATAAGATCCATTGCATGCGATGGCCCGATATCCATCAGGAATAATCTGTTCACCAGTATCCATCCCTTGCCATTTCACCAGCCGGGTCAGTGCATTAGTGGTGGTTATGCCCTTCTCGTTCCTCTTCGGAAGTGCTCCTTTGTCCTATCGAGTTTGATTTTCATTTGTTGAAGATGGGTCCTAGTTGCCCCTTGCGATGTTCAGCCATCATCTTGCGCACCGTGAGTCCACTCTCCGGCCATGGTAATTTCAGAATGAAAGACGGGTCCTCCCCGGTGGCCTTCTCCCAGGTCTCATGGTTTGCCTAGCACTGCCAGTGCTGGTCGCGCACGTAAAGTTACGGTAGTGGTCAGCCCCCACCGTGATTGAATGACTGGCCAGAAGAACAGTCACTTAGCGCATACCCAATCAGCATTTAGTCGGATCTCGAACCACGCACTGTTGGAGTTGCAGACGTTGAGCGCGTTGTACGATGATCCTACCATTCAGCACCATCGTGTAGTTTTGACGCATAACAATTGGGCAGCACTGGCATGCCTAGCTTCTGGTCTAGTGAAGTGAATGGTTCGTTGAGGAAGAACGGACAGAAAGCTGTGAGCTGGTAGGTGTCAGCCGGTCACGTGAGTCTTAATCTGCGCAGCAAACAGGATGATGTGGCAGGCGCTAGCTTATGATTAGCTTCTACGTCGAAGTCCGGATCCTGACCGCTACCCAGTAATCCACCCGTAGTTAGACCACGGTATCGTATACACACCGTGCGGTAGCTCGACGAAGAGGAGCAGGTCGTTAGCTGTGCCCAGTGAAAGCACGCACGCAATCAGGCATGATCCAGTCCAGTGGTTGCGCTGCCTTGAACAGGCAGTGAGGGAGCGGGCTTGACCGGTTTCGGTTTGTCGATGGTCGTAGATGGTTCTTGCTATCGGTGTCAATCGATAGCGTTATTCCCTGGTCATCGTAGCGTAGGTTTGCTGAAACTTATGAGTGTGTGTGCTAATCGGCAGCCTGCCATCACTGGCTCGTAGTACGACTCGGTCAGGTAGTCGTCGGCCTTGCACCACAGGTATAGTCAGGCGGGTCAGGTGCGTCCCACTTGAACCCCATCCTTTCAGCGATGCGCTTGATATAGTCCAGCAGGAGAAATCCACTAGCTCGCCCGTCTGCGGGATACCAATCCACACGTGCATCTCAGGCAGAGCAGACAGCACCATGCAGACACATCGGCACGCATTGACCACGTCACCCTCCTTGGGTGTGTTCCACATGAAAGAGAAATGGGTCGGGCTAACCCCCGTCATCCTTGGTCACGATGGGCCAGCTCGTACTGCCAGCCTGCACGATGGCACGCAGCCCCTTCATCTTGGCAATCAGTTCCACTCCGCACTCAGCCCAGTGCAGGCAGCCCGAACCCATCAGCTTCATCTCATCACCCCCACCGTTCAGTGAACAGACGGTCAGCGGCTGCGTAGATTACGTCCCGGTTAGGCTTGGCCATGTTCATTTGATTAACTCCTTAAGTTTCTTTTTCTTGGCGTAGTGCGCCGTGGTAGGTGAGCAGTTGGCCAAGGCGCGAGATGTCTTTCTCACTCAGGTGTCAAACCAGGTCACACAACTTTACGCCATCCAGCACCGCCTTAAGCCTGGACCGCACCGCATGGTTGTAACCCTTGCCACGATACGGTCTCTTCCTGCCCATGGAATCACGAGCCACCGGGTTCACCGGGCTATCAGTTCTGTGCAGCCTGTGATAGTCGAAGTGGTATTGGCAGTAGTTGTGGCCGGGCAGCTGTGGCTTGGTGCAGTAACGGCATAGGCCATTGGCCACTCGCTCGGCACGTGCCGCCTGCTGCTTGAAGCGCAACTCCTCCTTAGTTACCTGTCTGCTTTTTGATCCTTTTCGATTTCATCAGCGATGTCTCTCAATAATGCGGGCACTTCCTTGTCGAAGTTTGGGATAGCGGATACCACCTCGAAGCCGTGCCCCTTGTCTCCGAGTACGACCGCCACCACTACGGCCTTGGCGTTGGTCTGTTCTTGAATCGAACATGGCAAGGTCGCCGTATTTACCTGCAGCCGTTGGCCATGCTTCCTTTCTTTGTATGGTTATCTCATTCTTGTGGTTCACTACCGGAATCCATTCCACTTTCAGTTTTGTTCTCTTTGATTTCCATTTCATCTCGGTTCCTCCGTTTCCGCCATTGTATTAGCAGCGATTGGCTGCTCGATGGCCTTGGCGGTGACGCAGTGCGCATTGATAGCAGCGATGGCTGCCGTCAAATAGAACATGCGTTGCTTGTCCTCGAAGCAATCCTGTCCCGCCAGGTGTTGCCTCGTAAATCTTTAGCTCCACCAGCATGCACCTCGAACCGACCCAAGCGCATGACACGAACGCCCACCTTCTCACCTGCGTAATGCACATCATACTCCTCGGGTGCTCAGATCATTGATGCAGCGCAGTGAGTATCCATTGATAACGTAGTGCCCGCTCATGCCCCGGTCATCAACCGCCTGCTGGATGATAGGCTCAGCTAGATGGACGAACCCCTCGTGGAATGCGTGCCCACCCTTGGTAATCTTATTGAGCCAGCCACCATCCGACGACGAGGGCATTGGCAATTACGCCAGCGGCTTCGAGTGCAGTCATTTAGTCATTTCCAACGGCATCGAGTGGTCCATTTCTCGAACTGCCTCAGCCCAATACTTGCGCCTACTGCAGCGGCCCCTTCGCATTAACAGTCGCATCATATTGCGTTGTGCTTGTAGCATCTTTCGTAGGTAATGTGCATTCAGCCCCATACTATTCCTTCTCTCATACGTGTGTAGATTTTAGCCAGTGCCTGTGCTCGCATGAGTCCACCGATTGACGGCTGATACCCAGGGTCCGAGCCACTGTCTCTTGTGTCCTCACTTAGCACCATCGCACGCAGCCAGCTTTCGTCCGAGTTTGATTCGTTCATAGATGATTTGTTGTGAGCCGCTATCCAGGCGGCGTTGGTATACGGGATTCATTCCTTGAGTAAGCAAGCCCACGTACCCCGCTTGGGGCTTAAGGCGGTTGAGGTGCGCCTCAGAGGGTCCGCCTTATCAGTACGTGGGGCAAAGTTATTCCCTGGGTAGGCACGGTCTTGGGGTCCACCTTATGTAGATCCCATCAGTGTCAGCTCGTTGCAATAACAGCAGTGCTCGGATGTATCGTCGGCGACGGTAAACGCCTGCCGGTGGGGGTTGCGCTCCGTCCAGCAATCCTCACATATGGGTTGGGTCCATCTCATTCTTTTGAAATCTTCAGGTGCACGACAAGCTTTCCGGCAGATAGCACACACGATATGTGCTCGGTCGTAGATGGCTACCTTCACGGGTGCACCTGGGTGACAACGCCCACCTATAAAGATCTCATCCTTGCATCTTGTCATCCTTGCAGTCTGGATTATCGCAGCCTTCGTCTAAGATTTCACGGCAGTCAGCCACGTTCAGGCCCGGAGCTAGTAGGTTTCTCATATGGTTTGATTGGGTTGTTTGGTTCAGCTACTCGCCGTGAAAGTCTTGTCGGCTTCTGCGGCCTTGAACTTTGGGCTCTCCATCAGGCAGGTGGTGCATATCTTCTTGGGCTTACTCACACCTGCGATGGAATTAAACCAGATGGCATGACCGCACTCGCTGCAATCACCCAGCGTGCTGTTGGCAGACGTGGTTCCTCGCCCGGCATGGCCCGGATGCAGACCCACATCTCGCACTCATCGCACTCCGCCTCCGTCCGCACCTCAATGGGAACGCCATGCACATGGATGGTAGCAAGCGGTTTGGTTTTGGATCCATCCTCGTATCTCAGTGCGGTCTAATCCATTCCGCACCCGCTCAAAGCGGCGACCAATCTGGGGAGAGTAAAGCGTATGGGTCTTTCATTTGTGCTTCCTGGGTTGTGTTGAAGTGTGTTAGTTCTGAACCGCTTAAAATCGCATCTCGTCCTCGTGCACGCACCCACCTTGAACACTGATGACAAGGAACACATTAGATCACAATGGTGATACCAATTGCGCACACGTCATCGTTATCTGCTTCGAATTTCATATCACATCGCAGTTGATTGGGGGAAACCGGGTTGGTCCGCGCGTTCGAAGTCGCTTGCATTCCCAGTGTTTCCCTCCATCGCCATCTGGATATACATTGGGTGGCTGTCCGCCTCCTGACTTGATTGTCATTTCACCATCACCGCTCGCCCGCCGCGCTTTTTGATCCTCCGATGTCTCATCGAGAATGCCGATGAAGCAATGCGGCCCTTAATCTGGGTCGCTGTTACCGACAGTCGTATGGCCGCATCACACAGGGCGGCAGTTTGCAGCTGGTCTCTTTCTTCGCGTGTCATAGGCGGATTACAGCAGGTAGGCAGGCAGGAACATTGCGGCCACGGTCCAGGCCAATCTCTTGGTTGTTATCATACGCTCGCAGTAATTCATCTCACGCCACCAGCGTCTATCAAAGATCCACCACTCCCTCTTGTTGGTTTCCCCTATGCAGTCGGCAGTTCATGCGCGCAGCCATAAAATCTATCAGCCTTCATCCAGAGGGCACGGGTTTGGTAGTTCATCTTGGTAGGATTGGTCCGACATGGAATGCACCCCTGCTTGGTCTCAGTGTCATAGGCAAACGCGGAGAAGTCATCATCCGGGCACCATGCCGAAGTGGACCTCGATGTAAGCCCGCGAGACCGCAGATCCAAGCGCCACGTTGTGCATGGTGGTTCCCTCTCATCCTGCAGAACCGTCACCCTTGCACACGCATCTTGCCCCTAATCAGTTCCGGATGACCTCCGCATTGGTCCAGTTGTCTCGTTTCAGTGGCATTTAATTATTCGGTTTGGTTATGCAGAAACCGCAGATCCAATTGCGCCCACCGTGTGAGCATGCATCTCGCTTTCTCTCAAGCGTCGCCTCTTTCGATTCGGTCAAAGCCCAGCATCAAGCGAAAAGCATTCCGGCACCTGAAGTAGGCCTATCATGAACCGGATTTCGACCTCGTCATGCCCGCGCGTCCCAGCACCTGGGCGTATAGCTGGCGTCTGGTCATGGCGTCCGCTTCTGGTTAGTGCTGCAGTCGTCTGGATTAGCGCCTACCATGAAGACGGTGCCACCGGGGGCGTCCCAACCCATCCAGACTTGTCGCGACGCTGCAGCTCACCGCTTATGGAATTCCGGGGCACCGAAATTGCGCGCACGGGACAACGCCTGTCAGGCGTCCAGAGTTAGGGTTGCCGAGTGCATGTCCCGGTCCAGACCAGCCCGAGCGCGGAGAAATGGGTGGGCTATCCGCAACTCACCTGGGTCACGCCATGGTGATATCACACGGATAGCCGCGCGCTAGGATTATGCTACGGGCAGCAGTTAAAACCGACGGGCTAGCGTCGTACGGTCTGCGTAGCGCAGGATCGAGGGTCGGGCGTATACATGGGGCAAGAGAGCTAGGCCAGCCGCCTCTTGGCATCGCTTTCGCCTCGATTACAGTTCAAGGCGAACACGGGCACGCTCCGCAGCTCCTCGCCATTGCTGCTCACCAGTGAATAGTGGGGTGCCCCTGACTCTCCTCCGTATGGTCCTTAAAGCGCTCGTTTCCAGTCACCTTTTGAAGAAGCGAAGCAGCCGGGATATGCACCTAGCGGTCATCAAAGTGCAGCCCGGTATTGCTCTGGTGTTGGCATAAGAAGAAACCGTGCACCCTGACGAGGGGGAATAGAGGACTCGCTGGCCCCGGCTCTGGGCTATTCAGGGTGTACCGGCAAGGAAATGATTGTCCGGAGAACTTGCGGGAGGCGTGTTTTGCAGGTAGGGGGTCATACGTGCGGCCATCAGTTGCGGTGGCAATGAATGTCACGCCCTCACCACATGCACTCGGTGCGCGAAACGAAATCGCTGGCAATTTCCACCCCGTCTTCGTTTTTGCCATATGATTGTGATCCGCGCGCTCTGGTATTGGTCCGGTTGGCAGCCCAGTAGTAAAGCCCACAGTCAAATGGCATCTCAGTCCCCGCAATCTCCTTGGAGATCCGCTTAGTAACGCACGTGGCCGCAGGCAATATTGAAATGAGGCCACGCCGAAAAATGCGCGTCGATTCATATTAGTCCTTTTCAGTTCTTAGCCAGCGGATCAAACATACTCCGCACCATGGCCTCTTCATCGGGTCCAGACACCCTCTTCATCCATAAACCTCATCGCGAACGTATTGCCCTGTGCCATCATGGCGTAGAGCTTTAAGGCCACAGCTACCTTCTCATCACTGGCCCCGTCCGCCTTCTTATTAGCTGGATAGCTGATCACGTCTGGTCATAGGTTCTCCTCTGGTTCTGCCCATCAAGTCGGTGGAGATCGCCAGATTTCAGACTTCTCGAACCCAAGCTTCAGACCAACAACGCTCCAGCGCCATGAACAAATCATGCTCCCGTGTTCACCCCACTCAAGCTAACGTGCCATCAGAGCACTTCGGCACGGTCTCCGTTGGATAGGTATGGCAAGTCAACCCTTCTTCATGTAAAATCCACAGTTTACTCCGCGTCGACAGCTCATCCTCATCGCACGCATTCATGTCTTGTCCACGAGGCCCCGAAATTGCTCGATTCATCGCCCAGGACCAAAGCAGCAGGTCCTTAACCTTTCGGCCTCGCACCTGCTCTCGTTGGATTCGCTGGCCCCACATGCTGCTTTCCATTAAGCTGACGCGCGGATCTCTTCTTCGGTTGGTTTGGCTGGCCGAAAGAATTGTGCGGCTCTGGTCAACCACTCGCTACCCATCCGGGATTTGAAGGAGTGCACCCCATGAGGGCGATTGTCCGGGTCCACCCCTACCGCGGCCTAAGCCTTGTCCGTTGCGAGCCGCACAAAATTACCTATATCGTTTTGATTCGCGCCACCGCCGAGGGGTCAAAGGCCGCCGCTTTTTCAAGCGACGGATCTTGTTGGCCCGTGTTTTGTTATGCATCGTGCAGCATATGGCAGTTTTTTTAGCCGAATGTTGCGACGGCCTTGGGTGCTTCTGGTCATCTCATTAGGCTTATTCTTTCTCTAGAATTCGCTTGCCTCCGTCCGCCAGCCATTGCTTATACCGCTCTGCGTGCGTCCTCAACCTCACGCTCCATCTCCGCTGTTGGCCAGCGGACCATAAAGGCTGGTAGGCACCGCTTCGGTAGCCGCAGGCCACGGATGCCGGACGCATAAGCGCCAGCAAAAAGAATCTGAATCGCTTCATGCTATTCCCTTTCGATAGGAGTTAGGCTCTCGTCCGGTCCGCTAATCAGTGCCTCGTGCTGCGCCACATAAATGGTGAATGAGTGCAGACCAGATCGTGCACATGAGCGCTCTGCAGCGATCATCACATCATGCGGATCAGCTGGCTCGCCGCCAACGTGCACAAGATCATGCAGTATCTTCGCTTGTTTCTCTGTCAGTTTGTTCATAAGTTTTGTATCGTTGATTTGTTAGAAAGAAAGGGAGTGGACACACGCCAGTTAGCTGTTGAGCAATTAGGCAATTGTGCATCCACTCCCCATACTACAAACTTTCTGCAGGCAGTCGTTTCCGACCGGGGAAATATCGTTCCCACTTTCGCCACATGTCCCGTGCCTCATCCATCGCTGGATGGTAAACCAATTCCTCTAGTCCGCACGCCGGGTCCATTCAGTGTCCCGACTGTGATAGGCGCTCAGGCCCCACCTTACTTAGCTCCGTTGACGAGCAGGGTGCTTATGCTGATTCAGCTCATCCCCTTTACCTACCAGCCCAGCGTTTCACTTCCATACATGGAACATTCTGTCCTGCGCAGAACCAAGGACACCTTTGAACGTATCCCTGGATCACTGAAAAATTCAAAGCAAGCCCCCTGCGAAGGCTCCATGGTGCAGGTCTTGGTTCTGTTGTCCGCAAGCATTCAGGTTCACCCGCTAGGCTCCCGTCCGCCCGCACAGACCCGTCGCGGGGGCGAAGTCCGTAGCGCCCGTGACTGCATCAAGTCCATCAATCCTCTGTATTCCACCTCGGTATTCACGATTCTTAGTGGCCGTGCAACCCGCTCATCCCGATAGCTATTCCTTCCCTGAAGCGTGAAGCCTACGAAACAATCCGTAACCGATCAAAGGCGCGCCTGTGTGTTGGGCCGTGTCTGCGCTCTCTTCGTATACTCCTTAGCCTAACACGATTGGAGTCTCTAGTAGGGGCAGTTCTCACCAGAACCGCCCGGATCTCACATTGCTTCGAGTTGTTTCAATAGGTCATTCCACGCTTGGGTAACATCGATCCCGTTGATTGCATGCGTTTCGCTCCCGTCAGCGTTTTGGTAATAGCCTTGGCTATGGACTTGAGCCGCAAGCGCGGCGCATTGATAGGTTCAGGTTCTATTCTTTTTCACGAGGCGGATCCACCTATTATCAACGCAAATAAACTGTTCTGTCATATTCCCTTCTCTACTGGGCTGAATTGCCCATACTAGAGACAGGCTAAGCTTTTCCCCGTTGTTTCGTTCTGTTAGTTTGTGCTCTCCTTGTATGTCCCCCTATTGCTGGGGAACGTTGTTTACCTTATGACCTTGGCCAGTGCTTCAATGGCAAGCAACCGGATCAATGCCAGTTCCCGTGTTAGGGAACAACCGATCAAGTGTCCGGATGGCGTCGTTGTCCAGTTCAATGCATGGAGCGAAATAGTGATTTCACTCCCGGCTGCTCTGACGTGACGTAAACATCCCCCGTCAGCCTAATGCTACGGGTCCGCATCGTCACGGACGGCTTGTCGTTTGCAGGCTTGTGCCTTGGACCGTCAACCGTTGTAGGTGTTGTCATAGCCTATTCCCTTTCGTATTCGTATGACAGAACGGTTTACGGTTTGACTGCCGGAGCCTGCACGGGTTTGTTGCGGTTACCCTTTCCCGTCGGCCCGTTCGCGTCGGCAACCTGTTTCCGGGTCTGTGTCGACGTCCTTTTGCCTTCCGCCTTGTCCTTAGCGCGGACTTGGCGATTGCGCGCGCTCATGGTGTCGGCTAAAGGCGAGGATTCCGGAACCGGCAGCGAAACTCAGGTTCCGCCCTTGGCGCACCGTGAGTGTCGAGCAGTGAGTTTTGAGCGAATCGCATGCCAAGACAGGAAGTCCATCGGAGCGCAGGTTACCCTGGTAAACTCAACCGTTGTCTGCTCATTCCATGCGACCTCTTTGCCTTGCTTGCGCTTTTTCACGTCGCCGATTTTCGGATCCCTTCTCCTTGCCCGCAACATCATTCGCGGCGGACTGGCAGGCAAGCTCGGCTTGCGTTGCATCGTATCCGGCAGCCGTGATCATGTCACGTATCGGAGTGTAGAACGCGACGATCCTTCTCGTTTGCAGTTTCATGTTTCATGTTGTCCCCTAAACACCAGCACACACGGAAACACCTATTGACTAAAGCACACGGCTCGCGCCTTGTGCGCCCTATTCCGTCAACCCTGCCCAGCTAACACGCTGGACAGAATCCGTACCCAGTAAAGGGCATGGAAAGCGCGTTGCGCTTGGGGGCGGTTCCTTGTAAACCGTTGTCCGGGAGGACAAAGGAACACAATCTAACATTGCCGAGTCTTACCAGCGTGCCCGTAGCCGTTCTACGGTCCGGAAGTATGGACACAATCCCGTAATGGGTTTTGAACATACCGCCAGTCAAATGTCTGCTCAGCGTATCGGCTGGTGTTGCATCCCGTGGAACTGGTGTCTTGTCGGATTTGCCCGGCCTGAGAAGGCTCGTTTGCGCCCTACTGTTTTCAGTCTGACCGAGAGGGGAACCAACCGCGTGGACTGCGGGGGATTTCACTGGTGGCCTATTGAGTGGCCTAGCTGTCACCCAGGAGCGTCACGGAGGATCGATTGTCCGATTCTACCCGTCGATGCATTGCCGATAGCGCAAAGCCATTCTGCGGCCATCGCGTATCGTCAGCAATCAAACTATCACGCCGTCGGCATTGCACCGGGCGAACGGTTGACGGCGTTAGGCAACCTGCTAATCCCGCCAGCGCTGGCCTTGGCACCAGAACCGAGGAACACCGTCAAACGGAGCCTCAGCAGAACCGTTGATTGGAAGTCAACCGAGTATCACGGTGGCGAGCATGCCTTTTAGGTATGGTGAATCACATGCATCACGTATCTATGCTTTTGGTTATAGCTGGAAGGAACGGGGTTGCACGCATCGGTTTCCGGCGTTCGGTCCGCCCAATGCCTTATTGAGACTGATTCTCAATAAGCGCGTTTTGGCAATGTCCCGGAGACTTTAGCAGTCTTGCCAGCTGTCCACTGAGCCAGGGCACGCACCGGAGCGTAGGTCAGGCTCGCGGCCCAGCTGGGCCGCAATCGCGCCACGATCCACTGAGACGAGCCAGACCCCTATGGGGGAGCAGGGGGGCACCACCGGGGGTCGCATCGCAGTGTATAAGCAATAC
>ERZ1370068.3548-contig-266_pt1 | contig 32871 bp, 60 predicted proteins | sample MGYA00561227_ERZ1370068 | MGnify/ENA primary metagenome ERZ1370068 (study PRJEB38410, sample SAMEA6850437) | metagenome | study: Metagenomic assessment of the ecological functions of the soil: analysis of the soil microbiota associated with the...
TCAGTTACGTATTGCTAATTCTGAACAGCTGGGGCAGAAAGCGCAGCAGCTGGCCGAACAGAATGCAGAGGTCGAGCGCAAGAACCAGGAAATCGAGCAGGCCCGTCGGGCGCTCGAGGACAAGGCGGCAGAGCTGGCACTGACGTCGAAGCTACAAGTCGGAGTTCATGGCCAACATGTCGCACGAACTGCGGACGCCCCTGAACAGCATCCTGATTCTCGGTCAGCAACTCAGCGACAATCCGGAAGGCAATCTCACGCACAAGCAAGTCGAGTTCGCGCGCACGATTCACGGCGCAGGCACGGACTTGCTGAAGCTGATTACCGACATTCTCGACCTGTCGAAGATCGAGTCGGGCACCGTCACCGTCGAGGCCGAAGAGATCTTCTTCACGAGTCTCCTGGATATGGTGGTCCCGCACGTTCAAGCACGACGCCGAACACCGTGGTCTGTCGTTCGACGTGCAGGTCGACCCGCGTCTTGGCCCCAGCATCGTGACCGATTCCAAACGCCTGCAGCAGGTCCTCAAGAACCTGCTGTCGAATGCGTTCAAGTTCACCTCCCACGGCGGCGTGCGCCTGCTCGGTTACCGAAGCGGCGGACGGTTGGACGCCGTCGCACGCGATGCTGCGCGAGGCCGCACGCGTGGTGTCGTTCGAGGTTTCGGACACCGGCATCGGGATTCCGCCGGAGAAACAGCGGATCATCTTCGAAGCCTTCCAACAGGCCGATGCGAGCACGAGCCGCAAGTATGGCGGCACAGGGCTCGGCCTGGCGATCAGCCGCGACCTGGCGAACCTGCTCGGTGGCGAGATTCAACTACGGAGCGCACCAGGCGTCGGCAGCACGTTCACCCTGTACCTGCCACTCCGATACATCGGTCCGGTCGTCGTCACCGACCTGGCGAGGACAGAGCGGCACATGCGGAGCGCGCGATGCCTCCGCTGCGATTCCCGGCCGTTCGACAGCCGGAGCGCGCCGCGGAGATCGTCACCGACGATCGGGAACAGGTCCAGCCTGGCGATCCGACGTTGCTGATCGTCGAGGACGATCCCCACTACGCCCGCATCCTCGCGGATTTGGCGCGCGACAACGGTCTCAAGGTGCTGGTGGCAGCGCGGGGCAGCGACGCGCTCGCCCTGACGCGGCAGTTCCACCCGACGGCGGTGTCCCTCGACGTGTTCCTGCCCGACATGCTTGGCTGGACGGTGCTCAGCCAGCTGAAGCAAGATCCCGACACGCGTCACATTCCCGTTCAGATCGTCACGTTGGACGAGGACCGCCAGCATGGCCTCGCCCGCGGTGCGTTTTCATTCATCAACAAGCCGACCACCACCGAAGGCCTCGAAGCCGCGATCGCTCGGATAAAGACCTACACGTCGCCACGCCGTAAGCGGCTGCTGGTCGTCGAGGACAACGCCGCCGAGCAGCTCAGCATCAAAGAGCTGCTCGCCACGACGATCTGGAGATTGTCGTCGCCGACAGCGGAGCGGCTGCGTTGGCCGCCATGGCAGATCAACCCTGCGACTGCGTGGTCCTCGATCTGCGGCTGCCCGACATGTCCGGGTTCGAGGTGCTGGAGCGCATCAGCGAGAACAACGATCTGTCCGACGTACCGGTGGTCGTTTTCACCGGCAGGGAGCTGTCCGCCGACGAGGACGTTCGACTGCATACGCTCGCACGAAGCGTCGTGGTCAAAGGCGTCGAGTCGCCCGAACGGCTACTCGACGAGACGTCACTGTTTCTGCACCGGGTGTTTTCGAAGCTCCCGCCCGACAAGCAACGGATGCTCGAGCGGCTGCACCGGTCCGACGAGGACCTGATCAGCAAAGGCGTTCTCGTTGTGGACGACGATGTGCGGAATATTTTCGCGCTCAGCAGTGTGTTGGAGCGCCGCGGGATGAAAGTGTTCACCGCCAGCACGGGGAGCGAGGCCATCGACTTGCTGGAGAAACTGCCCGACCTCTCGATCGTGCTGATGGACATCATGATGCCGGAAATGGACGGCTATCAGACGATTCAGAGAATCAGGCAAAACCCCAGGTTCCGGCAGGCTGCCGATCATCGCGCTGACGGCAAAAGCCATGAAGGGAGATCGTGAGAAATGCTTCGAAGCCGGTGCGTCGGACTATCTGGCAAAGCCCGTCAACACAGAACAGCTGCTCTCGTCGCTCCGGATGTGGTTCCACAGATAAGGGATACGATCATGACCGTCGCAACGCGGATCGATCGAGTGAACATCCTGCTGGTCGATGACCAGCCTTCGAAGCTGATGACGTACGAGTCGATCCTGGCGGACTCGGCGAGAACCTCATCAAGGTGAACTCGGCGACCGAGGCCCTCGAGTGCCTGTTGCGCACCGAGATCGCCGTCGTGCTGGTCGACGTGTGCATGCCGGAGCTGGACGGCTACGAGCTGGCGGCGATGATCAGGCAGCACCCGCGATTCCAGAAGACGTCGATCATCTTCGTTTCCGCGGTGCACATGACCGATTTCGACCGGTTGCGCGGCTACGAATGCGGTGCGGTCGACTACGTCTCGGTGCCCGTCGTTCCAGAGATCCTGCGGGCGAAAGTCAGCGTCTTCGCGGACCTTTATAGAAAGACGCGCGCGCTCGAACGGCTGAACAGCGACCTGGAGCAGCGAGTCGCCGAGCGGACCGCGGCGCTCGAAGGAACGACGAGCGCCCTGCAAGAGGCGGATCGGCGCAAAGACGAGTTCCTGGCGATGCTCGCGCACGAGCTGCGGAATCCGTTGGCGCCGATTCGCACCGGCATGCAGCTGTTGCGGCTGCGGAGCTGTCGAGAGTGCAAAGCGCACGCGCCCGGGACGTGATCGAGCGCCAGGTCGAGCACCTGGTCTGCTTGATTGACGATCTGCTGGACGTGTCGCGCATCACGCGTGATGTGATTACGCTGCAGCGCCAACCGGTACTGGTCGGCGCGATCATCGCGCGAGCCGTCGAAACGGCGCGGCCGGCGATCGACGGCTGCCGACACGAGCTCACGCTGGACCTTCCGGAAGAATTGCTGACGGTCGATGGGGACAAAGCGCGTCTCGTGCAGGTCATCGGCAACATCCTGCACAACGCCGCGAAGTTCACAGAGCCAGGAGGCCGAATCTCGCTCAGCGTACGGCGGGAAGGGTCGTCGGTGGCTATCAGCGTGACGGACACCGGTATTGGCATTCCGGTCGATCAGGTGCCGAAAATCTTCGAGCTTGTTTACCCAGGTGCACGCGAAATCCGGAAACTATTCAGGGGGCCTCGGGATCGGCCTGGCGCTCGTGCGAAGGCTGGTCGAGATGCACGGCGGGACCGTGGCCGCGCGCAGCGAAGGTCCCGGTCGTGGGACAGAACTGACGGTTCGCTTGCCCCTGCTGGCTGACCCAGGCGGCTCATCGCATTGAGAGAGGCGCCTCAATCAGCGGTTGTCATCAGTCGATCGGCGCCGCATTCTGGTCGCCGACGACAATACCGATGCCGTCGAGTCGCTCGCTCTCCTTCTCCACCTTGCCGGACACGACGTTCGCGTGGCCCACGACGGCGTCGAGACACTCGCCGTGGGCAACCAGTTCGAGCCGGAGGTCGTTCTATTGGATCTCGGGATGCCAAAAATGGATGGTTACGAGACCGCGAGACGCTTGCGGCAGGAATCGTGGGGCCAGCACGCCATGCTGGTGGCTCTCACAGGATGGGGACAACAGCGCGATCGCGAGCGGACGGCGGAAGCCGGCTTCGACGCACATCTTGTGAAGCCGATTACCGATGTCGAGCTCTTCCAGGCGATTGGCGCGAGGCTTTCGGACAAACCCAACGCCAGCAGGAGCCAGCGAGCTCAGCGTTGAAATAAGAGGCGCGGCACTCGATTTGCTCAGATCGTGTCGGTGAAGGTCGTGAGGCCGCTATGGCAACTACGAGAGGACGATCGCACGCTCGGCGAGATGTTCGCGGAACTCTCACGCCAGATCCGGACACTAATCGAACAGGAAGTTCTGCTCGCCAAAACCGAAGTCGTCGAAAAGGCCTCGCAAATGTCCAGGAGCCTCGCCCTGGTCGTCGGTGGCGCCTTGATCGCGTACGGCGGCGTGCTGGCCCTGGTTGCCGCCATGATCCTTGGGCTGGTAGCGGCGGGGCTTGCGCCTTGGGCAAGCGCGCTCGTCGGCGGCGCATTGACGGCCGGAATCGGGTATCTTCTAGTCCGATTAGGGCTCTGTCGCCTTGCGGCGGCAGGACTCGAAACCCCGCCAGGCAATTGCAGCCTTGAAGGAGGACGCGCAATGGGTCAAGAGCCAAACGAGGTAAACGGAAGGCTTGCACCGCTGCCTTCAGCAACCGCCGACGACATCCGCTCGCAGATCGACGACACTCGAGCTGACATGACCGACACGATCGACGCAATTCAAGCCCGCTTGAGCCCTCGTCGTCTGGTTCAGGGACGTGAAAGAGACGGTCAAGGAAGCCACCGTTGAACGTGTTGTGAGTCTGTCAAAGAAGGCGGGCAGCACAGTCGGGACCTTCGTCAGGAATTCTTCACGAGGCCCTGGCGGTCTTCTCGAGCGCTTCCGTCGCAATCCGGTGCCCATGGCCATCGCGGGAATCGAGGTAGCGGCGATCATCCTGAAAGAGTTGAAACAGTTCCGACCTGAACGAACTGAAAGACCTGCATCCGTCAACGTGCACGAGCCGACACCCGCTGTCCCGACGCAGCATACAGCGCGAAACAGCGCCAGGTTCCTGGTCATCGCCGCCGGAACGGCATGTCTGACCACGTGGGCGATCTGGAAGCTCGGAGCTCGTCAAATGCTCGGTCGGCGAATGACATTCAGGGACGAGCGGCAGCATCTGAATTTCTTTGTGTTCTGGTGCTCTTGTGGCTTCGAAGAGGCCTGCACCAACATGCCCGTAGGCCGCAAACGATCCATGTGCTTGATGCTTGAATATGTGACAGGGTTATGACACTCTGCGGCTGTTCGGGCTTGGCTGCCCGACCCTATCGATGAAGCGAAAGGGACTGATAGCTGCCTGTGCCATAACCGTGGCTGGAAGTCTGGGCCCCAGCCAAGCCGCCACACCGCACCCACAAACGCCGAACAGCGCCGCATCCCCAACAACAACGCCGCGCGCATCGGTCGCCGCCGAACGCGCGCTTCTCGACCAATATTGCGTCACGTGCCACAACAATCGTGCGAAGACGGCGAACCTTTCCCTCGAAGGACTGGATCTCTCCACCGTGGGCGATCATCCGGAGTTGTGGGAGAAAGTCGTGCGCAAGCTTCGAGCGGGCGTGATGCCTCCTCCTGACATCAGGCGCCCGCCGCTTGCCGACTACGAAACGCTCCAGAGATTGGCTCGAAGCGGAAATCGATCGCAAGGCTGGCGCTCATCGCGTCAATCCTGGCTCCGTCGTTCTCCACCGCCTGAACCGCACCGAGTACGCAAATGCCATCCGCGATCTGTTGGATCTCGAGATCGACGTCGCGTCGCTCCTGCCGCCAGACGATTCGGCCCGAGGCTTCGACAACATCGCAGGCTCGCTGACGATCTCGCCGACTCTGCTCGAGGCCTATACGACCGCGGCCACGCGCGTCGCTCGCATCGCGGTCGGCTTCTGGAAGACGCCGACCGAAGCAACCTATCTTGCGCCGGGTGATACGTCTCAGAACCATCACATCGAAGGCCTGCCGCTCGGCACGCGCGGCGGAATGCTGGTGCACCACAACTTCCCCGCCGACGGCGAGTACAAGTTTTCGATTCAGAACTTCGGAATTGGCAGCTTCATCCCCGGCGAGCAGCTCGAGGTCGATCATCGACGGCGAGCGCGCGCACCTCTTCAAGTACCAGGGCGTCGGGCTGAGTCAGGGCATGGCGGGCGATGCCGGCGACGGCATCCTCGAAGTGACGATTCCGGTGAAAGCGGGCTCGCGCGCGGTCGGCGCGACGTTCCTGGCGACGAACTACCGGCCGAGCCTCGACATGATCAAGCAATACGATCGAAAGTCGCTCGAGAACAACAGCATCCCGCAGCTTGCAGCATTACCCGGCCATCGGTTTCCTGCGCATTCAGGGATCCGTTCACCGCGCAGCGGCCAGACCGACTCGCGCAGCATGCGCAAGGTGTTCACCTGCCGGCCGACGAACGTCAGCGCAGGAGGAACCGTGCGCCGAACGATCCTGACGACGCTCGCGCGGCACGCGTATCGGCGTCCGGCGACGGCGCGGGACGTCGAGGCGCTGATGAGCGTTCTACGAGGAAGGCCGCCGTGCCGGCACGTTCGACGACGGCATCGAGCTGGCGCTTCGGCGGCTGCTGGCGAGCCCGCAGTTTCTCGTGCGCGCCGAGAAAGGAGCCGGCGCAACGTGCGCGTCCGGTCAAGCCGTATCGCATCAGCGACCTCGAGCTGGCGTCGCGCCTGTCGTTCTTCCTGTGGAGCAGCATTCCGGACGACGAGCTGATCAACGTGGCCAGCCAGGGAAGGCTCGAGCAATCCCGGCGTGCTCGAGCAGCAGGTGCGGCGCATGCTCGCCGATCCTCGGTCGGACGCGCTCGTCGAGCAACTTCGCCGCGCAGTTGCTCTACCTGCGGAACCTGCCGGCGACGTCGCCCGGACGGCGTGTTCTATCCCGACTGGGACGACGAGCTGCGGCAGGGGTTCCGGCGCGAGACGGAGCTGTTCTTCGAAAGCATCATGCGGGAGGATCGCAACGTCGTCGATCTGCTGACCGCCGACTACACGTTCGTCAACGAGCGGCTCGCCAGGCACTACGGCATCCCCAATATTTACGGATCGCACTTCCGCCGCGTGACGCTCGGGCCGGAGCTGGACTACCGGCGCGGTCTGCTCGGGAAGGGCAGCTTTCTGTCGGTCACCTGGACCCAGAATTTCAGGACGCTCACCGGTCAAGCGCGGCGTGTGGGTGCTCGAAAACATCCTCGGCACTCCTCCGCCGGAGCCGCCGCCGAACGTTCCGCGCGCTCGAGGACTCGGCCGGCGGGTCCGCGAAAGATCCTGACGCTGCGTGAGCAGATGACCGCTGCACCGGAAGAATCAGCCCTGTGCCGGTTGCCACAAGATCATGGATCCGATCGGCTTCGCGCTCGACAACTTCGATGCCGACGGAAAGTGGCGAACCAGGCAGGGCGGCGACGGCGGCACGCCGATCGATGCGTCCGTCGACGCTGTACGACGGCCAGCAGGTCGATGGGCCCGTCCGGGCTGCGGCAGGCGCTTCTGCGCTATTCGCCGCAGTTCGTCCGCATGTTCACCGAGAAGATGATGACGTACGCCCTGGGCCGCGGGGTCGAATACCACTGACATGCCGGTGATCCGCTCGATCGTGCGGGATGCGGCCAAGGACAACAACCGGTTCTCGGCGATCGTGCTGGGCATCGTCAAGAGCGCGCAGTTCCAGATGAGGGTGAAAGTCGAGAGAGCAGTTCGACAGCACCAGCTAGCATCAATCTGGAGAGGCCGGACTCATGTTCATTACGAAGAAACACATTCCGCGTCGGACGTTCCTGCGCGGCGCCGGCGTGACGCTTGGCCCTGCCGCTGCTGGAGTCGATGGTGCCGGCGCTGACGCCGCTGCGCCTGACGGCCGCGGCGCCGGTGAGACGCTTCGTCGGCATCTGGCATCCGCACGGCGCGGCGCCCGGCTACTGGAGTCCGCTGCAGGAAGGCAAGGACTTCGACTTCTCGTTCATCACGAAGCCGCTTGGAGCCGTTCCGCGACCGTGTCGTCCTCGATCACTGGGCTCGACATGCCGGAGGCCATGGCCACCGACGACGAGCCGGGCGGCGACCACGCGCGCGGCGCGGTGCTGCTGTCCGGCGCGCGCCCGCGCCGGAACGCCGTGAGTCCGTTCCTCGGCGTCACGATCGATCAGACGATCGCGAGTCAGTACGGGCAGGACACGATCCTGTCGTCGCATGCAGCTCGGCGTCGAGGACACCGGCAACTTCGGCAACTGCAACTGGGGCTACAGCTGCGCGTACACGAATTCGATCTCGTGGTCGTCGCCGACGCAGCCGCTGCCGACGCAGGTGAACCCGCGCGTCGCCTTCGAGCGCCTGTTCGGCGACGGCACGAGTCCGGAGGAGCGCCTGGCGGGACGAAAGCAGAACGCCAGCATCCTCGACTCGGTCACGCGCGAGCTCGGCGCCTTCAAGAAAGATCTCGGGCTCTGGCGATCGGGCGCGGCTCGACACCTATCTCGAGAACATTCAGTGAGCTCGAGCGCCGCATCCAGATCGCGATGAGCAACTCGATGAAGGAACCGATCGACAGATGTGCCGTTCGGCCTGCCCGAGAGCAAGCACGTCCATTTCCGGCTGATGTACGACCTGATGGCGCTCGCGTTCGAGGGCGACATCACGCGCTCGGCGACGTTCATGCTGGGCCGCGACCTCACCGGCACGAGCTTTCCCGAATCCGGGCTTCAACGGCGGCTGGCACGGGTCGTCGCACCACGGCGACAAGCCGGAGAACGTCGCCAACTACGCGAAGATCAACCGCTATCACGTGCAGAACCTGGCGTACTTCTGCGAGAAGCTGCAGAGCGATTCCCGATGGCGACGGCACGCTGCTCGATCACGTGCTGATCTACAAGGGCAGCAACATGGGCAACTCGCACCGGCACGCGCACGAGAAGGTGCCGGTGATTCTGGTCGGCGGCATCGACGGCACGTTCAAGGGAATCGTCACCTCGTGTTCCCGGACAACACGCAGCGCACGTCGAACATGCTGCTGAGCATCCTGCACCTCTTCGGCATCGAGCAGGACAAGATCGGGACGAGCACCGGGATCCGCTGCAGCCGCTCGAGATGTTGTGACGTTACCTCTCACCACGGAGGTCACGAAGGACACGGAGTACCGCAGGGCTTCAGCCCTGCCGTCGCGGCGCTGGCAGGCCTAAGGCCTGCGCTACGAAGCGGCGCCTCAACGCGAGGTCGACGAATGAGACGTCGACACTGAGGTTCATCGCGCAGTCGTCGGCTGGATGGTCGTCGTCGGCCATCGACGGTGGCGTCGATTTCCGCGCAATTCCTGGAAAAGCCGACGCGACCGCAGGTCGGAAACGCCCAAGGGCCCGATGGTCGGCAGGTCATTTTCAAGAACTGCACTGCATGCCACGGGATCGATGATTACGCCTACAACGCCCTCGACCGGTCGGGGTGGAGCTCACTCGATCGACACCAAGCACGGCGGTCTGAACGTCTCGATTTCCGGACCAGGACCGCGGCGTGCTCCTCGATTGGCTGGTCACGAAATTCGGCCCAACCTCGAAGCCCTTTCCGCGCGCGTACATCCCTCCGCAAATCACGACGTATTTCAGCGACGATGAGGCGCAGACGCTTCGTCCGAGGTGCCTGCACGTCGTGTCACGGCGTCGATCGAGTGAACGACGCAAGATACAGCCCCGATCGATGGCGGGTCGTCGCGCTCGACATGAGGCAGCGCGGAGCGAAGCTGACCGACGAGGAACTGGAACGACTGGTGGAATGGCTGGGGCGCATGAAGGGGACGAATCCGAATCAGTAGTGGGCGGGACGGGCTGGAAGGGCGGGGAAAGGCAGGAGGGGCTGGAAGGCGGGAGGGCGTGGGGCCCCACGGCCAGTGAATAGAAGATGACGCGCGGATCGACACGTTAATCACTCTTGGCCTGCTGCTCGCCTCGTTCTCGACATCAACAGGCGCGCAGGGGCGAAGCGCTCAACCGGAACAAACCTCGAGAACGGATGGGGTGAGTCTGACGGCTGCGTCCGCGAACGTCAGCCAGCCTGGCAATCCGATCCAGATCAACGTTCTTCGCTGGTCTACCGAGGAGGAACGGCGCCTCGTCGTCGCTGCGCTGAACCCGCCGCCACCCCCTTCTGCTCCACCGGTCGCAAGTTCCGCGCGTCGAGCGGCGCGCCTCCCCGGCGGCGGCTGGAGGAGATGCTGCGGGCGCGGAGGGCGTGGCGGCGCCGGACGCGGAGGTCGCGGGCGAGGGCGCGGCGCGGCGACCGCTCCACTCAGTCCAATCGCCGCGCTGACGGCCGCAATCGGGAAAGCTCCGACCATCGGTTATGTCTGGACGAGCGGCATCACCGGCTACTCGATCAGCATGCGCTACTCACGCGCCGTTGCCAGATGGCGGTGAACGGATCATCCTCGCAACGGATCGCCGCCTGGGCGCATACCTGCCGGCGTGGACACCGGTGCCCGCGACGTCCTCAGGCCAGCTGGCTTCGGCCACAGCGCCTGCCACCGACTACGAGTTCACGCTGATCGAGATGCGGATGAACTCCAAGGCTCGGGCGAAGGGAAGACCTCGCTCTCGACGAAGGTCATCGTCGACGACGACGCCAAGACCCTTGCTCTGGACGATTACACCAGCGCACCGGCGAATCTGCAGAACGTCAAGAACCATCGATGATCGAGCGGAGCGTTCAGATGTCTCTACGATGGCATTCTCGCGTGCTGGGCGGTCCTGCTGCTCTCGGTCGTCGCAACGCCATCGCGGCCGGCAGCGAGCTTGCCGATGCGGCCATCGAAGCAGAACCGGGAGGCCGTCCGTCAGCTGCTGCAGTCAGAAGGTCAGACGTCAACGCGCCGCAGACCAGACGGCACGACGGCGCTCCATTGGGCCGTGCGGCTGGACGACCTCGACAGCGCGGACTTGCTGATTGCCGCGGGCGCGAACGTAACGGCCGCCAACCGTGAAGGCGTCACGCCGCTGCAGCTTGGCCGCGCTGAACGGGAACGCCGTCATGCTCGACAGGCTCATCAAAGCCGGCGCCAACCCGAATGTCACCACTGACTCCATCGGGCGATACCGCGCTGATGATGGCAGCCGCGCACGGGAAAGACCGACGCGATTACTCTGCTGCTGGAGCGCGGAGCCAACGTCAACGCGACGGAAACCCGGGGCGGCACCACGGCGCTTGATGTGGGCCGCATCCGGAGCGTCACCCGGCTGCCGTCAAAGTGCTCCTCGGACACGGCGCGGACGTCAGCGCCCGATCAACTTCGTTCCGGCCGCGAACGGCAGAGGGTTCGAAGGCCGGACTCCAACGGCTCACGAATCCGGATCAAGCGACTGAGGAATTTGCCAGCGGCTGGATGACGCCGTTGATGTTCGCCGCCCGCGAAGGCGACGTCGAATCGGCGCGGCTCCTCGTCGCCGCCGGCGCCGATGTGAACGCCATCGCCGGCGACGGGAAGGATGCCCTCGGCCTGGCCATCTTCAATGGCAACTACGAGCTGGCGTCGTTTCTCGTCGACAGCAAGTCGAATGTGAACAAGGCGGATGCTCAGGGCTTCACGCCGCTATTCTGGGCTGTGGATCGACGGAACATGGAGACGGCGCCGAACTTTCCTGGATGGTCACCGCGGATCCCTGCCGCTGATCAAAAAGCTGCTCGACGCTGGAGCAAAGCCGAACGCCGTGGTCAATAACACGCCGCGGGCGCGCATGCGAGCCGGGCTCGCCGCGGATTGTGTTCGCCACGGCACTGATGCGCGCTGCCTTCTCGGCCGATCTCGAGCTGACCAAGCTTCTTCTCGCGTACGGCGCCGATCCGAGCGATGGTCTCGAAGCGACGGAGAGACGATGGTCGAAGCTGCCGCGGGACTCGGGTTCATCCAGGGCTACAGCAAAGGCAAATCCGCCGCAGAACGTCTCGAAGTCGTGAAGCTGTTCGTCGAGCGAGGCGCTGATGTCAATCAAGCCGACGACTACGGAATCACACCGCTGATGGTCGCCGGCAACATGGGCGACACGCCAGATCATTCAGCACCTGGTGGATGTGGGCGCCGACTTGGGAGCCTACGACTTGGGCAAGAAGAACGACGGCGCCTTTGGAGCAAGCGTCGAACCGCTGATGCCCGTCGACTACGCGATTGGCGTCGGCACGTTCGTGCCCAACAACGCGGTCATCATCCACGAAGAAGCCGTGGAACTGATGTCGCGCCTCATGAAGGAGCGCGGCATCATGCACACGACGTCAGAGTGCACGTTGCGCGGCTTCACCTGCGCGCAGGCCAACGTCGATCCGAAAGTCGCCACGCCTGCAGAGATAGCCAAGATAAGGGCCATCCAGACCGGCCACCAGGTTCAAGGCATCACCGGAGGCCTTGAAGCCAAGGAACAGAAATAGCCCTGACTCGCTCGGTCACGATCTCTCGTGACCGACGGGTCACCATCCCTCGTGGGCGCCGCCATGCGCGCGCACCTATCCCCAAGACGGCACCAATCGTCCAAAAGGCCGCGTGTCTTTGCGGCGGCACGGCGACTACAATCAGTGCGGTTATCGGACAGCCCGCGAAGGAGAAATACATGGAACGACGACCAAATGCTTCGACCTTCCACGCTTTCGTCGATCGCGTCGATCCGTGCTGTCGAGCATGCTCGTCACGGCGCAGGCACCAGATCCGGCCGCTGACAAGCAAGCGCGAGTGGCAGCCATCAAACAATCCTTGGCGCAAAACCAGGCGACGCTCAAACAGTACTGACATGGATCGAGAGACCACTCAAGTCAGCACTGAAGGGAGAGGTCAAGAAAGAGGAACAGAAGCAATGCTTCTACGGCGCGGATGGCAAGGTGCAGAAGACGCCACTGTCCGGCGCTGCCCCGCCTCAACAACAGCAACCCCAGCAGGATGGAGGCCGACGCGGCGGGCGGGTGAAGAAAAACATCGTCGAAAACAAGGTTGAGGATCTGAAAGATTACCTGGAAAAGGTGGCTGCGCTCGTCGAGGACTACGTGCCGCCCGATCCGCAAAACATTCAGGCCGCTAGAAACCGCCGGGAACATCTCGGTTCAACCGCGCGCACCAGGGTGCCGTCACGCTGACAATCAAGAACTATCTCAAGATGGGCGATTCGTTGGCCCTGGGGTTCGATACCACGGCCGAATAAGATGAACAGTTACAACGTCAACTCATACGTGGAAAAGCCAAAGGACGACGTGGTGACGTTGGCGGTCACGTTCGGCAGGCTGGACGACGGCACGAGTTATCCGCAGCAGGTGGTGCTCGACGCCAAAGCCAAGAATGTTCAAGTGAAAATCACCAATGCCGGGTATAAGAAGAAGACGTAACGACAGGCATCCACACGGTGACGAGCGACGCGAAAACTCCGCCGACGTCGACGGAACTGGCCATCCAGCATACTCGATCTAGCCAGACGACCGGACGCGCCTGGCAGTCACTCGCACGATCGCCGCACTCGATCGGACCCTGATGGCGTGGATCCGCACGGCGACCTCGCTCATCTCGATTCGGCTTCACAATCTACAAACTCTTCCAGGCGCTGCGTGAGAGCCAGCAAGCGACCGAGGTCCACCATCTTTTGGGACCGCGAGGTGTCGGGCCTCGTGATGATCGGGCTAGGCGTCGGCTCCCTGGTCTGGGCACTGATCGACTACAAGGCTCAAATGAAGGGCCTGCACCAGGACTACAAGCAGTGCGGCCGTTTCGAGTTCCACAGCCTCGGCCGTGGCAACGGTGATCTGCGGCCTTGGGGTTCTCGGCTTTGTCCTGGTCTTCCTGCGTCAATGAATCCGGCGAATTCACTCTCTGCCGACGCCGCGCTTGCGCGGCTCGCCGCGGGCAACGAGCGCTTCGTTCGCGGACGGGCACGATTTCCAACGGTGCAAAGGAAGTCCTGGCGGAGCTTGCCAAGCGCCAGCGTCCATACGCAACTATCATCGGTTGCAGCGACTCGCGCGTGCCGCCCGAACTGGTGTTCGACGCCGGCTTCGGCGAACTCTTCATCGTCCGTGTTGCAGGTAACGTCATCTCACCTGAGGTGATGGGGACGCTGCAGTACGCGGCGGTCCATTTGCACACGCCACTCTTCGTGGTGCTCGGCCACGAAGGTTGCGGCGCAGTGCAGGCCAGCCCTGGCGATGAAGTTCCAGGGCGCACGCGAGCGCGAACGGATCACGCTTCTGCTCGAGAACATCCTGCCCGGGCTGCGCGACATAGACGCTAAGTCGCTCCGCAAAAGCAGATCAAGGCGGCCGTGGAGGCAAACGTGCGTTGGTCGATGCGGCGGCTGCTCGAGACCCTCGAAGGTAAAGCCAGGATGGCTGAAGGGCGTGGTGAAGCTCGTAGGCGCCGTCTACGCCTTGAAGACCGGGCGCGTGAGGTTCCTGCCATGAGATCAGGAAATCCGGGATAGTAGACTAGGGTTGTGTCAGGCGCGCAGGGTCCATCAGCGACAAACCTACCGCGGTCCGGAATTCAATCCGACAGCCTTTTCGGCTCGCCGCCGAGTCGCTTCCGAGCGGCGTCCTCGTGGTTGGAACCGATGGCATCGATCGTCCTGGTCAACCACGAGCTCGAACGGCAGTTCGGCTACGCCACGAGATAGAGCTGATCGCGGCAACCTGTCGACATCCTCCTGCCCGACGCTCTGCGTGCTTCGTCATGCGACACACCGTCAGCGGTTTCAAGAAGCGCCTGAGGCCAGGCCGATGGGCACCGGCTTCGACCTGCACGGCCGCCGCCGTGACGGGACCGAGTTCCCCGTCGCGAATCAGCCTGAACCCGATACAGGGGACCGACGGTCCTTTCGTGCTGGCGTCCAGTGATTGACATCACGGCACGGCGGGAGCTCGAGAAGCGCTGCCAGGCTCGCCGTCGAGAAACCAGTTGAGTTCGAGCGGCTCTCATCGCGGAGCTGTCGTTCAAGTTCATCAACGTGCCGTCCGACCAATTGATCGAAACCATCGAGGACGCCCTTCGCCGGATCGGCGAAACGCTCGAGGTCGATCGCTGCGCTTTTACAGGTTTCGTGGATCCCGATCAGCCTCGTCGTTCCGATCAGCAGGCGGCACCGCGCCGGAGTCGACCTCGTCGCCGGTCGTGACCTCACCCACGAAGCGATTCCCGTGGATGCATCGAGACACCCGCTCCGGCCAGCTGTTGTGCTTTTCCAAACCGATGAGATTCCAATCCCATCGACCGCGAGAGCTACGAGTCGATGGAACTCGGTCCGCGGTGGTCGTGCCCTGCATCCATGTTCTGGTCGGCTTGTCGGCGCGCTTGGGTTCTAACATGACCAGGGAGGAAACGGTCGTGGGCTCCAGAAACTATTCATAGTGTGCGCGTGCTTGGTGCCGTCTTTGGCAATGTGCTGGCGCGTTCTGAAAACGACGACGCCCTGCGGCAGACGATCTCCCAAATCGAACGCGTCCGGGATCAGCCGCAAGCGGAGAATGTACCTCCGGCGGAAGTCCAGGAGCGGCTGGGTGCAGAGCACGATCATCGGTCAGAGCCCAGCTATCCGTCGCGTCCTCGAACAGGTCCAGCAGGTGGCCGCCACCGACTCGACCGCATCCGCTGCTGGGCGAAACTCGGCACCGGGCAAAGAGTTGCTGGCCACTCACCTCCACGAACAGAGCGCCCGGCGCGGACGGGTGATGGCGCGGGTCAACTGCGCGGCCATTCCGTCGACGTTGATTGAGAGCGAGTTGTTCGGCCGCGAGAAGGGCGCGTTCACCGGTGCTCTGGTGAGACAGATCGGGCGCTTCGAGGTCGCCGATCGCTCGACGATCTTTCCTCGATGAAATCGGCGACCTGCCACCGGATGTCCAGGTCAAGCTGGCTGCGCGTGCTCGAGGAACGGCAGATCGAGCGCCTGGAAGCCCGGAAAGGCATTTCCGCGTCGATGTGCGGATCATCGCTGCAACCTCATCGCAATCTCGAGCAGCGAATCGTCGATGGTATCTCGTTCCGAGAAGACCTCTTCTACCGTCTCAACGTCTTCCCTCATCCAGCTGCCGCCGCGCGAGCGGATCGACGACATTCCGCTGCTGGTCTGGCGCGCTTCGTCGAGGAGTTCTCACGGAGCGCTTCGGCAAGCCGATCGACAGAGATCCCCGGCGACAACATGGCGGCCTTGCAGCGACACGCCGCCTGGCCGGGCAAACATACGCGAGCTCAGAAACGTCGTCGAGCGCGCCATGATCGTGGCGACCGGCCCCAGACTCACGATTGCCGTAACCGCCCCTTCGTGCCGGCCCCGCGAAACGCAGTCCCAAGCTGAGCGATGTCGAGAAGGACCACATCCGGTCTGCACTGAAAGCACCGGCTGGCGCGTTCGTGGAGCGGACGGCGCCGCGGAGCGCCTCGCCCAGGCCAGACGACGACGCTCGAGACACGTATGGCGAAGCTGGGACTCAGCGCGACCGAGAGCGAGATAGCGCTTTCACACCAATTGAGCTTCGGCGGCGCGGCATCCAGGGACTCCTGCCGGCGCCGGAACAGCGCGATCGCCGCGAGCATCAACGGTATCTCGGTGAGCGAGTAGATCACGGCAAAGGAGGCGAAACTCGACGCGGCCGAGAATCGTGACAGCGATGGCCATGGCGATGCCGACGTTCCGGGAGCCGAACTCGGCCGCCAGCGTGAACCGGTCGCGGCGATCCTTCGTGACCAGACGCGCCGGTTATCCATCCCGTCGCTATCGAGGCCACCACAAACGCCGCCGCCAGCGGAACAGTCGTCGTCAACCCACCCACGAATGCGACGGGTGCATCGACAACGATGAGGAGGAGGACGATGGCGGTGCCGATGAAGGCCAGCGGACGCAAGGCCGGGCCGAGTTTTCGGCGAAGCCGGACGTGATCGGCGTATCCACATCCCCAGTGCGACTGGGAGACCCAACACGACAACGAGCTTGCCCGATGAGTGTCGAGAGCGGCGCCGAAAACGCGAATGGCTGCCGCAACGAGATCTCGAAAGCCTTGCCGACGAGCGGGATCGTAACGCTGGCCGCGACGCATGAAAGGCCGGTCAGTGACCGACAAGGCCGTCGAGGCCCGCGCAAGGTAGGTGAACGCATTGAGATGCCGCCAATCGGGCACGCTGCGATCAGCAACAGGCTGGCCGCGACAGCCGGACCAGGTTGAAGGAGCCAGATGAGACCGACGGCGATGGGCGGCAGAAGGAGGAGCGGCGCGACGAGGCCCGACGACGATCAGAGCGGGCTGACGGCGCACACGCGCGAAGTCGTTCTCCTCAGATCAAGGCCGACGGTGAACAACAGCAGGAAGTTCATCGCGGGGATGACGAGCGCAAATGAGCGTTCTTACCAACCGTCTATCCCCACCATCAAAAACGAAAATGCCGTCCTTGTGGTGAAATCAGCCATTGAACGCTAGCGGCGCACGATGAACTGGACGCCGATCTGTCGGGGCTCACCGGGACGACCGCCAATCGCCGGGATCGGCGAGCTGAACGTCCCCGTGATGAAGTCGGTATTCGTCAGATTCCGGACGTACATTCCAATTCCCTACCTGCGACTCGGGCCGTAATCGGCGGTGAGATCCACGATCCCATACGGACGGCTGGTATTGGATGCGCGATCGTTGAACGGCGTGAAAGACCGCGCTCTCGCCACTCAGAGTCCGCACGAAGCGAACAGGGTGCGAGCCCGGCCGATGTTTCCACTCCATTCGAGCCACAGCCGTCCTGACCAGAGCGGTGCGCGTTGTTCAGCCGGTTACCGGCCACGTCCCCAGTCATCACCGCCTACACCCACCCGCGATGTATTGATCGTGAGTGGCATCCAACCAGGCGAGATGTCCGCCTGCGCGGACCGCCTCGAGTCGTTCTGCTCGCCCCTTCGAACTCAACTCCCCGGATGGTTGCGTCAGCAGCATTCGAGATATCGATGACGCCCGGCGTCGATCGACGTCTGCACCTGGAGGTTCGTGTAGTCGGTCTGAAAAACAGCGAAGCTCAACCACGTGCGGCCATCTGACGACCCTTGTCTTCGCGCCGCCCTCACGTAGCCCAGGCCCACTCCGGGGCGTATCCGCGTCCCGGTTCCGGTGATGTGAAGTTGAAGCCTCCGCTCTTGAACCCTGGTGGCGGAGACGTAGGTGAGCGTTTGCTTTCCCGTCTGGATCTCCAATCCGGCTTCGGCGTCCAGGCGCTGTGCGAGATCTCGTCTGAGTATGCGCGTAAGGCACCAGGAAGAAAGACGGCTGGCAGGTCGAACGTGGAAGGCGCCCGAGGTTGTCGATCGTCTTCCCCTCACGCGTGTAGCGCAGCCCCGCCCGTGTCACCGGGGACAGACGTCTCGTGACGCCGAGGGTGGCCTGTCCGAAGCCGCCTGCGAGTCCGCGTCGACTTTCGGGCTCAGGAAGCTGAGAAGGCCCAGGCCTTCGAGTCGAATGGCCGTCGGCTGGCGGTCGACCTCGTCGAACAAGCAACAAACCACCAAGCCAGGTCAACCGGCCGCTCTGCTGCGAGACCTGTCAGCTCCTCCGATAGCTGCTGTTGATTTTCGTGCAAGTCGACCGGACGTCAGGTTCAGTTCCGTGATGTCTGCATCGTTGATGACCTCGTAATCCAACTTGCGGAATGCGGTCAGGCTGGTCAATCGTCAGTCTTTGGTGTGGAGACGCATCGTCAGGCGAGCGGCCGCACCGTATTGGTCGTTATGCCCCTCCGCCAGGGTCGACGTCCGGACTTCATGTGAGATCCGCGGGGTTATCGACTTGAAATCCCGGTTTGACGGCGAGCACCTTTGCATAGGTCAGCGGTGTCGGATCCTGATTCGTCACGTCCGCCGAGATGAGGCAGATCGGTCCTGCCGTTGAGCACGACGCGGAGCTTGCCGCGTGCTGCCGTGACGTCCTCGCCGCCAAGCGGATGATCGGGATGATCGAGATCTCGGACAAACCCTCCCTGACGCCGCGCAGGATTGCCGCGCTGCCCATCACCCGGTCACGAACGATGGGGCCGCTTACCCGGAGCCTCGGCCCGAAGCGTGCCGAGGTCACCGGCCACGAACCTGGCCGAGGTCTCGGCCAGGTTCGAAGGCGTCTTGCTGACGACATTCAGGGCGCCGCCTACCGCATTGCGACCGTATAACGTGCCTTGAGGGTCCCTGCAGGACTTCCACCCGCTCCAGATCCAGATCCAGGAAATCGCCCATGACCATCACGGGGCGCGCGAGATAGACACCATCGACGTAGACGGCCGAGCTGGATCGGCCCCGGTAAAAGCACGACATTCTTCGTCCCCAGGCCGCGGATCGTCAGCTGGCTGAAATCGCTGTTCTGTGAGAATGTGACAGCCGGCACCCGCCCGGCCAGATCGGCCACCGTGTGAACCTGCGGGAGCCTGCAAGTCCGTCCCTGAGAGCGCGCTCAGCGCCATGGGGGCCGACTGCGGGTCGCGCTCGCCGGTCTTCCTCCGCGGTCACCAGGACCCGTTCGAACGCCCCCACTGAGAGCTGGAGAACCAAGGGTTCGGTCTCGCCATTGACGAGGCGCATGGCCCGCACTGCGGGAACGAAACGATCCAGGGTGGCCTTGAGTTCATGCTCGCCGTCTGGAAGCTGCTCGAAGGTGAAGCGCCCATCCTGGTTCGTCGTCGGCCACACGGTCGGCCGTCCCACTCAGCGTGATCGTCACGCCGGGGAGCGGGGCGCCAGTGGCGTCGTTCACGACACCCATGATGTCCGGCCGGCGCTGCGTGAACCGCAGCTGCAGCGGATAGGCAAACGGTGATTATCCACGCCCGCCAGCCCATCTGCTGAAGCCGATGATCATGTGATTGGTTGCCATCCAGACGCAGCGAACGGCTGGACGCAATCCTAGCCCGTCTCGCCTGCTGTACGGCCCGTTAATAATGACAGTAGTGCCGATTGGAGACCCGCCAGCGTTCGCGCGCGCGGTGTTCGCATGTCATCACGGCCACCGTCACGCCCGCCCCTCCGGAATGCCGGATCAGGAACGTGACTTCGGAGTCGCCTCTACTGGAGAGCCGGTCGCCGCTTTCGCAGAACCTCCTGTCCTCGCCCTAGGTTCCGCGCGCGATTCCAACGATGAGAGTCCGCTGGGTACGCCGGGCTGCACTTTCGCTCGACGGTCTGTCGCGTAACGGGCGCGGCGGGATTCGATTGTTCGAGGAACATTGGCTTCGAACCTCACGGACGGATTTCAAAGACGCCCCACGGGGTCGAAGCGTTCGACCTCGCAATCGAGGTACTCTCCAGCCGGCATACTTGTCGCGGAACGAGAGGGAACGATCGTGCACTGGTGAATCGTGAGCTCGAGCGTCAGTTTGAGTACGACGAGAAGAGCTTATCGGGCAGTCGGTCGACCTGCTCTTGCCCGAAACACAGCGCGTGGCCCACGGCGCCCACAGGGGCGCGCTTTCTGGGGTTTTCCGACGGCCCGCCCGATGGGCGGCGGACGGAAGCTCTTCGGGCGGCGGAAGGACGGCACCGAGATTCCGATAGAGATCGGGTTGAGACCGATTCAGACCGACGATGGCTGGCTGGTGCTCGCATCGATCGTGGACATCTCGGGCCCGCCGCCGGCATGAAGAACTCCAGCGTTTGACGACTGCCGAACAGCTGACATTAGAACGGCTCATGGCCGATCTCTCGTGCCGCTTCATCAACGTCCCGCCCGAACAACATCGACGGGGGCGATCGCGCGGACGGCCTGCGCGAAATCTGTGAGGCGCTCGAACTGGATCGAGGCACGCTCTCGAGTGGATTCTGGCGGGATGCTGCTCGAGGACGTGAGCTGGGCCGCTAGCGGCATCGAGAGCCTGGCAGTTCCCGTTCCGGCAAACGAACGGTTCCCGTGGACCAGTCGAACGGGTCCTTGCTGGCGATGTCGTGCAGTTCGCCACGCACGAAGAGATTCAAACCCAACAGACCGACAGGCCTACCAAGAGTCGGGTATCAAGTCGGCGGTGATCCTCCCCGTGTCGGTCGACGGTGGTCATGTGGCGGCTGCGGTGTCCTTCCACGCCGTCCGCGCAGCGAGAGGGGCCTGGTCGTCCGAGGTGCTGCGCAGGTTCAAGCCGCTGACTGGCGTCTTCAATCAGAGTGGTGGCTCGACGTCAGGAGCTGGCATGCGGCCCTTCGAGGTGCTCGGAGAAGTGAAGCGGCTACAGGACGCGCTGCAGCGTGGAAAACGATCAGCTCCGGCGCGAAGTGGTCGAGCGCTTCGGCTTCCCGAACATCGTCGGACGAAGTGCGGCTCTCCGTCGAGCGCTGGAACAGGTCAACCAGGTTGCCGCGACGGACGCGACCACCGTGCTGCTTCTCGGGAAACCGGCACCGGGAAGGAGCTATTTGCCTTACGCAGATCCATGTTGAGCGAGCGCCGCAACCGGGCGATGGTCCGGGTGAATGTGCCGCTATCCCGGAAACGCTCATCGAAAGCGAGCTCTTCGGAGAGAAAAGGGCGCATTCACGGAGCGCTTGCGCGACAGGTGGGACGATTCGAGGTGGCCAATGGCTCGACGATCTTCCTCGACGAGATCGGGGACCTTCCACCCGAGACGCAGATCAGCTGCTGCGCGTCCTCCAGAGGAGCGGCAAATCGAACGGCTCGGAAGTCCCGAGCCCATAGCGGTATCGACACACGGCGTCATCGCGGCGACACACCGAAATCTCGAGCAGCGAATTGCACAAGGCGCCTTTCGAGAAGACCTGTATTACCGGCTGAACGTGTTTCCGATTCACGTGCCGCCCCTGCGCGAGCGCCCGGAGGACATCCCGCTTCTGGTGTGGCGATTCGTCGAGGAGTTCTCGAAGTCGTTTGGCAAGCGCGTGGATTTGATCGCGGACGACAGCATGGCGGCCTTACAGCAGTATGAGTGGCCCGGCAACCTTCGGGAGCTTCGCAATGTCGTGGAGCGGGCGATGATCACCTCGCAGGGCAGCCGGCTGACGATCAGAACGCCAGAAACGCTTGTCGCAGCTTCCCAGCGCAGCCAGAGGCTGGTTGACGTCGAGCGCGAGCACACGCGTCGAGTGCTGGAGGCTGCAAACTGGAGGATTCGGGAGGCGGACGGCGCAGCCGAGCGGCTCGGTGGTGAAGCCGACGACACTCGAAACGCGGATGGCAAAGCTGGGCCTCAAGCGCCCTGCCAGCAAGTGACGACGCCGATCGTCTTCTGGCTCCAATATTCCGAAGGGCCCTCCAGTTGTACCGGTGGTCAATTCGCGGTCCCTGCGTGGGGCGCAACTTTCGGAACCGAGCCAAAGCATTCATCCATCGGCAGTAAGCGGAACCGAGGACGCGTCATGCCGTCTGGAACAGCTAGCAGTCAGAGACAGTCCACGTGGGCTACGGCTCTCGCTGGCGCTCCGGGCATCTCCGCGCAGTGCCCAGGATCTCCTTGAGGCGCTTCGGTCTCTTCTCCGGACGACGCGCGTCTCGAACCAGGCTGCCTCAGTTGCGCCGTCTGGAGTGAGCCAGACTGGATCATTCACTACGAAGAAGAGTGGGCGACCGAGGACGACATCCGGCGCCGTATCCGGTCGGATCGTTTTACGTCCCTGCTCTCGGTCGTCGAGTCCGCCCAGGAGCCGCCGCGAGTTCAGTTCGACTTCGTCACCGCGACCCGTGGGCCTCGACTAGCGGCCGAAGTCCGGCAGGCTTCCCCTTTCCTGACTGGCAACTCGAAAACGACCGCTGAGAGTTGCCCCAGCTGGCTTACTGCCTGACGCGATACTGGGCGACCAGCGCGGTCGCGTCGTCTTCACCCCCGGCGTCGATCGCTAGATCCACGAGAGCTCGGCTCTGCTCCGTCCGGCGATCGACTCGGAACCGAGCACTTCGGCCAGCGTCTCCTCGAGCACCATATCGGTAAGGCCATTGGTGCACACGAGCACGACGTCTCTGTCGTCGAGCTGAAAGCGCCTGATGTCGATTGTGGGTGCCGGGCCGCCTATGCCGAGTGTCTGCGTGAGGACGTGCTTCAGGTCGCGCGCCAGAGCGTTCACATCGACCAACCGGGCAACGGCTCTCCTCGGGATTGGCCGCCGAGCGTGTGGTCGTGGGTCAAGCGCATCAACTGGCCCTCACGAAACAAATACGCACGCGGAATGGCCGATGTGAGCGAAGAACGCATACGGCCTGCGCCGAACACGGCCGTCATCGTCGTTTGCAGACCTTGGCGCGAATTCGGCCCGGGTTGGGCCATCGCGACATCGATGTGTTGATAGAACTGCTCGGCCCGCTGCATGATTTCGTGGGCGACCTCTTCGTCGATCCGGAGATTCCATCTGCCAAAGTAACGAACGGATGCAGAGGGTCGTGATCGCCATGCGGCCGGCAGCCTCGCCGCCGTCAGAACCGCTTATGCCATCGGCGACCACCATCGCATACCCCTGCTCCTCGAAGCGATTTTCGATCATGCCACTGGGAAGGCTCGTCTCGACGGTTTCCTGATGCCGGCCAAGGCGGACGATCGGATGGTGATCTTCATTGATCGGATGAAGCGTTCCCGGGCGGAGTGGGCACCAAACTCGACATCTACGGGAGAGGGCAGCGGTGGAAAGTGCTGGCTGGATGGAAACGGCGTGGCGTCGGGATGGAGCTTGTCGGATTCATCGCCGCTCGGCATGTCGACCGCCTTTGTGAGTAGCATATTTCCAAACGAATCGCCCGGTGGCATAAGAGATGCTGCTGAGCTGCAAGCGTGCAATACTCGGAGGGCTGACCCCGCCATGCCTTTGGCACGTTGGCGAGTCGGTGGATTTACCATCTCGATAGCGCAGGGGTGTTCCATGAATCAACCACGGCTTCACTTTGGTCCCTGGGGCTATCGATGTCGCGCTGCTTGCGGTCGCGCCGGGTGCCTCCGCGCAGGGGACAAAGCCCTCGGCCTCCGTTGATACCCGCAGAAGCCGAAACCTTCGCGCCTATTCCGAGCTCTCGTTCTGACGTGCGTTTCCAGAAAGTCGCCATCATCACCGAGATAATGCAATTCACGGAAGACGATGACGCGAAATTCTGCCGATCTACCGTGAGTACACAGAGGCGGCGTTGGCGAAAATAAACGACGACCGTCTCGCTCTCATCAAGGAGTATGCGGCCGCCTACGGCACATCACCAACGGGCTGCCGACCGACTGGCCCGCGGGGCGCTCGATCTGAGCTCGGCGCCATGCACTCAAAGTGCAGATGCACGATCGTTTCAAATCCGTCCTTTCTCCGGAAGACCGCAGCCCGGTTTCTCCGAGTGGAAAACCAGATCCTGCTGATCATCGACTTGCAGATCGCGGCATCGTTACCCGTCGTGCAGTAGCGCGGCAGTTCAGGTGACACCATGCGAACCTGTCTTCGGATCGCAAGCTTGTTCATTGATTGTCGCGTTCGCAAGCCGCCGACGCTGTCGGCCGATCGCGTGAAGCTCCGCTCCGGCAAGGTCGTCGAAGGGTCGTTCATGAGCGCGGACGTCAGGTCGTGCGCATCCTCCTGGACAACGGCTCGGGTCGCGGAATTCTCGGTCGAAGACGTCAGCGGTGTGGAGTTTTCGCACGGAAGACTCCGCCCCCGCCACCACCGGATCCGTCGACGGCACCTCCGCCGATCACGGTTCCGATGGGCACTGTGCTCAGTGTCCGTCTCACGCAGGAGATTGACGTCGATGCCACCCAGACTGGCATGACGTTCAAAGGCGCTCCTGCGGCGATCCGGTCATGATTGGGGGCAAGTGGTCATCCGCGAGGCGAGCGTTGCACTGCAGGCGGCCAACGTCGAACGAAGCGGCAAATTCAAAAGGCGCCGACAAGATCACGTTGAAGGCGAACTCTGATCGCGTTTGGCGGGCGGAGTGCGAGACTCGCCACCACAGGTCGAGTCGAAGGGCTGCGGGCGAGGCAAGAAGACGACCGGAAGGTTGCCGGAGCGGTGCCGGCTCGGCGCGGCTGTTGGCGGCATCGCCGGTGGTGGAACAGGCGCAGCTATCGGGCGGTGGCTGGGGGCGCAACGGCGTAGGTGTCGTCGCCGCCAGGGCACCGACCTGGCGTTTGAAGCTGCCTGCCGAAACGAGGGTCCAGTTCACTCTGAACGCGGCGTTACGGTACGACCCTGGATCGGTCAGATGAGCGCCTCAAACCTCGGCCGGTAACTATCGAGTAGTTCCACTTTATCCCTTCGATCTTCGCTCGTCACTCCTGGGAATGGCTCGCACTCTGGTATTCCGGATGAACTCCGGCCACTCGGGTAAACCTGGCGGACCGGTCGCGCTCATCTGGGAAAAAGGCCGTCAAAGTCCTGATATTCCGATGTCGAAGGTGCGACTCGGCAGGCTTCGGGGTACGCACTTGCCGGGAGACGAACCCGCCGAGGTGTGAGGTCCGGCCGTAGCGAGCAACACCCATGAATCGAGCAACGCTGGAACGGGAAAGTACGAGGAACTGCTGTTGGAGGATGTCGGAGCCTGGAGGCCGTGCAACTGCAGTCGCGCACCTTGCGAGGAAACCGCGTTAGCTGGGGCCATCGAGGCCGGCGAGAAGAGATTGATCGCGCCGATTCTCGTCGGTCCGGCCGCCAAGATTCAGGAGATTGCGACGGCGCACTCCATCGCTGGGGAAGACCCGTATCGCCGATGCCCCTCACAGCCATGGCGCAGCCGCCAAAGCCGTAGGCTGGTGCGGCAGGGCGAGGCCGAGCTGCTGATGAAGGGAAGCCCGCACCCGACAGAGCTGTTGAGCGCCGTCATCGCAGAAAGAAACCGGTCTGCGCACGGGTCGGCGAATCAGTCACGTGTTCATCATGGACGTGCCCGACCTACCAAAAGTGCTGATCGTCACCGACGCGGCGATCAACATCGCGCCGGGCCTCGAGGACCAAGGTCCACATCTGTCAGAACCGCGATCGATCTGGCCGCGACTCTCGGTGTGAAGAGGCCGGAAGGTCGCGATTCTCGCAGCGGGTCGAGACGGTGATCAATTCAAGATGCAAGCCACTCTCGACGCCGCCGCGCTCTGCAAGATGGCAGACCGGGAAGCAAATCACGGGCGGCGATCCTGGATGGTCCACTGGCGTTCGACAACGCCATCAGTGCAGAGGCAGCAAAGATAAAGGGCATCAGTGCCGAGAGGTCGCCGGCGATCCTGACATCCTCCTGGTTCCCGGATCTCGAGTCGGGCAACATGCTCGCCAAGCAGCTCGGCTTCCTGGCGAACGCCGACAGCGCCGACCTCGTTCTGGGCGCAAGGTTCCGATCATCCCTACGACAAGTCGAGCCACCCGATCTCGCTCACGAATCGCCAGCTGCGCGGTTGCCATGGCCTTTGCGCGGTCAGACGACTGAACGATGAGGCCGAGCCGTTTTCGCAGTCCGCGATTCTGCAGGACCAACTGGCGGTCGATCCTCATGTCTCGCGCTCGTTTTCTGGTGCTCGCCCTCGCCAATGCCGGGCTATCGTCCAGCCTGAAGTTCTGTGGTGCAACTCGGCCGGCGGACGGTGAGGCGTGGCGCCACCGAGGCGCGGGGTCAGATCGAGGGCATCGGCACGTCCCCAAGATTCTCCGCTGGGCGATGAAGCGCAGGCTGCACGCTTCCGATAGATCTGGCAGCTTGGCGCGTCAGCGGCTGATGCGCGCCGCTCGGCCGAGCCCTGGCAGTATGGCTTCGCGGCCGTTTTCGCCCGGCGCAGCAGGCTCGGTGTCGCGGACATCGCGTGAGCGTCTTCGGCTGAGGCGCGGTGTTATGCCGCGCTTCACTGGTCGTCGCTACACCCCGCAGGTCCCGGTGAAACATTTCGTGACGCTTCGTTCCGCCATTCCGCTCCATCAATCTGCAAACTTGCGGCGATCGATGTCTCCGAACGCCTTCCGACGCGCATTGCAAGTCGCGTTTCTGACACCAGCGCCACTGCGGGGCCACTTCAGACCGCGTCGCGCCGACCCAGTTCCTCTTCCCGCTCGCGTGATCCGTCAAAAAAGGCGCAGCGATACGGTGGTTTCACCAACGTGGTTGTTTACGAGTATAGCGTCGTGCGTCACCGAGCCTGCTGCCGGAAAAGGTGGTGGCGCGAGATCATGGACCGGACGCGCTCATCAGCCGCCCACCCGGAAGCGGCAAGCTCCTTGTAGTGCCGAGAACGGCGAAGTGGTCGACAGCAGCTTCGGTTTACGGTCTTGACCGGATAAAGGCTCAAAGGCGTGTTTCGATCCGCGTCGTCCTGCACCTCTTTCGCGACCGGACTGTCGGCGAAAGAAGTCGAAGATGCCTAAAAGAAATCAGGCTGCTCAGATATCCAACCAGCAACGACATACGCGCGGCGATCTTCGGGCGAGGCGACGATTTTTTGTTTCCCGCTGCGCAACCTGCGCGCTGGATTATTATTTCGGCCCCGTCGTGCTTCGCAGCTAAAGCAGATCGGCGCACCTCGCGGCGTCGCCTCAGGTGGCATTGACGACGGATTGGTTGTTCACACGCAGGCATTGGCGGAGAACCTCGGCCGTGAGATTCGCTCGACGAATCTGCGAAGGTCCTCGCCGGGGCCTCGGCGTCAGAGCCTGGACTCACACTGGGTCCAACTGGGCGGCGAACGCCGTTCCCGCGGATCATCGACTCTCGCCTGCGCGAAGGAGCCGGGCACGTCAGCCCTGGGTCGTCATTCCAACCAACGAAAGAACTGATGATTGCGCGCCACACGGATTGCTGCTCGGACTCACAACTGGGCGACAGCGTGGCGGCAGAGGCGTCGAACACGAGGAATCGATGGCCGTAACTGCACCACCAGACGAAGCACGAGGAGCCGGCATCCGCCTCCTGGCAGAGGATTTCGATCGGGTCTCTGGCAGAGCGAAATCAACGTCCGCGACTTCATTCAGCAGAACTACGAGCCGTATGACGGAGACGAGATCATTTCTGACGCCCGCCACGGCGCGGACCGCAGAACATCTGGACGCGCTCCAGGAGCTGTTCGTCGAGGAGCGCCGAAGAGAGGTGCTCGACGTCTCGCAGATTCCTCGTCCGATCACTGCCCATCCAGCCCGGCTACATCGATCGCGAAAACGAGATCATCGTCGGCCTCCAGACCGACGCCCGCTCGAAGCGCGCGATCATGCCCAACGGCGGGCTTGCGCATGGTCGCTCAGCGCGCTCAAGGCCTACGGCTATCAGCCGGATCCTCAGGTCGTCGAGACGTTCACGAAGTATCGAAAGACCCACAACGAGGCCGTGTTCGACGCCTACACCGCCGATGTCGCAGTGCCGCAGCTCGCACATCCTGACCGGGCTGCCCGACGCCTACGGTCGCGGCCGGATCATCGGCGACTACCGCCGGGTCGCGCTCTACGGCGTCGACCGGCTGATCGAGCGTAAAGCAAGAAGAGAAACGCGATCTCGATACCGGCCATGTCGACCGACGACGATGATCCGCGATCGCGAGGAGCTATCCGGAACAGATCCGCGCGCTGAAGGAGCTGCGGCAGATGGCCGCGAGCTACGGCTTCGACATCTCGGCATCCCGCGGCGAACGCCAAGGAAGCCGTTCAGTGGCTCTACTTCGGCTACCTCGCCGGCGTCAAGGAACAGAACGGCGCGGCGATGTCGCTCGGGCGGACCTCGACGTTCCTCGACGTCTACTTCGAGCGCGATCTCGCCGTCGGGCGTGCTCACCGAGGCAGCAGGCTCAGGAGATCGTCGACGACTTCGTCATCAAGCTGCGCATCGTCCGCTTCCTGCGCACGCCGGAATACGACGAGCTGTTCGCCGGCGATCCGACCTGGGTCACCGAATCGATCGCGCGGGATGGGCGACGACGGCCGGTCGCTGGTGACGAAGACCAGCTTCCGCTTGCTCCAGACGCTCTACAACCTCGGTCCCGCGCCCGAGCCGAACCTCACGATCTGGTACTCGCCGCGCCTGCCCGATGGGTTCCGGCGCTTCGCCGCCAAGGTCGCGATCGACACCAGCTCGCTCCAGTTCGAGAGCGACGAGATCATGCGCCGCGCGTGGGGCGACGACGGCGCCATCGCCTGTTGCGTCTCGCCGATGCTGCGTCGGCAAGCAGATGCAGTTCTTCGGCGCGCGCGCCAACCTCGCGAAGTGCCTGCTCTACGCGATCAACGGCGGCCGGGACGAGATCAGCGGCGAACAGGTCGGCCGCCTGCTTCGAGCCGGTGAAGGGCGACGTGCTCGAGTTCGACGACGTGCTCGACAAGTTCGAGCGGATGATGGACTGGCTCGCCGGCGTCTACGTCAACGCCATGAACATCATTCACTACATGCACGACAAGTACGCATACGAGCGCGTCGAGATGGCGCTGCACGACTACGCGCCGCTCCGGACGATGGCGTTCGGCATGGCCGGCCTGTCGGTCGTCGCCGACAGCCTGTCGGCCATCAGCTACGCGGAGGTGCGCGTCGTCCGCGACGCGACCGGGCTCGTGACCGACTATCGGACCGAAGGCGACCTTCCCGCTGTTCGGCAACAACGACAACCGCGTGGATCAGCTCGCGGTCTGGGCTCGTCAGCACGTTCATGAGCAAGCTGCGGAAGTACCCGACCTATCGCCACGCGCTCCACACGCAGTCGGTTCTGACGATCACGTCGAACGTCGTGTACGGCAAGGCAACCGGCAACACGCCGGACGGCCGCCGGCAGCGGCGAGCCGTTCGCGCCGGGCGCAAATCCGATGCACGGCCGCGACAGCCACGGCATTCACGCCGTCCGCGGCCTCGGTCGCCAAGATTCCGTACCGCGACGCTGCAGACGGCATCTCGCTCACCGACATCGCTCGTGCCGGAAGGTCTCGGACGAATCGCGGAGGACCGCATCACCAACCTCACGGCGATCCTCGATGCCTTCTTCAGCACCACCGGCTACCACATGAACGTGAACGTGCTGAATCGCGAGATGCTGCATCGATGCGATGGATCATCCGGAGAAGTACCCGAGCCTGACGATCCGCGTGTCGGGCTACGCGGTGAACTTCGTGCGGCTCACGCGCGAGCAGCAGATGGACGTGATCAATCGGACCTTCCATGGAGCGGCGCGCAATGCCTGAACGGTGATGACCAGGTCAGGCGCAGCGAGTCGCGCTCGAGGCGAGGAGCCCGTGCGAGCTCGCGTCGAATCTCGGCGCAGGCACGTTCCCGAGACCGATGTGCGGACGGCGCTCGCGCACCGGCGACATGGGATTTCTCCACTCGCTTCACGACCGGCTCGACCGTCGACGGTCCCGGCGTCCGCGTCGTCGCCTGGACGAGCGGGCTGCATGTGGCGCTGCTCTCTACTGTCACAACCCCGACACCTGGACGATGACCAACGGCATACCCGTCACGCTCGCAAACGCGCGCCGCCGAGCTTGCGCAAATACCGCCACGGCCTGAAGGTCATGTCCGGCGGCTTCGACGCTGAGCGGCGGCGAGCCGCTGATGCAGGACCGCTTCGCGGTGAAGCTGTTCGCGGCGGCGAAGGCGATGGGCATCCACACCGGCGCTCGACACCAACGGCTACTTCGGCGATCGGCTGTCGGACGTCGGAGCTCGACACGATCGATCTCGTGATGCTCGGCATCAAGGCGTGGGATCGCCGAGCGTCATCGCCGCGCTAACCGGGCATGGACGTCGAGCCCGACGCTGCGTTCGCGCAGACGCCTCGCCGACCGACGACGGCCGGTCTGGGTTCGCTACGTGCTGGTCCCTGGAGTGACGGACGACCTCGGACGACATCGCGAAGCGTCGCCAGCTTCGCCGGCGGCGCTCGGCAACGTCGCAGCGCGTCGATGTGCTGCCGTTCCATCAGATGGGGCGCTTCAAGTGGAAGGAGCTCGGCACCCCGTACGCGCTCGAGAACGTCAGAACCGCCGACGAATGATTGCCGTCGAGCGAAGCATGCACGATTTTTCGGACGGCGGGACTGACAGCCTATTGACGAACAGTTGAGGAGTCCGACATGGCGAAGCAGGCGGCGGATCACGGTGGACGGGAACGAGGCGGCCGCGTCGGTCGCCTATCGGGCCAGCGAGACGATTGCGATCTATCCGATCACTCCGAGCAGTCCGATGGCCGAGCTGTGCGACGAGTGGTCGAGCCGAAAGATCCCGAACCTCTGGGGACTCATCCCCGAGGTGGCCCAAATGCAGTCGGAAGCCGGTGCGGCCGGCGCCGTCCATGGCGCCCTGCAGGCAGGCTCGCTTTCGACGACGTTCACGGCGTCGCAGGGCCTGCTCCTGATGATTCCCAACATGCACAGATCGCGGGCGAGCTCGACGCCCTTCACGATGCACGTGGCCGCGCGGACCCTGGCGACGCATGCGTTGTCGATCTTCGGGGACCATTCCGACGTCATGGCGTGCCGCCAGACGGGTTTCGCCCTGCTGTGCTCGAACTCGGTGCAGGAAGCGCACGACATGGCCGCCGTGCGCGCACGCCGCGACGCTCGAGACGCGCATCCCTTTCCTGCATTACTTCGACGGCTTCCGCACTTCTCATGAAGTCGCAAAGATGGAGGAGCTCAGCGACGACGACCTGCGATGCGCTGATCTCGGAACCGTCGATCTACGCCCATCGTCGGCGCGGGCTGACGCCCGATCAGCCGGTGCTCCGTGGCACGGCCCAGAACCCCGACGTGTTCTTTCAAGCGCGCGAAGCCGCCAACGTCTTCTACGACGCGTGCCCGGCGATCGTCGAGCGCACGATGCGCTCTTTCGCCGAACTGACGGGCCGACGCTACGGTCTGTTCGAGCACGTCGGCGACCCCAACGCGGACGCGCGTGATCGTGCTGATGGGGTCGGGCGCGGAAACGGCGCACGAAGCAGTCGACGCCACCTGACGGCGCGCGGCGAAAAAGTGGGCGTGTTGAAGGTCGCGGCTGTATCGCCCGTTCTCGCGCAGCGCGTTCCTAGCCACGTTGCCCGCAGAGCGCTCGCAGCCTGGCTGTGCTCGATCGGACGAAGGAGCCGGGCGCGACGGGCGATCCGCTCTACCTGGACGTGACGACGGCGCTCGCCGAAGCGCAGAGCCGAAGGCGTCTCTCCGTTCAAGACCCCGCCGCGGGTCATCGCCGGCCGCTATGGCTTGTCGTCGAAAGAGTTCACGCCGGCAATGGTGAAAGCCGTATTCGACGAGATCGCCAAGGACAGCCCGAAGCGTCATTTCACGATTGGCATCATCGACGACGTCACGCACACTTCGATCCCCTGGAACCCGTCGTTCCGAACCGAATCGGAAGACGTGTCGGCGTCGGTGTTCTACGGACTTGGCGCCGATGGGACGGTCGGCGCCAACAAGAACTCCATCAAGATCATCGGTCAGGAGACCGACCTCTACGCGCAGGGATACTTCGTGTACGACTCGAAGAAGTCCGGCGCGATTACCATCTCTCACCTGCGCTCGAGTAAGCGGCCGATCCGCTCGGCGCACTCGTAGACCGCGCAAGCTTCGTCGCGTGCCACCAGTTCGAGTTCGTGGACAAGATCGACGTCCTCGAACCTGCGGCGCCGGGCGCCGCGTTTCTGCTGAACGCACCGTTTGCCGCCGACGAGGTCTGGAATCACCTGCCGAAGGAGATGCAGGAACAGATCATCGACAAGAAGATCCGCTTCTTCGCCATCGACGCCTACGACCTGGCCGAAGCGCGCCGGCATGGGACGCGGATCAACACGATCATGCAGACGTGCTTCTTCGCCATCTCGGGTCTCCTGCCGCGCGACGAAGCGATCAAGCACATCAAGAAGGCCATCGAGAAGACCTACGGAAAACGCGGGCCCGGAGGTGGTGCGCCGGAACAACGATAGCCGTGGATCAGGCGCTGGCGCAACCCGCACGAGGTCCCGATGTGCCCGCAGCCGTGAGCGCCCGCCACGGCCGTGCCGCCGCTGGTGTCCGAGCGGGCGCCCGATTTCGTCGCAGAAGGTCACGGCCGTGATGCTGGCCGGGAAAGGCGACCTGCTCCCGGTGAGGCGCGTTTCCGGTCGACGGCACGTGGCCGGTGGCGACCGCGAAATGGGAGAAGCGGAACATCGCTCTCGAAATTCCGGTCTGGGACTCCAAGGTCTGCATCCAGTGCAATCAGTGCGCCCTGGTTTGCTCCGCATGCGGCGATCCGAGCAAAGAGCAACGACATGCGTAACTGAACGAAGTACAT
>ERZ1370068.6699-contig-5667_pt1 | contig 32864 bp, 35 predicted proteins | sample MGYA00561227_ERZ1370068 | MGnify/ENA primary metagenome ERZ1370068 (study PRJEB38410, sample SAMEA6850437) | metagenome | study: Metagenomic assessment of the ecological functions of the soil: analysis of the soil microbiota associated with the...
CGACGCTCGCCATCGCCGTCGCGCAGATCGCGGTCATCGTCGTCGCCGGCCGCGCCGCGCGCCGCGTGGCGGCGCTGGCGGAGCAGTTCGAACGCGACGTCAAGCCGCTGTTCGGCCACCTCAACGCCATCGGCCACGACGCCGCGCGCGCCGCGGCGCTGGCGGCCGCGCAGGTCGAGCGCGTCGATCAGCTGTTCACCGATGTCGCCCTGCGCGTCGAGCAGACGGTCAGCACGGTCCAGGCCACGGTGATCGGCCCGGTGCGCGAAGGGCGCGCCCTGCTCAGCGCCTTCAAGGCGGCCATGCAGGCGGTGCGCGAGCTCGCCAGAACGGCCGCCCGCGCCAGGGCCGCGGCGAGGACGAGGACGCTCTTTCATCTAGCCCCATCTAGCCATTGCGCCGGCGCCCGCGCCGGTGGTAGAACAGCGCTCATACACGTCATGATCCGGGAGGGCGTCCATGAAGCTTGCTGACTCGCGTCGCCTGTTGTCCGCTGGTTGCCCTCATCTGCCTGTCACCGGCGGTCGCGTCGGCGCAGGAATCGAAGTCGGCCCCGCTCGCCAAGCAGCTTGCCGCGGCGCTCGAGGCAGGCAAGCTCGATAGCATCGCCGCGAAGGATCCGTCGGCGCCCGACGCGCTTCGTCGCCGCGCCTGTATTTTCCCGGCATGCAGCTCCTGGTCATCTCCGGCAGCTACTCCGTGCCGCAGCTGCTGACCGAGCGGGTCGGCCGGAAGGAATACCGCGACGTCTATCTCGACCTGAACGGCGCCTCCATCGCCGACACGAAAGTCTTCATCGAAGATCCCGGCGCCGACGGCATCAAGGCGAAGCGCGAGGACAACCAGGCGTTCGATCAGTGCGAGATCGCCGGCAAGCGGACGATGTTCAACGGCGACTGGAAGACGCAGAAGATGTCCGAGCAGGACTACATGAAGGCGCTACTCGGCCGCCGACGACCGCTATTCGCAGATCCTGGCGGCGCTGCTGGCGCAGGCGAAGAAATCCTGGCAAGCAACGCCCGACGCGGACCGCACGCTGTCCATGCGCGCAAAAAGCCAGGGCCGGTGCAACAATGAAGCTGGTATAAAGGCACCATGCGCGGCGTCAACGGACTCCACCACATCACGGCCATCGCCGGGCCGGCCCAGGAGAACCTCGACTTCTACGCCGGCGTGCTCGGCATGCGCCTGGTCAAGCGGAGCGTCAACCAGGACGATCCGGGCACCTACCACCTCTTCTACGCCGACGCCGAAGGGCATCCCGGCTCGGATCTCACGTTCTTCCCGTGGGCCCAGATGGCGCCGGCGCGGCCCGGCTACGGGCCTGGCGATGGAAGTCGGGCTCGAAGTGCCGGAGGACAGCCTCGGCTACTGGGGCGAGCGGCTGCAGCGCTACGGCACCACGCCTGGCGCCGCCGCGGACCCGGTTCGGCGACCCGGTGCTCGCCGTTCGCCGATCCGCACGGCCTGCGCGTCGCGCTCGTCGAGCGGCAAGCCGGGCGCCGCTTCACGCCGTGGGACGGGAGCCCGGTCCCGCCGGAGCGGCAGATCCGCGGGCTGCACGGCGCGCAGCTGTGGGAGCGCAACGCCTCGGCGACGGCGCGCTTCCTGACCACCGTGCTCGGATTCCAGCTGCTCGCGACCGAGGGCGGCTGGAGCCGCTACGGCTTCCCCGACACCGCCGGCGTCGTCGACCTGCGCGACGCGCCCGAGGCGCGCCGCGGCGGCTGGGGCATCGGCAGCGTGCACCATCTCGCCTGGCGCGTGGACGACGAGCGCGCATCAGGCGCGAGGTGCGGGCGCGGGTCGGCGGCCGCAGGCGCGCAGCCGACGCCGGTCATCGATCGCTTCTGGTTCAAGTCGGTGTATTTCAAGGAACCCGGCGGCGTCCTGTTCGAGCTCGCGACCGACGGTCCCGGCTTTGCTGTCGACGAAGACGCCGCGCACCTCGGCGAGACGCTGGTGCTCCCGCCGTGGCTCGAAGCGCAGCGCGACGCGATCGAGCGGGCGCTGCCGCCGCTGTCGTTCGCGACGCCGGCGCACGCCAGGTCCTGAACCGTCCGGGCGACAGACCGGGGACAGACCACCCGGCGACAACGACTCACGTCGATCAGTGAAGGAGACGCGAATGAAGGGCTTCAAGGAGTTCATGCTCCGCGGGAACGTCGTGGAACTCTGCCGTCGCCGTGGTGATGGGCGCGGCGTTCACCGCCGTGGTGACCGCATTCGTCAAGGACCTGTTGACGCCGATCATCGCGGCCATTGTCGGCGCCCCAGACTTTTCCGCGATCGCCCTGACCATCAACGGCAGCAAGCTGATGGTCGGCGACTTCATGAACGCGCTCTTTGCCTTCCTGATGGTCGGCGTCGCCGTCTACTTTTTCGTGGTCCTGCCGGTGAACGCCTTGATGGCGCGCATGCGCCGCGGCGAAGTGCCCCCGATCCGACGACGAAGAAGTGTCCGGAATGCATGAGCGAGATCGCCATCGCGGCGCGGCGCTGCGCGTTCTGCACGTCGCCGCTCGTCTGACCGGCTCATCAATCGGGCCAGGTCGTCGTCCGCGTCCGACCGTCGTCCGCCGACCCGGGCGAGCGTCTGCCAGGCCGTCTCGCCCGCAGCTGAGCAGGGTGCTCGCGCGCGATCGCCGGCGTGCGCTTCGGCACATTGCGCCCGCCCGTCAGGAGTACAATCACGACGGACGACATGCCGGACCATCCCCAGACCGACGCCGAACCCTCGCCGGCGGCGCCCCGAACCCGAAACGCTCGTGCCCTACGCGCGCTTCCGCGAGTGGCAGCGCCGCCGCGCCACGCCGCCGGTCGCGCCGGTCGATCCGCCGCCCGACAACGAAGCCGCCGTCGCTGCCCGCCGCCACACCGACCCACGATCGCTGATCGCTCGGGTACAATCGTCGACGATGTCCGCGGACGACCTCCAACAGCGGCTGCTCGCTGTCGTCGCCGCATCCGGATCGCTGCTCCGGTCGCCGCAGGTCGACGACGTGATTCCCGCGGTGCTGCGCATCGCCCGCGATCTCGTCGCGGCGGACGGCTACGCCATCTGGCGGCTCGACACAGCACGACGTCTGGAGGATCCGCTCCTTCGACGGCGTCTCCGACGGCCTTCGCCGAACGCTGGCCGTCAGCAACTCGAACCAGTCCGGCGCGGCGGTCCCGTTCAGAGGATCCGATCGTCGTCGAGGACGTCTTCGCGTCCGAGCTGGTGCGGGAGCGAGCCGCCGCCTACGCGGACGAAGGCATCCGCGTCGATACTGTCCGTGCCGCTCGGCGCCGCGACGGCGACGACCAACGCCGCGCTCGTGCTGTATTACCGCACGCCGCACCGCTTCACCGACGTCGAGGTCGAAACCGCTCGCGCGCCTGGGCAACATGGCGGCCGCGGCGCTGACGACCGCCGAGCTGTACGACGAGCAGCGGCGCACCCGCGAGCAGACGACGCTGCTCGCGCAGGCCAGCGCCGCGCTCGCCGACTCGCTCGACTTCGAGACGACGCTCAACACGGTCGCCCGCCTGGCCGTGCCGGGCATCGGCGATTCGTGCGCCATTCATCTCATCGACGAGGACGACCGCATCCGGCTGGTCGCGGCCGTGCACGTCGATCCGGCGAAGGCCGCGGCGATGCGGATCGCTCGCCGATCCTGCCGGCGCCACCGGCCAGCCGCGGCTGGATCCGCACCATTCGCGAGGGGACCCCGACGCTGCTCGCCGAGATCGACGACGCGGCGATCGAGCAATCGCTGCAGGCGTATCCGGAGCTGCTGCGCGCGTTCGACGAGGTCGCGGTTCACCAGCCAGATCTCGGTGCCGCTGGTGGCGCGCGGCGGACCATCGGCGGCATCACCTTCACGCTCGGGCCCGGCGAGCGCCGCTACGACGCTGGCCGGACGTGCGGCGTGGCCGAGGATCTCGCGCAGCGCGCCGCGATCGCCGTCGACAACGCGCGGCTCTACCGCGCCGCGCAGGACGGCGAGCTGGCGGCCGCGATCGGGCAGAGCCGCGCCCGCTTCCTCGCCGACGTCGGCGAGAGCGCTGGCCAGCTCGCTCGACTACGAGACCACGCTCAAGACCGTGGCGAACCTCGCCGTGCCCGACGTCGCGGACTGGTGCACGGTCTACATTCGTCGACGAGCGCCGGCGCGCTGCAGCGCCTCGGCCGTCGCCCACGTCGACCCGGACAAGCTCCAGCTCGCCGAGATCGCTCCACGCGAAGTATCCCGAGTCCGCGCGACGCCCCCGGCGGCGTCGTGGCAGGTCATCCGCACGTCGGCCAGCCGACCATGATGTCGCCGAGATCCCCGATGCGCTGATCGCCGCCGCGGCGCGCGACGAGAGCATCTCCGCGCTGCTGCGCGAGATCGGCGTGACCTCGTTCATCTGCGTGCCGCTGCTGACGCCGCGGCCGGGCCTTCGGCGCGCTCTCGTTCGTCTCCGCCGAGTCGCGGCGGTGCTACGCCGCCGCGGATCTCCGCTTCGCGCAGGACGTGGCGTCCCGCGCCGCACTCGCCGTCGAGAACGCCCGCGCCTACCAGCAGGCGCAACGACGCGAACCGGCTGAAGGACGAGTTTCTCGGCACGCTGTCGCACGAGCTGCGGACGCCGCTCAACGCCATCCTCGGCTACGCCCGCATGCTGCGCGGCGGCATGCTTCGCCGACGCGCGCCAGGCAGGCGCGCGCGCTCGAGATCCTCGAGCGCAACGCGACAGGCGCTGACGCAGATCGTCGAGGACGTCCTCGACGTCTCGCGGATCATCTCCGGCAAGCTGCGCCTGAACATGCAGCCGGTCGATCTCGCCGCCGTGATCGACGACGCCATCGGCCACGGTGCTGCCCGGCGGCCGACGCCAAGGGCGTGCGCGTGCGGACGTCGTCGTCGATCCGCGGTGCCGCCGGTGTCCGGCGATCCCGAGCGGCTGCAGCAGGTGGTCTGGAACCTGCTCGTCGAACGCCGTGAAGTTCACGCCGCACGGGCGAGCGCACGTCGCGATCCGGCTGCAGCACGCGCGGCGGCACGTCGAGGTCATCGTCAGCGACACCGGGCTGCGGCATCGCGCCGCGATTTCCTGCCGCACCTGTTCGAGCGGTTCCGCCAGGCCGACAGCCGCTTCTCCCGCGAGCACGGCGGGCTGGGTCCTCGGTCTGGCCATCGCGCGCGAGATCGTCGAGACGCACGGCGGATCGATCCAGGCGGCAAGCGCCGGCGAAGGGCGACGGCGCGACCTTCACGGTGGCGCTGCCGGTCATGTCGCGGCGCGATGGCGCCGGCGCCGCCGCGCTCGCCGCCGGACACGGAGGCCGGCGAGATGCCGGCGCTCGATCGCGCGGCCGGCTGGCACGGCATTCGCGTGCTCGTGGTCGACGACGACGACGACGCGCGCGCGCTGGTGCAGGCGATCGTGGAAGCGGCAGGCGGCAGTGGCGACCACCGCCGCGTCCGCGGCGCGGGCGCTGCGGCGGCTCGACACGCGAAGTGCCCCGACGTGATGGTCGCCGACCTGGGAATGCCCGGCATGGACGGCCTCGCGCTCATCGAAGCGGTGCGCCGCCGGCTGGACGGCGCCACGGACGGTGCCGGCGATCGCGCCTGACCGCGCTACGCCCGCTCGCAGGATCGCATCACGGCGTTGAGCAGCGGCTATCCAGCGCCACCTTGCGAAGCCGATCGATCACGTCCAGCTGGTCGCCGCCATCCGCGCGGTCGTCGCGTCGAGCCCGATCGATGGCGGCGAGCCCCCGTGACCTGGATCGCCGGTCGCGACCGGCGGGGCGCTCGGTTCCGTGGCACGCCACGGCGTCAACATCCTGATCGGCCGCATCGCCCACCGCCCGCTGCTCGCACGCGACCGCGGCCGTCAACCTCGCCGGCTGCGCGCGTCATCGGCGTGCTGGCCGGGCTGATCGCGTCCAACCGCCTGGCGCTGTCGCCGGCGGCGCGGACGTTCGTGTTTGTCGGCGTCCTCGGCGGCTTCACGACGTTTTCGAGCTTCGGCCTCGATACCTCTCACCCTCGCCCGCGAAGGCGGTTACGCGTGGGCGTGGAACGGTGGCGGTGCAGGTGGGGCTCGGCTGCTCGGTCGTGTCGCGGCATCGGCCTTCTACGCGGGCCGGCTAGCGGCGCGCGTGAGCACGATTCGGCCACGCGCTCGGAGCGCGGTTGCTCGCTTTCAGCGGCGCCGGGGCGGGCGGGTCGCGTGCCGCGGCGGCCGGCGTGGACGTGCCGAGGCCTCGCGGCGGGCTGCCCGCTCGCGCGATCGATCCTCCGCGTATGCGCCGCGGTTGAGGCACGCGCGGGCAGATGCCGTGGCTGAACTGCGCGTTGGAGTGCTCCGGAGATGTAGCTTTCGAGCTGCTTCCCAGTCGTTGGATCGTCGACCGGATGCGCTTGCAGTAGCTGCAGATCGGGATGAGGCCCTGCAGCCGCTTGACGCGTCGACACCGCGGCTTCGAGCGCGGCGACGCGCTCGGCGAGCCGCTCCTGCAGCGTCACGACGCGGACGCCGACGCTGCAGCCGCGCGCGCAGTTCCTCGTGGTCGAACGGCTTGACCAGATAGTCGTCGGCGCCGGCGTTCGAGGCCGGCGACGATGATCGTCGCGGCTGTCGCGCGCGGTGAGCAGGATGACGTAGAGGTGCGCGGTGGCCGCGTCGTGCCGGATCCGCCGGCACAGATCCGGGGCCGTCGAGCCCCGGCATCATCCAGTCGACAATCGCCACCTGGCGGCGCGTGTTCGCTGCATGAGCGCCCACGCGGCCTCGCCGTCGTGCGCGACGCGGGCGTCGAAATTCCAGCGTCGGCCATCGTCCGCGAGAGCAGCGTCGGCGCCGATGCGGTCGTCGTCCGCGATCAGGGCGCGGATCATGCGGCCACCGCGTGGCGCGCGGCGGAAGACTGCGTGACCCGGGACGAGCAGGAGACGCCTCGGCGTCGAAGGGCTTTGATGACGTAGTCGTCGGGCGCCGAGGTCGAGCACGCGCCGCTCCACGCCGGGGCCGTCTTCCGAGGTCAGCACCGACGATCGGCATCGTCGCCAGCGTCAGCTCGCGGCGCGACCTGCGCGATCGCCTGGTAGCCGTCCATCTCCGGCATGTTGAGGTCGATGAGCAGCAGGTCGGGCGCGCTCCCGTTTCGCGATTTCGACGCGCCTCGCCGGCCGGTGCTGGCTTCGAGCACCTCGCAACTGTTCCTTCTCGAGCAGCAGCTTGACCAGCATGCGCGTGATCGGCTCGTCGTCGGTGATGAGCACGCGGCGGCCGCGAGGTCGCGCTGCGGCGTTGTCCTCGTCGGCGGCGAGCACGCGATCGACTCTCTTCGATCGAAGTCATGCCCGCGGCCACGAGCGCCAGCGCCTGCTGCCGCATGGTCGGCATGCCCGCGGCGCGCATCGCCGCGCGAATTTCGTGCGAGTCGTGGCGCCGCGGGCGATGGCGTGGCGCGCAGCTCGTCGGACGGCGTCAGCAGCTCGGCGATCGGCGCGCGCGCCGGTAGTAGCCGGTCTGCTTGCAGATGCTCGCAGCCGGGCCCGGCCGACGCCGGGAATCGACTGCACGTTGTGCATGCTCGGCCGAGGCGGCGCGCCTCGACAGTCGGGATGCATGCGCCGGCAGTGCTGGCACAGGCGAGCGCACCAGCCGCTGCGCCAGGACCGCCGTCAGGCTCTCGGCGATCTTGAACGGCTCGAGGCCGAGGTTCTGCAGGCGCGTCATCGCGCTGGCGGCGTCGGTCGTGTGCAGCGAGGCTCAGCACAGATGGCCGGTGTAGGCCGCCTGTCCGACGATCTGCGCGACCTCGGCGTCGCGGATCTCGCCCGACCATGATCACGTTCGGGATCCTGGCGCAGGAGCGACCGCAGGATCCGGGAACGTGTTGCCCGCCTTGCCGTTGACCGGAATCTGCGTCACGCCGGGTCACCGTGCGCTCGACCGGATCCTCGACGCTGACGATGTTGGTCTGTCCGGTGCGGAGGTGGCCGAGCGCGGCGTAGAGCGCGGTCGTCTTGCCGGACCCGGTCGGGCCGGTCACGAGCACCAGGCCGTCGGGGCGCGTGAGGCTCTTGCGAAGCCGCGTCGATGGTGTCCGTCGTCGTAGCCCGAGGCTGATCGAGCGTCTGCAGCGCCGCTCTGGCTGTCGATGACGCGCATCACGATTTTCTCGCCGTCGACGGTCGGCAGCGTCGACAGCGCGGATGTCGATCGGCGCGACCGTTGACGTCGACGCGGAACGACGCCGTCCTGCGGCCGGAAGCGCACCGAGATGTCGGCCTTCGCCATGATCTTGAAGCGGTTGCGGACCGGATTGCGAGGCGCTCGCCGGCAGCGTCATGATCGGCTCGAGGACGCCGCAGATCCGGAACCGCACGCTCGCGCCTTCGCTGGCGCAGTCGATGTGGATGTCGCTCGCCGCCGACTTCGACGCGCGCGGCCGATCAGCCGGTTGCAGAGATCGATCACCGCCGACGCGCCCGGCACCGCCTCGGCGGTCAGGCGAAGCGCGGCTCTCGACCTTGGCGCCTCGGCGCGCAGGCGGCCGGCGATCCGTTCCAGCTCCTGCAGCTTCAGCGCATAGCCGCTCCAGCGACGCACAGGACCGACGCCGCGTCGCGAACACGCTGACCGCCTGCCGGCCCGGCGGCAAACGAGCAGATCGCGCTCCGCCTCGCCGTCGAACGGCTGAAACGTCGCCGTAGGTCAGCGTGCGATTGTCGAGGCGGATCGGCACCGCACGAGGTGGCGCCGCGCGAGCCGTTCGGGCACGAGCCGCACGGCGAGCTCGCTGATTTCCATCTGCTCGAGATTCACGCGCCGCGTGCCGGCTGCGCGCTGGCAGGCGTGCTGACGGCGCGGAGGCGGGTCGCCGTCGGAGCCGTGGTCGATCGAGCCGACGTTGTGCGATCTCGCATGTCAGCCGAGCAGGAGCAAGTGCGCTGCCACGAGATCCTGCCGAAAGTGGCGCAAATGAGCGATCGGGCGGTGGGCGCAGCTGTGCGGTTCCGGCGCCTATCGGTGTGCGGCCGCACGGTCGCCTCGCGCAATGCCCCTGAAAGCGTGCCGCCACGGGTGGCCGCCTTGTTGCTCAACCTGGCGCATGATCCTTACTGCCACTGAATCGTCCGTGCTCGATCCGTCCGTGATGGTCGCCATTCGGTCCCTGGGCGAACCCGGCGAGGACGATGTTCGCTGAGGTGGCGGCGTTGTTTCTCGCCGACGTGCCGATCCATCTCACGGCGCTCGGCGCGGCCATCGCGGCGACAGAACGTCGACGCGGTCTATCAGATCGCGCACCGCCTGCGCGGCAGTTCGCTCGAGATGGGCGCCATCGGCATGGCGCCGATTTGCGCCGTCGCTCGAGCAGGCGCGCTCGTGCCGGATCGCTGCGCAGGCGGACGCCGAGTTCAGCGCCTCGATCGCGAGTTCGAAGCGACGCGCCGCGCTGGAGCATGGCGATCGCGTGAGACGTTCGCCGCGCTCGCAGTGAGGCTGTGGTTGGGTGCCGGCTTCGCGGCCTGGATGCTGACGGTGGGCGCCGGGCTGACGATGCTGTGGGCGTACGCCGGGACGCCAGGTCCGCCGGCGGCGGCGCCGCCGGCGTGGCCGGCGGCGCGGCTTCGCGCGCGACGCCCGGCAAGCCGGCGCTCGTGCTGTTCCTTCACCCGCAGTGCCCCTGCTCGCGGGCGACCGTCATCGAGCTGGCCCGCGCTGCTGGCCGAGGTCGCCGGCGCCGCCCGCGGTGCTACGCGCGTCGTTCTACCGCCCGGCCGACGCCGACGCCGGCTGGGAGCGACACCGACCTGTGGGACTCGGCCGCGGCAGATTCCCGGCGTGCGCGTCGATGACCGACGACGGCGGCGCGCAGGCGCATGTGTTCGGCGCGCTCGTCTCAGGCCAGACCTGCTCTACGGCGACGGCCGGCCGATTGCTGTTCAGCGGCGGGATCACCGGCGCGCGAGGCACGAGGGCGACAACCCCGGCGCGAACGGCTCGTGGCGCTCGATTCTGGCCGGTGGCCGCCCGGCCTCGACCCGCGACCTCGGCTGCTATCGTACGCTGCGACTCCGAGCGGATCGCGCCGCGCCGAGCGACGACGAGTAGCCGTGATCGCCGCCGCTGCCTGCTGCACCCAGCTTGTGCGCGCCGCCGGACCGACGAGATCTTTCGCCGAGCGGCGGCAGCGTGATCTTCAAGCAGACCGACCGGCTGTTTGCCGTGCTGATGGCGCGTGCAATGGGTGTTCGGCGTCGGCCGTCGCCGTCCTGGCTGTCGCCGAGAACCTGGTGGGCCGGGCCGGCGAGCGCGATCCATCCGCACATCCTGCGCCGCGGTGTTTCTCGGCGGGGCGATCAGCGCGGTCCCGATTCTGCTCGCCATCATCTGGCCCGGGCCGGCCGATCACTCGCTATACGATCGCCGTGGCGCAGATGTGCACGTCGGCGCTCCTGATCCATCTGACCGGCGGACGCATCGAGACCCACTTCCATGTGTTCGGGTCGCTCGCGTTCCTCGCGTTCTACCGCGACTGGCGCGTGCTGGTGCCGGCGACGCTCGTCGTCGTCGCCGACCATTTCGTGCGCGGCGCGCTTCTGGCCGCAGTCGGTCTACGGCGTGCTGGCAGCGCCAGCCCGTGGCGCTGGCTCGAGCACGCCGGCTGGGTCGTCTTCGAGGACATCGTGCTCGTCGTCGCTCGTGCGTGCGCGGCACACGGGAGTTGTGGGCCAGCGCCGAGCGGACCGCCGAACTGGAAAGCAGCGAGGGCGATCTGGCCGGCAACTTCCTCAGCGCGGTCGACGGGCGGCTGCTCGCCTGCAACGAGGCGTTCGCGCAGCATCCTCGGGTTCGCGATCGAAGGACGACGCGCTGCCGCGCCAATGCCGAGTCGCTCTATCAGGATCCGGCGAGCTCGCCGCGTATCTCGATGCGCTGCGGTCAGCAGAAGCGGCTCACGCACTACGAGATCGATCGATCACCCGGCGCGACGGCACGCCGGATCAACGTGCTCGAAAACGCCATCGGCGCGTTCGACGAGCACGGGCCAGCTGGTCGAGATCCGCGGCTTCATCCTCGACATCACCGACGCGCAAGCGCGCACGAGGCGGAACTGGCGCGGGCGCGCGACGCGGCGCTCGAGTCGGCGCGGCTCAAATCGGAGTTCCTGGCGAACATGAGCCACGAGATCCGGACGCCGATGAACGGCGTCGTCGGCATGGCCGGCCTGCTGCTCGACACCGACGCTGACGGCCGAGCAGCGCGAGTTCGCCGAGCACGATCGCGATCGAGCGCCGGACGCGCTGCTGACGATCATCAACGACATCCTCGACTTCTCGAAGGTCGAGGCGGGCAAGCTGACCTTCGAGGTGCTCGACTTCGACCTGGCGCCCGACCATTGAGAGCGCCGTCGATCTGCTCGCCGAGCGCGCCACCGCGAAGAACGTCGAGCTGGCCGTGCTGGTCGAGCGCGATGTCCCGACCGCGCTGCGCGGCGACGCCGGACGGCTGCGGCAGATCGTCGTCAACCTCGTCGGCAACGCCGTGAAGTTCACCGAGCGCGGCGAGGTCGCTGGTGCGCGTCGTCGCTCGAGACGCGAGACGGCCGCCGATCGCCGTCGTCCGCGTCGAGGTTCGGGACACCGGCATCGGCGTGCCGCGCGAGCGCGCAGTCGCGGCTGTTCGAGGCCTTCACGCAGGCCGACGGCTCGACGACGCGCAAGTTCGGCGGCACCGGCCTCGGCCTCGCGATCTCGCAAGCGGCTCGTCGAGCTGATGGGCGGCGAGATCGGCGTGCGCAGCGTCGAGGGACAGGGCAGCGACGTTCTGGTTCACCGCGCGGTTCGAGAAGCAGACCGGCGCGGTGCAGCGTCCGCTGGCATCGGTGCCGGCGCTGGCCGGACGCCGCGTGCTCGTCGTCGACGACAACGCGACCAACCGCAGCATCCTCCACTATCAGCTCGCCTCCTGGGGCGTTCGAGCACGTCGGCGTCAGCAGCGGCGCCGAGGCGCTGCGCCGCGCTGCAGGCGCGCCGCCGATCCGAGGGCACGCAGTTCGATCTGGCGATTCTCGACTGCCAGATGCCGGAGATGGACGGCGTGATGCTGGCGCGGGCGATCAAGGCCGACGCCGGCGATTGCCGGCATCCCGCTCATCATGATGACGTCGCTCGGGCTGCACGACGACGACGAGCTGCGCGCGGCCGGGCTCGTGATGCGGCTGACCAAGCCGGTCAAGCAGGCGCAGCTCACGCGACTCGCTGCGCCGCGCTGCTCTGCGACGTCGGGGCCGCCGCCGGTCGGTCGCCGCGCCGGCGTCGCTGCGTCGGCCCGCGCGAACGGCGCCGCGCGCGGGTGCTCGTCGCCGAAGACAACATCGTCAATCAGGAAGGTCGTGCTGCTGCAGCTGCGCCAGCTCGGATACTCGCGCCGACTGCGGTGGCCGACGGCGCCGAAGTCGGTCGAGGCGCTGGCGCGCTTCGCCTACGACATCGTCCTGATGGACTGCCAGATGCCTCGAGCTCGACGGCTACGAGGCGACGCGGCTGATTCGCGCGGCGGAACGGGCGGCCGGCGCCGCGTGCCGATCATCGCGATGACCGCGCACGCGCTGGCCGGGCGATCGCGCCAAGTGCCTGCGAGGCCGGAATGGACGACTACCTCAGCAAGCCGGTCAAAGCCGCCGATCTCGACGCGATCCACTGGCACGCTGGGACGTCGCCCGCTCGATGCCGACGACCCTGACATCTGCGCACGGTTGAACGGCGGATGGTATCGTCGATGCCATCCGGGCCCGATGAAGAGCCACGACTTCGATCGCGGCATCCTCGATCGCGTCGATCACCGCCCGTGGCCGATGCCGGCCGCGCCGTGGCTGATGCGGCAGACCTGGCACGATCTGCTGTTCGCGCACTGGCCGGTCGACAAGGCCGCGCTGGCCGCGAAGCTTCCCTCGTCGCTGACGCTCGACCTCTACGACGGCGAGGCCTGGCTCGCGGTCGTGCCGTTTCACATGACCAACGTCGCGCCGCACGGGGTCCCGTCGCTCCCCGGCATGTCGGCGTTTCCCGAGCTGAACGTGCGGACCTACGTGCGCGTCGGCGACCAGCCGGGCGTCTACTTCTTCAGCCTCGACGCTGCCAACGCGCTCGCCGTGGTCGACGCGCGCGACGATGTTCCATCTGCCGCAACTATCAGGCGTCGATTCGCGTCGAGGCGCAGGACGGCGGGTTCCGCTACCGCAGCCGGCGGTCGGGCCTCGGCAACAGCGCGCGGCGCTCGACGTCGTCTACCGGCCGGACGGGCCGGTGTCTCACGCCCGCGCCGGCACGCTCGAATACTTCCTGACCGAGCGCTACTGTCGCATACACGGTCGGCAAGGGCGGCCATGCGCTGCGGCTCGAGATCCATCATCCGCCGTGGCCGCTCCAGCCGGCGGAGAGGCGTCGATTCAGGTGAACACGATGGCCGACGGCGGTGGGCATTCGTCTCCCGTCGCGCGCCCCGCTCCTGCATTTTTCGCGGAGGCTGGACGTGGTCGCCTGGCCTCTGGCCCGCGTGGAGTGAACCGGCCAGGCAAGCGGCGCTATGAGGCGCCGGTCAGCGTGCGGCGCGGCCCGGCATCGGAGCGCCGGGCGGGCAGGTCAGCGATCCCCGGCCTCGCGCTCGTGCGAGCGCCGCTCCGCCATCCATTGGCTGCTGATCGTGCCAAGATCCGTCGCTTCTGGATGGCCCTCGGAGGAGCGCCCACAGCACGCCCGCGGCCACCGCCACCCCGCCGACCGTTACCCAGACCAGACCAGCCATTGGATGATCCTCGCACGGGTTGCCGTCCTTCCGCTATGATCGCAGCGATTCCGAATGAATCCGCCGACAATTCTCCTGGTCGATGACGACGACGGGGTCCGGCGGATCCTGCGGAAGGTGCTCGAGGCGCAGTCCCTACCGGGTGCTCGAGAACGGGATCCCCGCAGACCGCGTGCGCCGTGTTCGACGCGAACCCGCGGACGATCGACCTCTGGTGACCGACCTCAAGATGCCCGGCATGAGCGGGCAGGAGGTGGCGGCCACGTCTGGGCGGCGCGGCCGGATCTCGGCGTCATCTTCATCTCCGGGCTACACCGATCACACCTACGCCGACACGCTGAACGGGCCGCGCAGCCGCTTCCTCGAGAAGCCGTTCGCGTCCGATGTGCTGCTGCAACAGGTCGTCGAGCTGCTCGCCGCGACCCGCGCCTGAGGTGTAGGCGGCCCTCTTCGGGCAGATCGCCCGGTGAAACCCTGGGAGCTGCTCGGCCAGACGACCACGCCGGACGGCTCGGACATGGCGCTGACCGCGCCGCGACGGCGAATACGTGATCCTCGTCGGCGGCCGAAGCCTCATGTCGAGCCGCATGCACGGATCCGAGGAGGCGCTGGCCACGCTGGCGTGCCGCCGCGTGCGCACGCTCGCCGAGCCGTGCGTCCTCGTCGGCGGGCTCGGGCTGGGTTTCACGCTGCGCGCCACGCTCGATCTGCTGCCGCCGGACGCGACCGTCGTGGTCGCGGAGCTGGTGCCGCGCAGTCGTCGACTGGAACCGCGGCCCGCTCGGCCCGCTCGCCGGGCATCCGCTGGCGGACCGGCGCGTCAGGATCGAGGTCGGCGACGTCGCCGCCACGCTGCGCGCCAGCCGCAACCGCTTCGACGCCGTGCTGCTCGACGTGGACAACGGGCCGGCGGCGATGACCGCGTCCGACAACGCCGGGCTCTACGACGATCGCGGCCTGGCGGCCGCCCGCGCGGCGCTGAAGGTCGGCGGGGTCCTGGCCGTCTGGTCGGCGTGGGAGCATCGCAAGTTCGAGCAGCGCCTGCGCTACGGCAGGTTCACCGTCGAAGTCGCGCGCGTCCGCGGCCGATTGAAAAAGGGCGGTCCGCGCCACACCATCTTTCTCGGCCACAAGCGGAGAGGAATGGCAGCGAGCGCCGCCGGGTGTCCGCGGTATTGGCGCCATCGTCTGGCGCCGGATCCGTTGCAGCGCCGTCCCAAGGGCGCCGTTGTCGATCTGGGCCCGCGGACGGCGCCTGCTGTGGTCGTGGTGGCCGTGGGCGATCTTGTGCGTCGCGTCCATCGCCCGCAACAAGTGGGGATGGGCGATCGGCACCGGGCTGATGGCGCTCGTCAGCTACCTGATCTGGCCGAGCGAGTTCGCGCCGCGCTACGGGCTCGACCACGAGTTCTCGGTGGACGACGAAGAGTTCCTCGCCGACGATGGCCGGCGCCACCGGCGTGCCGTTTCTTCCCGGCAACCGCATCGACATCCTGAACAACGGCGACCGGTTCTATCCGGCGATGCTCGAGCGCGATCGAGCGGCGCGGAGCTCTCGATCACCATCGAGGCGTACATCTACTGGGCGGGCGAGATCGGCCTGGCAGTTCGCCGAGGCGCTCGCGGCGAAGGCGAAGCGCGGGCGTCAAGGTCAAGATCCTGCTCGACGCGGTCGGGTCCGCGTCGATCGGCGACGAGATCCTGAAGACGCCTCGAGAGCGGGCCGCTGCCAGCGTGGCGTGGTACAACCCGATCCGGTCCTACAGCCTTCGGCCGCTTCAACCATCGCACCCACCGCAAGTCGCTCATCATCGACGGCACGCGTGGCGCTTCACCGGCGGCGCGGGGATCGCCGACCACTGGCGCGGCGACGCCCGGGATCCCGGCGACTGGCGCGACATGCAGGTCCGGATCGAAGGGCCGGCGGTCACGCCGCTCCAGACCGGCTTCGCGCAGAACTGGCTGCAGACCACCGTCGGAGCTGATCTCCGGGCCGCTCTACTATCCGCCGGCCGCGACGCCGGCCGGCCCGCTATGCGGCGCAGACGATCATGAGCTCGCCGGAGATCGGCGCGTCCACCGTCCGCGATCGATGTACTACCTGTCGATCATCTGCGCGCGGCGCTCGCTCTACATCGCCAACCCGTACTTCGTGCCGGACGCGGCGGCCATCGACGCGCTCGATCGAGGCCAAGCGCCGCGGCGTCGACGTGCGGATCATGGTGTCGGGCGTCGCACAACGACAACTGGCTGGCGCGGCAGAACAGCGTGCGGCTGTTCGGCCGCGCTGCTCGCGGCGGGCATCGAGATCCTCGAGTACAACCGCACCGATGCTCCATCACAAGACGATGGTGGTGGACGCACGTCTGGGCGACGATCGGGACGACCAACTTCGACAACCGATCGTTCGCGCACAACGAAGAGAACAACGTCTGCTTCTACAACCGCGAGCTGGCCGGCATGCTGCGCGACACGTTCATCGCCGATCTGGCGGGCTGCGATCGCGTCGACCACACGCGCTGGCGGTCGCCGCGGTGCCCTGGCGCGGGTCAGGAATTCGTCGCGTCGCTGTTCCAGGAACAGACTTAGGAATTAGGACTTAGGAATAAAAGTAAGAATTAGGCGCGACTGTCCGGAACGTCACCACCAGGCACGTCGCGAAATGCCGGCAGCCGCGGGTCCACGGGCTCGACCGGCGTCACGCCGTGGAAGACACGCGCGTCGTCGACCAGCGCCGCGTCGCGCGGCTCGGTCAGCGTGAAGGCGCCGAGCGTCCGGCCATCGAGCGCGTGGATGGTCGTCGTGCCGCTCCCGATGTTGCGCCGGGTGATCAGCTAGCACGAGCACGTAGTCCACACCGTCCCGGTGCAGCCTCCGGGGTGGGCAGAGCCGTGCATGTCCTGCCGCGCCTCGATGCGGAACTGGTGCACTTCGACGTGCCAGCCGGCGGACGAGGGCCTCAGGCTGGTCGAACAGGCGCTGGCAGAAGCGGAGGATCGTCCGCAGGCTCGCGCCGTCGGCGATCGCCGTCGATCGGCTCGAACCATCGCGGGATGCCGCCGTTCAGCGCGTTGTAGTCGCGGCTCTGGTAATGGGGCTGGTGCGGGGCGCGGACGATGCCCTCGGCGCCGGCGGCGTAGACGCCGTGGCGGCGGCGGCGATAGCGGCCGCCATCGGCCATATAGGTGTCGACCGTCGAGGTCGTCCCAGCTCGCCGCGAAGACCTCCCCAGTCGGACAACGGGCCCGACGCGGCCAGGAGAGGCCGCATCGCCGCCGCGAGGCACGAACGCGAAGCCATCCGCCGCGATCGCCGACTGGAGCGGCTCGACCGGGGCCGTCCGTGCCTCTCCCATGCGCCTATCTTGAAGATCGACGCTCCTGCGACGCACGCATCGCGGGGCTCAGCGTGAGTGCGTGTGATCGGACGGGGCGGCGATCGGCGGCACGCGTGCGCGCCGATCGGGCGCGGACCGCGCCTCGCGACGACTGAAAAAGCTACATTTCACGGTGTCGCGAGCCATGAACCAAGGTCCGCTGGAGTGCCGGGCGTGGCGGCGCACCTATCGGGACGCCGCGACGCCATGCCGTATTTTACCTGCTGTGTAATTTGGTTACTGCTGATCCTGACGATCTGCGACCGGCGATGGCTTGCGCTGCCTGACGGCGGCTCCGCCCTTACGCCCCGCCTCGCGGGCTTCTTCCGAGCGTCCATTCGTGGGCCATGCCGCGAAGATGGGCGAGTTTTCCGCCTTTGCTCGCGATCTCTCGCTGGCGGTCGCGTTCCATGGACGCGAATCCGCGCTTTCCTGTTTTCATCAGACCTCCCTTGGTGAATGCGCAGGCCAGTGCATTGTGAATGCCACCGCGGAGGCCGCCGGCGCCGGTTTTCCGATTTCTTCAATACTTGTGTGAAGCGGCGATGACACGGCGTTCGGCGTGCCGCGCCGAGCGGCCGCCGGACCCGCCTCGCTTGACACTGCACCCAGGGCACGCAGGTTCATACTTGCAGCAGAGGCTGACGGTGTGGATCGGTGAAGCGGCGGAACAGGCGGGGGTGAACGTCCAGACGCTGCGCTACTACGAACGCCGCGGGCTGCTCCCGCAGGCGGCGCGCCGCGCCTCCGGCTACCGCGAGTTCCCCGACGAGGCCGTGCGGATCGTTCGCTTCATCAAGCGCGCCCAGGACCTGGGGTTCTCGCTCGACGAAGTGGAGGAACTGCTGAAGCTGCGCCGCCAGCCCGGGCGCAACCGCAGCCGCATTCGCTCGGTCGCGGACGAAAAGATCCGCCAGATCGATCAGAAGATCGACGAGCTCGATCGGATGAAGCGCGCGCTGCAGACCCTGGTGCACTCGTGCCGCGACGGCGCCGTCGCTCGACTGCCCGATCATCGAAGCGCTCGACACCTAGAAGCTCCCAATGACGGACGCGACTGCGGCAATGCACACCACCGAGCACATCGACCCGGTCTGCGGCATGACCGTCGACCCGGCCGAGGCCGCCGGGTCGTCCGAGTATCGCGGCGAGACCTACTACTTCTGTCATCCCAGCTGCCTCGAGCGGTTTCGAGGCCGCGCCCGACGATTTCTGGCCGGCCGGCGCGCCAGCCGGCGCGGTGGCGCCCGGCCGCGCGCAGCTACGTCTGCCCGATGGATCCCGAGATCCGCCAGGCGCAGCCTGGCTGTGCCCGAAGTGCGGCATGGCGCTCGAACCGGACCTTTCGGATGCTGGCGCGCTGACGAAGGTGGAATACACCTGCCCGATGCACCCGGAGATCGTCCGCGACGGGCCGGGCGCGTGCCCGATCTGCGGGATGGCGCTCGAGGCGCGCGTCGTGAGCCTGGAGGACGAGCCGAACCGGAACTGATCGACATGACGCGCCGCTTCTGGCTGGCGCTCGGTTTCGGCGCCCCGGTCTTCGTGCTGACGATGGCGGAGATGATCGGCGCGCCGGGGCTGACGCGTGCGCTCGGCATGCCGGCCGTGAACTGGATCGGCCTCGCGTTCGCGACGCCGGTCGTCTTCCTGGGCCGGCTGGCCGTTCTTCGTGCGCGCCTGGGCGTCGCTCGTCATACCGCAGCCCGAACATGTTCACGCTGATCGCGATGGGCGTCGGATCGGCGTATGTCCTACAGCGCGCTCGGCACGATCGCGCCTGGGCTCTTTCCAGAAGGCCTGCGCGTCCACGGCGCCGTCGAGACCTACTTCGACACGGCCGTCGTCATCACGGCGCTGGTGCTTGCTCGGCCAGGTGCTGGAGCTTGAGGGCGCGCAGGCGCACCTCCGCCGCGTTGAAGCAGCTGCTCGGCCTGGCGCCGCGGACGGCGCGGGTCGTGCGCGACGGGCAGGAGATCGACGTCCCGATCGCCGACGCGTGCACGTGGGCGATACGCCTGCGGGTGCGGCCCGGCGAGAAGGTGCCGGTCGACGGCGTGGTCGTCGACGGCGCACAGCGCGGTCGACGAGTCGATGGTGACCGGCGAGCCGATCCCGGCGGAGAAAGCGGCCGGCGATCGCGTGACCGGCGGCACGGTCAACGCGCACCGGCACGCTGATGTTCACGCGCCGAGCGGGTCGGCGCGCGACACGCTGCTCGCGCAGATCGTGCAGAATGGTCGGCGAGGCGCAGCGCAGCCGCGCGCCGATTCAGCGGCTGGCGGATCGCATCGCCGCGTACTTCGTGCCCGCGGTGGTCGCTGGTGGCGGTGCTCGCGCTTCGTGGCCTGGAGCATCTGGGGCCCGACCGCCGCGGCTGGCGTTCGCGCTGGTGAGCGCCGTGGCGGTGCTGATCATCGCCTGCCCCTGCGCGCTCGGCCTGGCGACGCCGATGGCGATCATGGTCGGCACCGGGCGCGGCGCGTCGGCCGGCGTCCTCATCAAGAACGCCGAGGCGCTCGAGCGGCTCGAATCGGTCGACACGCTGGTCGTCGACAAGACCGGGACGCTGACCGAGGGCAAGCCATCGCTCGCCACCGTGATCGCGGCCGACGGTCCGCACGAGGACGAGGTGCTGCGGCTGGCCGCCGCGCTCGAGCAGGGCAGCGAGCACCCGCTGGCCGCGGCGATTCTCGCCGGCGCGAGGGCGCGATCGCTGACGCTGCCGCCGGTCGAGGACTTTCGGCGCGATTCCGGGCAAGGGCATCGAGGGACGCATCAACGGCGCGCGCGTCGCGCTCGGCAACGCCGCGATGATGGCGCGAGGCGGCGTCTCGCGTCGACGACCGGTGCCGCGGAGCCATGGCGAGGCTTCGGCGCGACGGGCAGACGGTCATGTTCCTCGCCGTCGACGGCGCGCTCGCCGGGCCTGATCGGCGTCGTCGATCCGATCAAGGCCGACCACCGCCGAGGCGATCGCGCGATCTGCACCGGAGGGCCTGCGCATCGTCATGCTGACCGGCGACAACGAGACGACGGCCAGGGCGGTGGCGGCGACGCCTGCAGGATCGACGACGTGCGCGCGCGGACGTGCTGCCGACCGACAAGCGAGAGGTCGATCCGGCGGCTTCAACAGCGAAGGGCGGATCGTGGCGATGGCCGGCGACGGCGTCAACGACGCGCCGGCGCTGGCCGAGGCGGCGGTCGGGATCGCGATGGGCACCGGCACCGACGTCGCGATCGAGAGCGCCGGCATCACGCTGCTGAAAGGCGATCTGCGCGGCATCGTGCGCGCGCGGCGCCTCAGCCGCGCGCACGATGCGCAACATCCGGCAGAATCTGTTCCTCGCGTTCGTGTATAACGCGGTCGGCGTGCCGGTGGCGGCCGGGATCCTGTATCCGTTCATCGGCGTGCTGATCAGCCCGATCTGGGCGAGCGCGGCGATGACGCTGAGCTCGGTGTCGGTCATCGGCAACGCGCTGCGGCTGAGGCGGCTATCCCTGTAGGAGGAGGCAGCATGGTCACGGATCCGGTCTGCAAGATGACGATCGACGAGAACAAGGCGGTGGGGAAGAGCGAGCACTCAGCGGCAAGACCTATTACTTCTGCGCGGCGTCGTGCAAGACGAAGTTCGACGCCAACCCGTCGGCCTACGTCAAGCGCCGGCTGAACACCACCATTGGGGCGAATTGTCGCGGAAGACGAAGCGGGAACCGACAAAGGAAGTGGAAGCGGGGTGGACAGGTCCACGCCGCTCGGATGCCACTTGTGGCAAAGGCTGACCCTCCGCGAGCGAGCGGAGGGCGGTCTGCAGATGCGGCCGCCGAGGGCCGAGGAGAACGATGACCGTGACGGCCAGACCGCACCCGCCGGCGGGGAAATAGGTCCAGTTCGTCGAATACGGCCACATCGGCAGCGTGGCGAGGGCCAGGATCAGCAGCACGAACATGACGGCAATCAGTTCCACGCCGTGATCGAATGGCACGCGCCGTGCCGCCTTGCCGGTGCCAGAAAGCGCATGACAACTGTTGACATCCGGCGGCGGCAACAGTTGCTAAAATTGTCGCCCGGCACTCCGGCCAAACCGGCCCGGAGAGAACCGTTTACGGTAGGTGAGCACTCTCGGATGAAGCGCCCGAATTCCCTGATTCTCCTCGCGGTCCTGAGCTGGCTCGGCGTGTCGGCCACGGTCGGGTTGGCGCAGAAGCCTGCTGCCGCTCCTGCGCGGCGCCGCGCCCGGCCGGGCGGCCGCAGCATGCCGCGCCGGCGCCTCGCAGCCGGCGGCGACGGCCGCCGCGTCGCCGGATCAGAACGCCGTGATCCGCCGCTACTGCGTCGGCTGTCACAGCGACACGAGAAAACCCGGCGGCCTGTCGCTGGCCGCCGTTCGACGTCGCGCGCGCCGCGCAGAACGCCGACGTGGCGGAGAAGATGATCCGCAAGCTGCAGGCGGGGCATGATGCCGCCGCCGCTCGTCGCCGCGTCCCGACGCCGCGACGCAGGCGCGCGCTGCGTCACGACGCTCGAAACGACGATCGACGCGGCGGCCGCGGCGAAGCCGAATCCCGGCGTGCGCACGTTCCAGCGCCTCAACCGCCCCGAATACGCGCGCGCGGTGCACGACCTGCTCGGCGCTCGACGTCGACGCCGGCAGCTGGCTGCCGCTCGATCAGAAGAGCGCGAACTTCGACAACATCGCGGACGTGCAGGCGCTGTCGCCGACGCTGCTCGAGGCCTACCTCAACGCGGCGGCCGCGATCAGCACCGATGGCCGTCGGCGACCGCAACGCGCCGGCGATCGATCACACCTACACCAACCCCGGCTACGTCTGTCGCAGCACCCGTGGGATCACGTCGACGGCGCGCCGCTACGGCACGCGCGGCGGCATGGTCGTCAACCATGTCTTCCCGGCCGACGCCGAGTATGTCTTCGAGGTCGCGCTGAACTCCGGCAGCAACGCGCGGTTCGAAGACATCGACATCTCGATCAACGGCGAGCGGGTCGCGCTGATCGAGTACGAGACCGGCCCGGCCGGCGGCGCGGACGGCCGCGGCGCGCGTGCTGATCCGGACCGAGCCGATCCTCGTGCGCGCCGGCCAGCAGCGCGTGGCGGCGGCGTTCGTGCGCAAGGCTCGAGGGGCCGTACGAGGATCTGATTCGCCCGCACGAGTGGTCGTTCGCCGGCGGCGGCTCCGGCGGCCCCGGCATCACGACGCTGCCGCACGTCCGGGATCTGATCATCAAGGGACCGTACGAAGACGACCGGGATCTCCGAGACGCCGAGCCGCCAGCAGATTTTCAGCTGCCGGCCGACCGGTTCGGGCGAAGAGCGTCCGTGCGCGCGGCAGATCATCGCGCGGCTCGGCGGCGACGCGCTACCGGCGGCCGCTGACCGCCGGCGAGATCGATCGCCTGATGCCGTTCTACGAGAAGGGCGCGGCGAAGGGCGGATTCGAAGGCGGCGTCCGCGCCGCGCTCGAGGCGATTCTCGCCAGCCCGCATTTCATCTTCCGCCTCGAGAAGGAGCCGGAGGGCGCGCGGCCCGGCGGCACCTACCGCGTCGCCGACGTCGACCTCGCGTCGCGGCTGTCGTTCTTCCTGTGGGGCGCGCTTCCGGATCAGGAACTGCTGACGCTCGCCGAACCAGAACAAGCTGTCGGCGCCGGCGACGCTCGAGAAGCAGGCGCGCCGGATGCTCGCCGATCCGCGGGCCGACGCGCTCGGCTCGCGGTTCGCCGCGCAGTGGCTGCGGCTGCAGGACGTCGACAAGGTCCATCCCGATCCGAACTTCTACCCGAACTACGACGACAACCTCGCCGCCGACGATGCGCCGCGAGACCGAGCTGTTCTTCAACAACCTCGTGCGCGAGGATCGCAGCCTGCTCGATCTCTATCGCGCCGAACTACACCTTCGTCAACGAGCGGCTCGCGCGCCACTACGGCATCCCGGACGTGTCGGGCAGCGAGTTCCGCCGCGTCGAATATCCCGGACGACACGCGCCGCGGCCTGCTCGGGCAGGGCAGCGTGCTGGTGCAGACGTCGCTGGCCAACCGCACCTCGCCGGTGCTGCGCGGCAAGTGGGTGATGGAGGTCCTGATGGGGACGCCGCCGCCGCCGCCGCCGCCCGACATCCCGACGCTCGAGGAAACGGCCGACAGCGAAGAACGGCAGGATGCTGACGACGCGCGAGCGCATGGAGATGCACCGGCGCCAACCCGACGTGCAACTCCTGCCACCGCTTCATGGATCCGATCGGCCTGGCGCTCGACAACTTCGACGTCACCGCGAAATGGCGCGACGCGCGAGAACGGCATGCCGCTCGACACCAAGGGCGACTACTACGACGGCACGCCGGTGACGACGCCGGCCGAGCTGCTGCGCGCGCTGACGGCGCGCCCGGTGCCGCTGGTCCGGACCTTCACCGAGAACCTGCTGGCCTACGCGCTGGGCCGGCGGACTGAAGACTTCGATCAGCCGACGATTCGCGCGATTGCGCAGAGCCGCGGCGGCGAACGACTACCGCCTGTCGTCGTTCATCCTCGGCGTGATCAAGAGCGACGCCTTTCAGATGCAAGCGCGGAGCCGGTGCGCGACGACGACGACGCGAAGGGCAGAGTAGCACGTAGTGTCCGGCTTGCGCCGGACTGCGCACGGTGCACCCGCCTGAAGGCGGCACTACGAAGAGAGCATAGGAGACGACACGACGTGAACTTCATCACTGGAAAGCAGATGCCCCGCCGGACGTTCCTCCGCGGCGTCGGCGCGACGGTGGCACTTGCCGTTCCTGGACTCGATGGTGCCCGGCCGGCGGCGCGCGCCGCGCGGCAGCCGCGCCGAGCGCACGCGGCTCGTCTGCATCGAGGAGGTCCACGGCCTGGCCGGCTGCAACAACTGGGGCGCGAGCAAGCACCTGTTCGCGCCGGCGACGACCGGGCCGCGACTTCACGCTGGTCGCCGGACAACCCGCTGAAGGCGCTCGAAGGCTTCCGCGACTACATGACCATCGTCAGCAACACCGACGTGCGCAACGCCGAGGCGTTCGCGCTGCCGCGAGATCGGCGGCGACCACTTCCGCTCGAGCGCGCGTGTTCCTGACGCCAGTCGCACCCGAAGCAGACCAACGGCTCGGACCTCTGGGCCGGCACCTCGCTCGATCAGCTCTACGCCAAGCGCTCCGGCCAGGGCACGCCGATGCCGTCGATGCAGTTCTGCATCGAGAACCTCGACCAGGCCGGCGGCTGCACCCTACAACTACTCGTGCGCCTACACCGACACGATCAGCTGGGCGTCGCCGAACGAGCCGCTGCCGATGATCCGCGACCCGCGCGTCGCCTTCGACATGCTGTTCGGATCGGGCGCGACCGCCGAGGACCGCGCGGCGCGCCGCGAGACGCGCCGCAGCATCCTCGACTTCATCGGCGGCGAGGTCGAGCGCGTCCGCCGGCAGCTCGGCACCGGCGACCGCACGCGGCTGGATCGCTATCTCGACAACGTCCGCGAGCTCGAGCGCCGCATCCAGGCGGTCGAGGCGCACAACCGCAGCGGCGAGCGCGCGAGCTGCCCGACGCGCCGGCCGGCGTGCCCGATTCGTTCACCGAGCACATGAAGCTGATGTTCGACATCCAGGTGCTGGCGCTGCAGACCGACATGACGCGCATCATGTCGTTCAAGACCGGGCGCGACGCGCAGAACCGCGTCTTCCCGGAATGCGAGTCGAACCAGCCGTTCCACCCGGCGTCGCACCACGGCAACCGCGAAGAGCGGATCATGGAGTTCAACAAGATCTGCAAGTTCCGCGTCGGCCAGCTGCCGTATTTCCTCGACAAGCTGAAGAACACGATGGACGGCGACGCCAGCCTGCTCGACAAGTCGCTGATCATCTGGGGATCGCCGATGGCCGATCCCAACATCCACAACCACCGGCGCTGCCCGCTGGTGCTGCTCGGCCACGCCAACGGCGGCCTCGAAGGGCAACCTGCACCTGAAGGCCGACAGACGGCACGCCGATGGCGAACGTGATGCTGACGCTGCTGCACCAGCTCGGGCTCGACGACATGAAGAGCTTCGGCGACAGCACCGGCGAGTTCTCGTGCTGTCGATGCCGACGTCGCTGACGTCGATCTGCAGGTGCGGTCTTGCGGGCCGCGAAGGCTGCACGCCTGAACGTCGCACGCTGCTGAAGGTCGCGCTCACAGGAGACACGATATGAAACTTCGCGTGATGATTCGCCGTCGCCTTCGCGCTGTGCCTGACCGCGCTCGCCGGCGCCGGCGCCGTCGACCTCGCCGGTCGCCGATGCCGCGATGCGCGCGGACCGCGACGGCGTGCGCGCGCTGCTCAAGCAGGGCGCCGACGTCGGCGGCGCGCAGGGCGACGGCATGACCGCGCTCGCACTGGGCCGCCGAGCGCGGCGACGCCGCGCTGGCCGAGATGCTCGCTCTATGCCGGCGCGAACGTCGCGGCGGTGACGCGCATCGGCCAGTACACGCCGCTGCACCTGGCGAGCAAGGCCGGCAGCGTCGCCGGTCGTGCAGGCGCTGCTCAAGGCGGGCGCGACGTCCCGGCCGCGGACGACCGACGACCGGCGTCACCGCGCTGCACCTCGCGGCGGCCTCCGGCAACGCCGACGTCGTCAAGCTGCTGCTCGACCGCGGCGCCGACGCCAACGCCAGAGAATCCGAATGGGGTCAGACGCCGCTGATGTTCGCGGCCGCGCAGAACCGCGCCGACGCGATCGCGCGTGCTGCTCGCGCGCGGCGCCGACCCGGCGATCACGACGAAGACGATCGACATCGCCCAGCAGAGCGCGCATGGACCGCGCGGCGACCGAGCGCCAGAAGAAGGTGCTCGAGGCCGCCGGTGCCGAAGGGGCAGCAGCCGACGCCGAGCCAGGTGCAGGCCGCCGATCCATGCGGCGCGCGAGCTGTACGCGTCGGGCAAGATTCCGCCGCCCGAACGAAGAAGGCAGCCGCGGCGGACGCCGAACGCCGCCGAGCGCCGGCGAACAATTTCGACCCCGAAGAGATCAACCCGCCGGTCGCCAGCAAGGGCGGCCTGACGGCGCTGCTGCACGCGGCGCGGCAGGGCCATCATCGACGCGGCGCGGGCGCTGCTCGACGGCGGCGCCGCCGATCGATCAGGTCGGCGCCGGCGACGCCACCAGCCCGCTGCTGATGGCCGTCATCAACGGCCAGTTCGACATGGCGATGTTCCTCATCGAGCGCGGCGCGAACCCGAACCTCGCCGCGCGCCGGCAACGGCGCTCACGCCGCTCTGGGCCGCCGATCAACACGCAGTGGCAGCCGAGGACGCGCTTCCGCAGCCGCAGCAGATGGAGAAGCAGCAGGCGACCTACCTCGATGTCGCGAAGGCGCTGCTCGACGCCGGGCGCGGACCCGAACGCCCGGCTGACGTCGCACCCGTGGTATCTGGTCTACAGCGGCTGCGGCAACCGCAACTGCGGCCTCGCCGACACGTCGGGCTCGACGGCGTTCTGGCGCGCGGCCTACGCGACCGACCTCGAGGCGATGCGCCTGCTCGCGGCCTACGGCGCCGATCCGAACATCCAGACGATTGCGCCGCAGCAGGCGATCCGGCGCGGGCCGCCTCCGGGCGCGCCCGCCGGCACTGCCGCGTCGGTGCCCGGCGCGGGCGGCCCGACGGCGCCGGTGCCGACGGCGACGCAGGAGCGCTTCACCGCGCGATCGCCGGTTGCCGCACGGCGGCCCGGGCGCGCTCGCGATCCACGCCGCCGGCCGGCGTCGAATACGGCGAAGGCTTCGCCGGCAACGCCCATCGTCATGCGCCCGACGCGTGGCTGGCCGTCGGTGAAATACCTGGTCGAGGAGCTCGGCGCCGACGTCAACGCGCGCGACAACGACGGCTACACGCCGCTGCACCACGCGCGCCGCGCGCGGCGACAACGAGCTGATCATGTATCTCGTGTCGAAGGGCGCCGACGTGACCGCCGTGGCGCGCAGCGGCCAGACGACCGCGGACATGGCCAACGGTCCGGTGCAGCGCGTCTCGCCGATCCCGGCGACGGTGGCGCTGCTCGAGAAGCTCGGATCGAAGAACAGCCACCGCTGCGTCTCCTGCCAGCGACGACGTTCAACTCGCCACGACGTTCAACGCAGAACTCGCAGAATTCGCAGCAGGGAATTTGTCCTGCGTGTTCCGCGGTTTCTGCGTTGATCGTCGTGATCAGTGCTGCTAGTCGGGCGGGAGATCCTCGGCCTTTTGATCCTCCAGGGCTTCATCGTCATCCGGGATTCGGGATCGTCGACGGCGGATCGCTGGCCGGGAAGCTCTCGGCGATCGTCTCGTCGAGCGCCGCCCTCGCGGATGCGCTGCTCTTCTTCAGGCGTGTGGTCGTGATCGCCGTCGCTCATGAGGTCCGGCTTTCTTCGCCGCGTGGCGTGGCCGCCGTCTTCGCCTTCGCCGCCGTCGCCTGCCACGCCAGCGTCATCGCCTCGCCGACGGTCGGCTTCGTCGGCCGCCGCGCAGCGCCACGGTCGTGCAGCCCTGCCGTCCCCAGGCGCCGCTCGCCGGCGTGAACATCCCGGGGTTCGCGCGCATGAATTCTTCCTGCTGCTCCGGCGTCAGCTTGACCATCCCCGACGTGTTGTCCGGGTAGAGGGTCGCGAAGATCTTCCCGTTGGCGCGGAAGTCGGGGTGCGCCATGTGGCGAGCCCTCGACCGCGCCGTTCATGCCTGAGCGCGATGCGGCGGAACTGATCTGGCCAGTCATCGCCGGCGCGAGCCCGAAGCAATACAGCCAGCCGCGCGTGCGCACGTAGCATCCGGCCGTCGGAGATCGCCGGCGTCGCGTAGATGTCGTCGCCTGAGATCGTTGACGACGATCGGCTCGAGGCGTGCCGCCGGGCGCGAGCACGGCGATCTTGCCGGTTCTCGCTGAGCATGAAGATCTTGCCGTCGGCCGCGACCGGCGACGCGTAGTAGCGGTCGATCGCGCCCTTCAACCGGCCCTGGCCCATCTCGGCGCCGGTCTCGGGATTGAGCGTGGTGACGATGCCGCCGTCGTTCACCATGTAGAGCACGTTGCTGTAGACGAGCGGCGACGGCAGCTGCGGCACCGACTTGTGTGATACTTCCAGCGCACGTTGGTGTCGGTCATGTCGCCGCGTCCGCCGAGGCGGATCGCGAGCATGCCGTTCTCGCTCGCCATCGCCGCGCGGTAGTAGTCCCACTCGCCGGCCGACACCTCGCCGTTCGCGTCGAGATCGATCCACGATCGCGCGTTGCCGTCGGGCAGCGTCTTGCAAGCGTCACCTTGCCCGCGCGCGTCCGCGTACTGGCGGACGATGTCGGCGAACGCCGGGATCGCCGGATGCGCGCCGGGCTGGTTCTGCGGCGTGCCGAAGCCGTTGATGAAGAGCGTGTCGCCGCTCACCACCGGCGTGGACTTCAGCTCGAACGACAGCCCGCCGACCCACCAGAGTCTTCTCGCCGCTGCCGGCGGCATACGCCGTCAGCAGGAACGAGCCGGGCACGATGATCTCGCGTCGCGCCGCCGGCCGGCTTGTAGCAGGATCGGCGTCGAATGGCCGCTGTGCGCCTCGGGGCGCGGCGTCTTCCAGCGCACGCGTCCGTCGCGCTGCGCCGACCGGCGATGATGAACGAGTCGGTGTTCTGATCGCACGCGAGGACCACCGTGTCGTCGACGAGCACCGGCGACGCGCCCATGCCGTAGAGGTTGTTGAACGGGCCGAGCGGGACGCGCCAGCGCTCGCGGCCGTCCATGTCATACGACAGCAGGCCGAAATCGGCGAAGAACACGTAGACGTTCGTGCCGTCGGTCGCCGGGCGTCGGCCCGGCCGGGCCGTTCCGGGTGTCGAGCTTTTCCACGCGGGATCGCGGCGCCTCGCGCTCCCAGAGAATCCTGCCCGGTGTGCCGGTCGAGGCAGATGCGTGACGAGGCGCTCGCCGCGCGCGGCGGTCAGGAAGATGCGCTCGCGCGTCAGCGCCGGGCGACGAGTGGCCGAACGGCAGCTCGGTTTTCCAGATGACGTTCTTGTCCGGGCCGAACTCGAGCGGCAGACGCGTGCTGGTCGAGACGCCGGATCCGTTGGGGCCTGGCGGAAGCGCGACCAGCCCTCGGGATCGGGCTGTCCGCGGCGAGACCGTGCCGCCGAGCAGGATTTGAAGCGCGGCCGCGATGAGGTGGGCCTCTCACGGCTGGTGTCGTCGTCTTTCCTGTGGTGCTCATGATGCCACTCCTCCGAGTTCCTCACAGACGCTAACGCTCCCGCGGCCGGGGAATCAAGAGGCGTCGAGTTTGCAGTGCGGATTCGCCGTGAATGCGATCACGCCCGCAAGCCATCGTGGCGATCTCTCTTGCTCAGCCTTCCGGCGCGCTGAGCGATCCGCCCGGCGGCGCTGTCGAGCGGCGCGCGGCGGTCCACGATCGCGCTGCGCCGGGCGCAAGTGTGGACGGAACTGGCGACGCTGATTGAAGGTGCCAGGCTCGGCGAGAATCCGCGCGTGACGACTCGTTCGCGATCGATCAGGTGGTCGAGTGCACCTTCAAGCCTGGCGGCGTCTCGGGCAGCACGCCAGTTCGAGTGATCTCCCCGGCGGCGGGACGGTGAAGGTGAGCTTACGGCGTCAGTAATCCGAGGTCTACACGGAAGTGGCGGCGGTCGGCCGCTGAGCGCGCCACTTCCCGACCGACCGCATACGTCGTCGGCCGCGTGCGCTGCTTCCGGCTGCTCGAGCTGATCCGATGCCGCGTGCGTGAACGAAGGGACGCCGATCGCCACCCGCTTTCCGGGCTCGACTACGCCCGCGCCGAGGAGTTCGCGCTGGCGTCATCGAGCGTACGATCGAGGGGCGGCACGGAGGCTGGAAAAGAGCGCGGATGGAAGTGGGAAGAGCTCGTGAAGATCGACCCGGCAGCCGGCGGCGCCACCTGGATCAGGTCGACGCGCTTCGCCTGCTCGCCGTCCTGCGGCCACTGGGACAACAGCCGGCAATCAGCGCCTGCTGTGCCTTGGTAAGACAAGGACTCGTCTCGCGAGATGCGATCCCGCTGGCGATGGTCCAGACCTGGGCAGCACCTTCGGACCGGACAAGCTCGATCTGACGAAATGGGCCGCGACGCCGATCTGGATGGATGCCGCGACCTGCTCAGTATCGATGAAGGCGTTGTGCATGGCGGCTCTGACGTTTCCGGACATCAGATCACTGAAGGCGGCCGGCAATTTCTGGCGGGACGATCAGCGTTGTCGACGGCGCAGATTCGCGAGCTCTTCGAAGGGGCGCATCTCGAGCTACTCGCACAAGACGGCGAAGGCGCGGGACGCCGATCGCGGGTCTGCGCTCGAGGACAAAGGTGCGCGCGATCGTCGACCGCGCCCCTGTCCTGATGCGTCGTGAAACGCGAGCGCGCTTACCTGGTCGACATGGCCGATGTGACCACGCCGCAGGCGATTCGATCGCCGGAATTGCCTTTGACGGGTCGGTTTTCAAGTCGTCGGCCTGCGCGTGAACGACGAGCGCTGACGGCGTCGAAGCGTCATGCGCGCCGCGATGAGCGTCGTTTTCGCCTTGCCGTCCTTGCCGACGGTGAAGTTGTTCACGTCGCCGCGTGCGCCCCCTCGATATTGAACAATCCGTGCTTCCTCGACTCGCTGGCGAGTAATTGGCAGACTCGAAATTTTGCTGGCGGCTCGCACGTCGCCGACTGATGGAAGTGGATCCCGCGTCCTGGCGGAGGTTCTTCAGATCGAGGGCCATCGATACGCCGCCGCTGCGTGCGGCAAAGCGTCGCCGTCCCGACCGACTGCCCCTGCGCGTTCTTCAGCTCAACCGTCGACGCGCTCGGCGGATCCGCTGCCGCTCCCAACACTCCAGCTGACAGCACCAACACATCATCGCTGCAAACCGCGCCACGTTCATGTCGCTCTCCGTCGGTGAGCTATGCAAGCGGTGCTGAACTTTCAGCGGACTGGGGCCGCGAGACTGAACCGTTTCCCTGGTTCGCACTGCCTCGTTGTGCCGTCTACGCGACTGCCGCCACCTTGCCCACGGGTTTCTCACCGAAAGCGGTGACCGCCGCCTTGTCCAGCCCGACCGCGATGCACCTGCGCCAGACGGGCGTTTTTCGTTCATCTGCGAGCAGGGCGGCCGGCTGAGAGTCGCAAAGGATGGGGCGCTGCTGCCTGCGACGCCGCTTCGAGCGGTCACGGTGGACTCAGCGGGCGAACGTCGAGTCTGCTCGGGGTTCGCGAGCCCGATCCCGCGTATGCAGTCGTAACCACTTGCATATACGTCTATTACACGGCGACGACGCCCGCGGTACACAATCGCATCAGCCGCTTCACCGCCAACGGCGACATCGCCGTCGCCGGCAGCGAGATCGTCATCTTCGAGCTCAACAATCTCAGCAGCGCCACCAATCACAACGGCGGCGCGCTTGCACTTCGGCGCCGACGGCAAGCTGTACGTCGGCGGTCGGCGAGAACGCCAACGGCGCGAACGCGCAGTCGCTGAACAACCTGCTCGGCAAGATGCTGCGCATCAACCCTGACGGCATCGCATCCCGGCCGACAACCCGTTCTATCACGCCGGCGACGGGCAACAACCGCGCGATCTGGGCGCTCGGCCTGCGCAATCCGTTCACGTTCGCGTTCAGCCCGGTCGGCGCCGAGATGTTCATCAACGACGTCGGGCAGAACACGTGGGAGGAGATCGACGACGGCATCGCCGGCGCGAACTATGGCTGGCCCGACACGGAGGGCGCGACCAACGATCCGCGGTCCGGATCGCCGCTATGCATACGACCACAGCGGACCGGCGCCTGCGCGATCACCGGCGGCGCGTTCTATGCGCCGCTGACGCCGCAGTTTCCGGCCGACTACGCGCCGGCGACTATTTCTTCGCCGACTTCTGCGGCGGCTGGATTCGGAAACTGGGACGTCGCGTCGGGCGGCGTGACGACGTTCGCGATCGGCATCGCGTCGCTCAGTCGATCTCTGGCGTGGTGTCGACGACGCGCTCTGGGCTACCCGCGCGGCGCCAATGCGGTTTATCGCGTCAAATGAGTTCTAGCCACTGCCCTCCGAGCATCACGACGCATCCATGATAGTCGTGATCGTCCGAGCGGCTCGCCGGTCACGCGCTCAGCGTCCGCGCGTCCGGTCCGGCACCGCTGCGCTACCAGGCGTGGCAGCGCGACGGCGCCGACATCGGGCGCCACGGCGCAGTGGATCATACGATCGCGTCGGTCGTCCAGGGTGTCGACAACGGCGGCGCGCGATTCAGCGCGGGTGACCAACGACTTTTGCAACGCCCCGGTTAAACGAGGCGCGGTGCTGACGGTATCGATGAACCAGGGCGCCGGCCGGGGACGATGTTCACGCAGCCCGCCGCCGGCACGCTCTATGAAAAGGCGGTATGATGCCGTGTGAACTACGCCGGCACCGCGACCGATCCCTGAAGACGGCACGCTCGTGCACCGGGCGCGTTCACGTGGCGCGCCGGATTTCTCATCACGACACCCACATCCATCCGTTCATGGCGGCGACGACCGGCGCGCGCAGCGGATCGTTCACGATCCCACGCTCGGCGAGACGTCGGCGAACGTCTGGGCACCGCATCTACCTGACCGCTACCGACTCGGGCGGGCTGACGCAGAGCAATACGTAACTGAACGAAGTACAA
>ERZ1370068.7354-contig-6276_pt1 | contig 32860 bp, 48 predicted proteins | sample MGYA00561227_ERZ1370068 | MGnify/ENA primary metagenome ERZ1370068 (study PRJEB38410, sample SAMEA6850437) | metagenome | study: Metagenomic assessment of the ecological functions of the soil: analysis of the soil microbiota associated with the...
CTGTTGTGCTTCGTTCAGTTACGTACTCTTCGATGTCGCGCCGGTCCCGCCTCATCATCCCACGCCCGGAGCCGGGCCGGGTAGCGCTCGGGCCCACGAGATGTATGCCGATGCCGTGATGCGCTTCCACATAGCGACCTGTTCTCGCTCACGATCACGGACGTTCACATTGGTGCGATGAACCCAGAGCTACAGATCAGAAGCTCGCGTTCGTACCATAGAAACGAGGCTGGGGGGCCGCTGATGACAGCGTGATCTTCGCCCATACGGTGCCCCTAGACGCCCCCTGAGGGTCGCGGCGGACCTTGATCACTCCCTGCGAGCAGCCCACCATTCGACGATAATCCTGAGCTCGCATAGCTGCCACCCGAGGTGGCGTAGCGTCTCGGTGCGGTAGTGGCTGATCGGCACTCGCTGCCGCGCCTCCAGCGGCGGCGGGTCGGCTGACGTTGGTGCTCGTCGAGCCAGATCGGTGGAGTCAGGCCCCTGCTCTACCATACCCTGGCGAAGATCTTGCGCCCGCTCCTGTCGGGGCTACGGAACACGTAAGCCCACCCCGCAAACGTGATGCCTTCGAGGCCAGGAGAAGTCTGGCATCCCCGCGACTCTTTGGCGATTTGGGAGTGGTGCTGCGATTGCACTCCTGAGTCGAGGGAGGAGAGCCAGACCAAATGCTGATGGCGTACCTTCGAGTGCTCGAAGCGCACGGGTGGGTGCAGGTGCCCATGACGCTCAACACGAGCATCAGCTTCTTCGCGCACGGGGCGCATCTCCTCGACCGCGTACAGGTCTCCAAGGGGCGCTGGTCGCACTATCAGTTCGACGGGACGTCCTGGCTGACGGACGCGAAGGCCCGCGGCGACGATGCCGCCAGCCTCGACAAGTACCTCACCGAGCACTTCCGCTCAGGTGGCCGATGATCCCCTGGTCGGAGTTCGGCTGCGGAGGCTGGTACGAACGCCTGAACCTGAAGACGATCCCGCCGAGTCTGCCGTGCGGCGGTGACGACCCGGCGCACTACCGCGACTTCCATCCTGAGATCGCGGTCGTTCACCGCGAAGCTGCACGCGGTCTGGGCGGCACAGATCGAGCTGTGCGAGCGGCTGTGGTCGGCCTGAGCCCGCCGTTGCTCGTCGACCGGGTCGGAGCTGAAGCCGCCGGCGTCGAGAATGTCGAGCGCGCGCTGGACCCGCGGGGACCCGATCTCGTGCCGGCGCTGAGAGTTGCCACCCGTGATCCCGAGCCGCGCAGCCTCATCCTCGACCAGGCGGCTGGCCGTCACGGCGGAGCCATTCGCCTCCGCTGGCGGGCGGGTGGCGGCGCGGGCCCGCGCGGCGACTTCATCCGGCCAGTCCAGCCTGTAGGCAGAGCTGAGGATTACCGTGTCGACTCGGCATGCCTCCAGCTGAACGACCGCGCAGCGTGAGAGGATCCCCGGAAGGGCCCGGTTCCAAGGGAGCCACGGCTCGCGGGTCGAGCGGGGGCCTTGACCGACTCCGACGGAAGCCAACATCCGGCTGGGCCGGGAAAATAGGGCGCTTTAAATGGCAATTCTCTGATTCCGACAACCTGTGGGTCACTACCAGAAATCTCGCAAGGGCTCCCGCGACATCGGGTCGCGAGGCGCGACAAGGTGTCCAGCCGCGGGCCCGGCTGCGATCTATGGCGCGGATTTGCGGCGGTGGGGGAGGCGGCGCCCGAGGTCTTGCACCTCATCAGGGGATGCCTGGCACCGAGCCTGGTCCGGCACCACCCGAGACTTCAGCGGGGGTGGTGGCGTCGACACAGCCGTGGACGGGCTCCTCGAGCGGGTCGGGAGCCGACCGCGGCGCTGCGACCTATGCTCGGCCTCACGCAGCCAGGGCTGTTAGCGCCCGGCTCGCCTACCTCGACGCGCTCGGGATCAGCGAGGTCACCTGTCGCCCTGTTTCAGGCAGGTCCAGGGCAGCCACGGCTACGACGTGGTGGATCTGCAGCTTCAACCCCGAGATCGGCTCGGCCGCCCTCACCTTCGGGCCCAGACCCTCGGCGAGCGAGACGCGCAGGGTCGTGCTCTATCGTGCCGAAAGCCACATGGGCATCGCTGGCGGTACCAATCCCTGGTGGCGACGTGCTCGAGCGCTGGTCCCGCATCTATGCCGGGTTCTTCGACATCAACTTTGGACGCCCATCGCCCCGCCCTTCGCAACAGTGTTGCTGCCTGTCCTGCCCGACCAGTACGGCACGGTCCTGGAGGCGGGGATGCTCACGGGGTTCGCGGAAGGGCGTTCTTCATCCGCTATGCCGGGGCACGGCTGCCCCTGGCCACGGGCTCCTACCTCGACATCCTGCGCCATCGTGTCGACGGCCTGCGCGAGCGTCGCGGAGGAACTGCCAGTACGATCACCGATAGACATCCTCACGGCCATCATCTGCCCCGCCCGGACCGAGACCGACCCCGCTCGGCGCGAAAGTGGCCCGGGAGAAGGAGGTCGTCAAGCTGGCGGCTGGCCGCCCTCGAGAAAGAGTCCGACTGACCTGCGCGCGCTATCAGGGGAGAACGTGACCGCGATTCAACGGCACTCCGCGGGCGACCCGCGGAGCGCCGACCTGCTCGACGCCCTGCTCGCCGCAAGGCCTCTCCTTGGCTCGACTGGCGCGTCGCCGGCGACGAGTCAACTACCGCCGGTTCTTCGACGTCAACCACCTCGCCGCGATCCGGATGGAGTCCCCGGCGGTGTTCGAGGCCACACGCGCTCGTGCTCCGGCTCATCGGCGAGGGCAAGGTCGCGGGCCTCGCGTCGATCACCCCGACGGGCTGCACGCGCCCGGCGAGTACTTCCGGTGGCCTGCGGAGGGCGCCCCTGCTCAGGTGGCGCGCGCTCTGACCCGGAGCTGTCCGACGCCGGCGCGGCCGCCCTGCTCGAGCACTACCGCGCGCGTGGCCGAGAGCGCGACCCGACGGAGACGCGGCGCGCCCGCTGTGGGTGCTGCGCTGAGAAGATCCTCGTCGGCGACGAGCGCCTCCCCGACTGGTGGCTCGTCGGCGGGACCACCGGCTACGACTTCCTCGCCTCGGTGAACGGGCTGTTCGTCGACCGCGCCGCCGCCCGCGCGATCACCGCCACCCACCGCCGCTTCGTCGGCCACCGACCCGACCATGGCCGATCTCGTCTACGACTCCAGCGGCTGGTGATGCTCACCACGATGGCCGGCGAGATCAGCGAGCTGGGGCACCAGCTCGACCGGCTGCTCGGAGACGACCCGCTCGCGCGCGATTTCACTCTGGCGAGCCTCACCCGGACCCTGCGCGAGGTGATCGCGTGCTTCCCGCGTCTACCGCCACCTGCCGGGGAGCGACGGCGCCGTCGAGGCGAGCGCCCGCGACCGCGTGCACATCGAGCGGGCAATCGCCGGCGCCCGACGCCGCAACCCGCAGATGAGCGTCGTCGGTGTTCGACTTCGTCCGCGACGCGCTGCATCGTCGCGGCTGCCCGGCCCGTCGGGAGACCCGACCGAGCTGGCGCGACTTCGTGGCGCGGTGCAGCAAGCTCACCGGGCCAGTCACCGCCAAGGGCGTGGAGGACACCGCGCTTCCTATCGCCATCACGCGGCTGGTGTCGCTCAACGAGGTCGGCGGAGACCGGCCCGGTTCGGCGGGCGGCGGCCGCGTTCCACGGGCGAGAACGCCGGGCGCGCCGCGGACGCTGGCCGGCGATCGCTCCTCGCCACCGCGACGCACGACACCAAGCGCGGCGAGGACGTGCGGGCCCGGATCGACGTACTGTCGGAGATCCCGGCCGACGCTGGCGAAGGCTCGGGTCCGGCTCTGGCGCCGGCTTGCCCGCCGCTTCGGCGGCCAGGCCGGCCGGTATCCGCTCGCGCGCGGAACAGGGGAAGTACCTTCTCTATCAGACGCTGGTAGGTGCCTGGCCCGTCGAAGAGTGGGACGAGGTCGCCCGCGCTTCACAGAGCGCATGCAGGCGTACATGGAGAAGGCGGTCAGAAGGGAAGGCTTTGCGCGCCGAGGCTGGATCAATCCCGATCCGGACTACGACGCGGCAAATCCCGCAGCGTTCGTGAAGCCGGCATCCTGGCTCCGGGAAGCGCCCTCGTATCGGACCTGCGCCCCTTCCAGAGCGCTGGTGGCCCGGCACGGCGTGTTCCAGCTCGCTTTGGCCCAGACCGTGCTCAAGATCGCGTCACCAGGCGCATCCCGGACGTCTACACCGGAGCAGCGGAGCCTGGGACCTCGCCCCTCGCGGACCCCGACAACCGCGGTCCGTGAACTTCGCGGTCGCCCAGGCCCGGCTCGACACGCTAACCGGCGAGATCGAGGCAGAGCGCCGACCGGCCGGCGCTCTGCGCCAGGCACCTCGAGGGCTGGCGCGACGGGCCGGAGTCAAGCTCTACACGATCGTGCGCGGCCTTGGCGTGCGGCGCGCCGACCCGGCCTGTTCATGGAGGGCGACTACCTGCCGCTGATGCCCCGGGGACGGCACACCGACACTGGTCCGCTTTTCGCCGCCGGAATGCGGGCCGCGCCGTGATCGCCGTCGTGCCCCGCCTGACCGCCCGGTTGACGGGGGCTTACCGGCGCGCCACCGCTCGGCGAGTCGGCATGGGCGGACACCTGGGTGGGCCTCGACGATCCCAGCCTGGCCGGGACGTGGGTGGACCGCTTTACGGGGGAGCGCGTGGTATACGGAGTCCGTGGACGGGCGCCGGCTTCTCAGGTGAGCCGGCTGCGTCGCCCACTTCCCGTCGCGTCCTCGACCAGCCGCGAGATGCCGCATGAGCCTCGCCCCGACGTGGTCGAGGCTCCTCGTGGGCGGCCGTCATCGCGGCCCTTCGCCGTGCTCGGGCCGCACGCGGGACGCCGAGGACCGTGGCGATCCGGACGCTCCAGCCCGTACGCCGCAAAGGTATCGGTCATCCTGGGCGGGAACCCGTCGAGGAGCACCCGATGCAGGCGCTCCACCGGCCGGGCTCTAGGGGACCACGGTGCCGGGACGGAGCGGGCTTACTTACCGGCTGCGCATCACCGACCACGAGGGGCGGACCCGCGACGAGGACGACCCGTATCGCTTCCCTCGGCCCTGTCGGACTACGACCTCCATCTCCTGGGGAAGGCACGCACTACCGCGTGTACGACAAGCTGGGGCGCCCCACCCGGCCCGGCTCGAGGGCGTCAACGGCACCATCTTCGCGGTGTGGGCTCCCAACGCCCGGCGCGTCAGCGTCGTCGGGGACTGGAACGTCTGGGACGGTCGTCGGCACCCCATGCGCCTGCACCCCGCCAACGGGATCTGGGAGCTGTTCCTTCCCGGCGTCGGACCCGGCGCCCACTACAAGTACGAGATCCTGGGGCCCGGCGGCGATCTCGTGGCGCTCAAGGCCGATCCCCTGGCCTTGCTTCGAGCCCGGCGGTGAGCGCATCGGCCGCCGAGTGTCTACGACCTCGACGGCTACAGCTAGGGCGATCAGTCGTGGATGGCCGAGCGCGTCCGCCGGCAGTCGCTCGGGGTGCCGGTCAGCATCTACGAGGTCCACCTCGGCTCATGGCGGCGCGTGCCAGAAGAGGGGATCGCGCTGGCTCTCCTACCGAGAGCTGGCCGACCAGCTCGGCGGACTACGCGACGCGACATGGGCTTCACCCACGTCGAGCTGATGCCGGTGATGGAGCACCCGTTCTACGGCTCGTGGGGATACCAGGTCACCGGCTACTTCGCGCCCACCACGCCGCTACGGCACGCCGCACGGACTTCATGGCCCTCGTCGACACGCCTGCACCAGCGCGGCATCGGCGTCATCCTCGACTGGGTGCCCGTCGCACTTCCCGACCGACGCGCACGGCCTCGCCTGCTTCGACGGCACGCACCTGTACGAGCACGACGACCCGCGCCAGGCTTCCACCCCGACTGGAGCAGCTGCATCTTCAACTACGGCCGCCACGAGGTGCGCAGCTTCCTGCTCGCCAGCGCCATCTTCTGGCTCGAGCGCTATCACACTCGACGGCCTGCGCGTGGACGCCGTGGCCTCGATGCTCTACCTCGACTACTCGCGCCGGAGCGGGGAGTGGCGACCGAACCGTCTCGGCGGTCGGGAGAACCTGGAGGCCATCGCCTTCCTGCAGCGGCTGAACGACGAGGTTCTCTACGGGCTTCACGCGGCATGCAGTCACGGTCGCCGAGGAGTCCACGTCGTGGCCGATGGTGTCGCGGCCGGTCGACGTGGGCGGCCTCGGCTTCGGCTACAAGTGGAACATGGGCTGGATGCACGACACCCTCGACTACTTTCACCAGCGATCCGGTGCACCGGAAGTACCACCACGACCGGCTGACCTTCCGGGCTGCTGTACGCGTGGACGGAGAACTTCATCCTGCCCCTCTCCCACGACGAGGTCGTGCACGGCAAGGGCTCGCTCACGGCCAAGATGCCGGGCGACGACTGGCAGCGCTTCGCCAACCTGCGCCTGCTCTACGCCTATCATGTGGGCCTACCCCGGCAAGAAGCTCCTGTTCATGGGCGGCGAGTTCGGCCAATCGAACGAGTGGTACCACGAGACGAGCCTGGAGTGGCATCTGCTCGACCAGGGCCGTACCATCGGGGCTCTCGTCGCTCGTTCGCGACCTGAACCGCCTGTACCGGGGAGGAGCGGCCGCTCCACCAGCTCGACCACGACCCGGCCGGCTTCCAGTGGATGGACTGCCACGACCGCGACCAGAGCGTGATCGCCTTCGTCCGGTTCGCGCTCGAGCCGGGGCAGATGCTCCTCTGCGCTGCAACTTCACGCCCGTCCCCGTCAGGGAGTACCGGGTGGGCGTGCCCCGGGCCGGGACGTGGGCGGAGGTGCTCAACACGGATAGCGCTCACTACGGCGGGAGCAACCTCGGCAACGGCGGCGGGGTGCGCAGCGAGCCCGTACCCTGGCACGGGCAGTCCCACTCGATCTGCCTGACCCTGCCTCCTCTGGCCGCCGTGTGGCTCCGCTTCGTGGAGGCATGAGCGCTCCGCGCTCGAGCGTCCGCAGCCGGCCGGGTGCTCCTACCCGCTCGGCGCCACCTGGGACGGCGCCGGGGTCAACTTCGCCGTCTGGAGCGAGCACGCCACCGACATGGAGCTGTGCCTGTTCGATGGCGCCCAGCCGGCCTGTGAGGTCCACCGCCTCCCGATCCGGGAGCGTGACCGACCGGGTGTGGCACGTCTATTTGCCCGAGGCGCGCTCCGGCCTCCTCTATGGCTACCGGCGCGCACGGCCCTACGAGCCGGAGGCCGGGCACCGTTTCAACCCGACCAAGCTCTTGCTCGATCCCTACGCGCGGGCCATCACCGGCGACGTGACCTGGGACGACGCGCTCTTCGGCTACCGGATCGGCGACCCCGACGAGGACCTCTCGCTCGACGAGCGCGACAGCGCCCCCTTCGTGCCCGCTCGGTGGTGGTGGATCCCGCCTTCTCGTGGGGAGACGACCGCCTGCCGCGGATCCCGTGGAATCGCACGGTCATCTACGAGAGCCACGTCAAGGGCTTCACCATGCGCCATCCCGACGTTCCCGGGACCTGCGCGGGACGTACGCCGGGCTGGCCTCGCCCCCGGTCGTGGACTACCTCCGGCGGCTCGGGGTGACGGCCGTGGAGCTCCTGCCCGTCCACCAGTTCGTGGCCGAGCGGTCGCTCGTCGAGCGGGGCCTCACCAACTACTGGGGCTACAACTCCATCGGCTTCTTCGCCCCCGACGCCCGCTACGCAGCGAGCGGAGCGCATGGCGACCAGGTGCGCGAGTTCAAGACGATGGTGAAGACGCTCCACCAGGCCGGTCATCGAGGTCATCCTCGATGTCGTGTACAACCACACCGCCGAGGGCAACCAGCTGGGGCCGACGCTGTGCTTCCGGGGCCTCGACAACGCCAGCTACTACCGCCTCCTGCCCGAGGAGCCGCGCTACCACACGCGACTACACGGGCTGCGGCAACACCCTGGACATGACGCACCCGCGGCGCCTCCAGCTCATGATGGACAGCCTGCGCCACTGGGTGCTGGAGATGCACGTGGACGGCTTCCGCTTCGACCTCGCGGCCACCCTGGCCCGGGAGATCCACGAGGTGGACCGCCTCTCCGCGTTCTTCGACGTGATCCACCAGGATCCCGTCATCTCGCAGGTGAAGCTGATCGCCGAGCCGTGGGACCTCGGGGAGGGCGGCTACCAGGTCGGCAATTTTCCCGCCGGCTGGGCGGAGTGGAACGGCAAGTACCGCGACACCATCCGCCGCTACTGGAAGGGAGACTGGGGACAGGTGGGCGAGCTGGGCTATCGGCTGACGGGCTCGAGCGACCTCTACGAGTCGAGCGGCCGCCGCCCGTACGCCAGCGTCAACTTCATCACCTGTCACGACGGCTTCACGCTGGCCGATCTCGTGGCCTACGACGAGAAGCACAACGAGGCCAACGGCGAGGACAACCGGGACGGGGCCAGCGACAACGACTCCTGGAACAGCGGGGCCGAGGGGCCGACCGACGACCCCGCCATCGTGGCGCTCCGCGAGCGTCAGATGCGGAACCTCCTCGTGAGCCTCTTCCTGTCGCAGGGCATCCCCATGCTGGCGGCCGGCGACGAGGTGGCCCGCACCCAGAACGGCAACAACAACGCCTACTGCCAGGACAACGAGCTGTCGTGGTTCAAGTGGTCCTTCACCCGCGCCCAGGCCCGCCAGCGCGAGTTCACGCGGCGCCTCATCGAGCTCCGCCTCGCCAACCCCGTCTTCCACCGCCGGACCTTCTTCCAGGGGCGGCGCATCCACGGCTCCGAGGTCAAGGACCTGTCGTGGTTCCGTCCGGACGGCAAGGAGATGACCGAGGACGAGTGGCAGGACTGGTTCAGCCGGTGCGTGGGCCTCCGGCTGGCTGGCGATGTCATCGAGGAGGTGGACCCGCGAGGCGAGCCCATCGTGGGCGACACGTTCCTGCTGCTGCTGAACGCTCACCACGAGCCGGTGCCGTTCGTGCTGCCGGCCCACCGGGCCCGGCGTCCGCTGGGAGCTCGTCCTCGACACCGGGAGCTGGGACTTCGAGCCGCGGGGCGGTCACTTCCGGGCCGGCGACGTGTATCCGCTTGGTGGCCGCACGGTGGCCGTGCTCCGCCTGCACCGGGGACGGCGGCGGTGAGGCACACCATGCCGTTCGGCGCCGAGGCGGGGCGCGGACGGGACGACGCGCTTCGCCCTGTGGGCGCCCGCCGCCCACTTCGTCGAGCTCTGGCTGGAGGCGCCCAAGCAGGCGGTCCCGATGGAGCGTGACGCCGCGGGCTGGGCCCGCGTCACGGTGCCGGCGCCTCCCGGCATCCGCTATCGCTATCGCATTGACGGCGACACGCTGGTGCCCGACCCCGCCTCGCGCTTCCAGCCCGAGGACGTACACGGGCCCAGCGAGGTGATCGATCCCATGGCCTATCGGTGGGGCGACGAGGGCTGGCGCGGGATCCCGGCGGAGCGGCTCGTCTTCTACGAGCTGCACGTGGGCACCTTCACGCCGGAAGGCACGTTCGCGGCCGCCCGCGCGCGCCTCGATCATCTCGGTCGACCTCGGGGTGACTGCGGTGGAGCTGATGCCGGTGGCCGACTTCCCGGGGCCCGGGGCTGGGGCTACGATGGCGTGCTCCTGTTCGCCCCGGAATCCGCGTACGGACGGCCCGAGGAACTCAAGGCCCTGGTGGACGCCTGTCACGCCCGCGGGCTGGCAGTGATCCTCGACGTCGTCTACAACCACTTCGGGCCGGAGGGGAACTACCTCAGGCGCTACGCGCCGTTCGCCAGCCCGCGCCACCGCACGCCCTGGGGCGAGGCCGTGAACTTCGACGGCCCCGGCGCCGCTGTCGTCCGCGAGTTCGTGGTGCACAACGCCCTCTATTGGCTCGAGGAGTACCACCTGGACGGCCTTCGCTTGGACGCCGTGCATGCCATCCGCGACGACTCGCCCGAGCACATCCTGATGACGCTCGGCCGCGCCGTGGCGGCCGGACCGAGCGCGGTCCGCCTCATCCACCTCGTGCTCGAGAACGACGCCAACGAGGCGCGCTGGCTCACGCCGACGCCGGGCACCCGGCCCCCGTACCGCGCCCAGTGGAACGACGACGTCCACCATGTCCTCCACGTCCTCCTCACCGGCGAGCGCGGCGGCTACTACGCCGACTACCAGGCGGCCGCGGCCGGGCTGGCCCGCGCCCTCGCCGAGGGGTTCGTCTACCAGGGCGAGTGGTCGACCTACCGCCGCCGCCCGCGAGGGAGCGGAGCGCCGGGCTTCCCCACGGCCTTCGTGTCGTTCCTCCAGAACCACGATCAGGTGGGCAACCGGGCGATGGGCGAGCGGATCAGCGCCCTGGCCGCGCCCGCCGCGCTCCGGGCGGCCACCGTGGTGCTCCTGCTGGCCCCGGCGCTGCCGCTGATCTTCATGGGGCAGGAGTGGGCGGCGCCCGAGCCCTTCCTGTTCTTCAGCGATCTCGGCCCCGACCTCGGGCCCGCCGTGTCCGAGGGACGGCGCCGGGAGTTCGAGCGCTTCCCCGAGTTCGCCGACCCCGCGGCCCGGGCGCGCATTCCCGACCCGCAGTCGCCGGACACCACGCCCGCTCGGTGCTCGACTGGAGCCGGCGGGATGCGCCCGGTCATCGCGAGTGGCTCAGCCTGCACCGGATGTTCCTCGCCTTGCGCCAGCGCGAGATCGCGCCCCTCTTGGCCGGCGAGGCGCCGCCCGTCGCGCGCGGGCGAGCCATCGGCGACACGGGCATCGACGTGGAGTGGGGGTTCCCCGGGACCGCGTCCTGCGCCTGGTGGCGAACCTGGGCCCGTCGCCGGTCGCCCATCGCGGTCCCGACCCGGAGTGGGGCCGCTGCTACACGCGACCGGGCTCGGCGGCGACGGATGGGAGGCGTTGCCTCCCTGGTGCGCCGCCTACTACCTGGCCGGGGAGCCCTCGCGGTGAGCGTGGCGTCCTCGTAGAGAGAGGATGAGGCCCCGTCACCGTGACATAAGGTGCAGACCCGGACGCCCGCTGGCACAGGCCAGATCTCGAGCAGCCTGCCCACTAACGGCTCCGACACCTACCGTCGGTTTCAGGCTGCCCAGGTCCTCCAAGGTATCGCCACGGTGTTCACGGCGCCCCTCCTGCTGCTCCTGCCGGCGGTTTGAATTCCCTCTCCAGCCAGCGACGCTCGTACTCGGAATACTCCTTGCTGCCGCCGACATAGACACAGTGGCAATTGTCGGGATCTGCATACATGTACACGACGTTGCCGTCCTTGGTTCGGCTCACGAGCCGATGCGGCGGTATCGACCGAAGATCCTCCTGCAGCTCAGTGGTATCCGTGGGACGCATGTGAAACCCCGCCGCCACGAGCATCTGCTCCGTATCTCGCTGGATCGCCGCGCATGCCGCACCGAGAAGCATCGGTACGGCAAGGAGCAGGGCTTCGGGCAAGGGCGTGAGGTGCTGTTGCAACTTGCCCTTGACCGGACTTGCTGTTCCCGGACGGTTCGAGATCGTCAAGCAGTTCTACCTCCTCCACGGCCGCTTCCCATCTGACGCCAGCTAGGTCCGTTGGCTCTTGTCACACTAATCAGTACGGCCCTCGTCACGAGGAAAAGGGCCGCATGGCCACGGCGCTTGGGCCACGCTGAGGCCCCGGCGACGGGAAGAGCACCGTTGGGGCAGGCGGTTGAGCGTAGCCAACTTTAGGCCCTTTCCGGAAGCGGTCGCCCCTTCCTTGGCCCCGTCAACGTGACTCGGACTCGGACGCTGGCCGCCCTAGGAGCCGTAGGCACAGCCGAAGGTCTAACGCCGAGGCGTCTTCTCTAACTCCACGCCGTTGATCGAAGTTAAAATCCCCATTCGGCTTTCGAGTGCGGCTCTAAGCGTCTCTCTCGGGGCCCGGCTGTGGCCCGGGTGGACCGCCTGCACAGTGCATGGCACAGGCGGTGGCGGCGTGCTTTGCCTTCATCCGGCCGAGGGGATAGGTTGCAGGGCATGAACTCGCGATCGGCCTCCCAGAGTGGACCCAGCAAGGCCTGGCTGGCGTGTCTGGTCCTCGCCGTCAGTGGCCTCAGCTTCGATCTTCGCCTGCGCGACCCCGTTCGCAGCCTTCGGGGTCCTGGCTGCGATGACGCTCTCCCGGACCGACGCGATCCGGATCACGGTGGCCTGTGGCTGGCCAACCAGGTCATCGGGTACGGCGGTCCTGGAGTATCCGAGGACCGTGAACAGCTTCAGCTGGGGGCTGGCCATCGGGGCCGCGGCCGTACTGAGCACTATCGTGGCGCGGCTGATCGTGTCGCGCCTTCGGACCGCTCGTGGCCTGACCCGGGCGGTGGTGGCGCTCGCGGGCACGTTCGCCGTGTACGAGGCTGCGCTCTTCACGGCTGCGGTGGCGGGGCTCGGAGGAACCGGCGCCTTCGCCGCCCCGATCGTCACCCGCATCCTGGTGATAAACGCCGCCGCCCTCGCGGGCCTCGCGGTGCTGTATCGTCTCGGCGTCGCGGTCGGGATCAGCCGGCGACCGGCCTCCCGACTCCCAGTCGCATCAAGCTAGTCCGTTTCAAACCAGTCGCTGCCAGGCCGTGCCCTCCCACCGGACGGGGGACCGGTGCGGCTGGATGATCTCCAGCAGGATCTCCAGGCCATCGACGATTCGCGGGCCGGGCCGATTGAAGTACGCCGAGCCGTTCACCGCGTACACCCTCGGCGTGCCGCCCGACGTGCGCCGTCTCCACTCGTCGACGAATCGCAGCCGGGCGGCCTCATCCACGGTCTGCTCCAGGGTGAACCCGCACGGCATCAGCACGATGACGTCCGGATCGCCATCCAAGGCCCGGGACCACGCGACCTGCGTCGAGGGGCCGGCCTTCGATGCCCAGGACGTCACGGCCCCCGGCCAGCCGGATCATCTCCGGCACCCAGTGACCGGCCGTGAACAGCGGATCGAGCCACTCCACCGCTAGGACGCGAGGTCCGGCCGCCACATCGCCGGCCTCTGCGCTTACTGCCTCGATCCGCCGCCGCAGTGCGGTCACCACGGCCGTCGCACGGTCGGGAACACCGGTCGCGTCAGCGACCTGCTCGATGCTCGACAGGATGCCCCCGAGGTTCGTCGGCTCGAGCGACAGGACCTGACGCTTGCCCTCGAACCGCAGCACGGCCTCCTCGACGAGCGCGTAGGACACCGCGCACACGTCACACAACTCCTGGTCAGGATGAGCTCCGGATCGAGCCGTTCGAGGAGGTCCTGCTCGAGCACGTAGAGGCTGCTCCCCTCGTGCAGCGCGGTCGTGATGTGCCGGTGGATATCCCGGCTGTCCCGCACCTCGTGGCCCAGGACGCTCCGGGTCACGACGGGCAGTCGCCGGGCCGCCTCCGGAAAGTCACATTCGTGCGTCACGCCGACCAGACGGTCGTCGAGACCGAGCACGAAGACGATCTCGGTCGCGCTGGGGAGCAGGAGCAGATCCTGTCCCTCATCGGTGGCACGCCTCCACGAAGCTTGTGGCCATGCGCGGGTTCGAGGCGAAGTGCAGGTGCACGTAGCTCAGGAGCGCGTTGCCGATCTGGTACCCTTCGTCGCGCTCGTCACCCCGGCGCCGGCGCAACCGGTACGCACGACCGACGGACTCCGGCACCGGGTCAAGGGACGAAAAGTGAAACTCGTGGCCGCGGGCGACGGTCCCAGACGGACCAAGCGGCGAGTCGGCCCGAAGCGTGACCTCCGTATAGCTCAGGGACAGACGCCGCGGACGCATGCGGACAGTGGCAGGTAGTAGCCCCACCATCGGGTGCATCCTGCCGTCCAGATCCTCAAGCGCCTCCGCCAGATACATCAGACCGCCACACTCGGCATAGATCGGCCGGCCTTCGTCGGCGAACACGCGCACCGCATTCCGAACCGCTTTGTTCGCTCCGAGAGCCGATGCGTGGAGCTCCGGATAGCCGCCACCCAGGTACAGGCCGTCGACAACCGGTAGAGCAGTGTCCGTGAGCGGACTCCAGTACACGAGCTCCGCGCCCGCCTCTCTAAGGAGGGCCAGGTTGTCCCGGTAGTAGAAACAGAATGCGGCATCGTGAGCGACGCCGATGCGGGCCCTCGAGGCTTGCGGCGCTTCCGCGGTGACATTTTGTCTCAGTACTCGCACCGGGGCGGCCAGCTCCAGCAGGCCGTCCAGGTCCACGCTGCGTTCGATGAGGTCCGCCAGTCGGGTTCGCTTGTCGTCGGTGAGACCCCCTTCCCCTGCGGTCACGAGCCCCAGGTGACGTTCGGTCAGCGTCACCTCCGCTTCGTATGCGAGGGCGCCGACGACACGCGCTCCGGCACCGAGCCGCGACGGCCTCCCGAATCCCACGCGCGTGCGCATCGCCCCCGACACGGTTGGCGATCACCGCCGCAAGGTTCAGCTCCGGATCGAACGTCTCGAACCCGAGCACGACGGCGGCCGCGCTACGGGCCTGAGCTTGGACATCGATCACCAGGACGACAGGGGCGCCCAGCCACTTCGCCACCTGGGCAGTCGACGCCTCGTCACTGGTGGCGTCGAGCCCGTCGAAGCAGCCCATGACACCCTCGACGATCGCCAGATCAACGTTGGCGGCATGGCGGGCGACCGTCGCGAGCACATGATCGCGCCCGCACATCCATCCATCGAGATTGTAGGAGCCGCGGCCGGTGACGACCTCGTGGAACCCGGGGTCGATGAAGTCGGGGCCGACCTTGAAACCCTGGACGGCAAGCCCACGACGTCGGAACGCTTCCAACAGGCCAAGTGTGACGGTGGTTTTACCCACCCCGCTCGCTACGCCCGCGACCATCAGAAGGCGAGGAGACTTCACGAACGAACACTACCAAGCGCTGACTCCGGTTGCAAAGGCCGTGGCCCCCGCGCACCCCCTGTGCACCCGTCGGAAACCGGTAATCGGTAGGTATCCAGTCACCCTGAAAATGGTTGGGCACATGATTGAAGAGCCTCTACCGGCGCTGCGCGCTCGTCGCCGAGGCGATGCTGAAGGAAGGTGCTGCAAAGCTGCAAACGCTCCACGAGGCCCCCGCGCCCCCGACCCCCGTCATCACAGCTGACCACGGCGACCAACACGAAGCGCGTCGGTCCGAGTACCGGCCGAGTCAGCCGTGCGCAGCGTGCGCGAAGGGCCCGGGCGGCGTGCTAAGTCCCTTACAGGCGGGCGAGAAAAATGGTGGGCTGGGACGGGATTGAACCGCCGACACCAGGATTTTCAGACCTCCCGCGCCGCCTTCCTCGGACACATGAGCGGTTGCCATGCGTTACGATTCGCGAGCTTCGAGACGTCGGCCCCGACATGCTGCTTCCGGATTTGGACGGATGGCGACGAATGATTCGGTCCGAGTAGGGTTCGAGTCATCCAGGTAGAGTGTCCAGGCAGCAACCTTCAGTCTGCTTAGCTACCGAGAGTAGGTGGCAGTTCGGGGAAGCGTTGGACACCAGCTGCTCTGGCAGCGGCCCGTTGCTTCTGAATAACCATAAATCCAACAGGTGTCACCAGCTCCTACGAATGTCATCGTCCGACCAAAGTCCCTGTCGATAGTCCACTCCATAAGGTCTCCTTCCAGGCACTTCCGACCAGCGCGCCTTAACGATCACCTTGCTAGACCGCCTTCGGAATCGTGACAATGAATCCCGGGAAAAAGACCGAGATCGGGTTGCTGCTACCCTGCCCATCGAGGGCAGCGCGGACTTGGCTCGCTATCTCCGAACGATACGTTTCGAGCTTTGGAATCAGTGTATAGATGTCGGTAGTGTCCAGGGATATGGTTCGCACTTGGTTCACGTCGAACGGGAGACGGTCCTTCCTTCTGCAGATTTGAACAACCGGCAATTTTGTCGCGTGACGCAAAGCCATTTCGTAGAACACATTCGGGTTGTGGAACGACAGATCGGCTATCACCAATTTTGAGCGAAGGACGTGCTCTAGAACCTGTGACGTGATCATCCCGGGCTGCGCGATCTTGTCGGTCTCACAACCTTCCAGACCGAAACCAGACAATGCTGGTTCGATCAACGAGCTGAGAAACATATCTGAGTGCTTTCGCTCCTCTGAATCATCGGCGCCGATCGGAGTGATGTAAAAACAGATCTTGTGCCACTGACCTGGCGATCGGACGGTAGGCTCCGCTGCGGGCATGTGAGCCTGCTCTAACAATCGCGCGGCCGTGCCGGGGATGGTATCGGCTGCGGCCGCGTCTGGAAGCTGCTCAATGAGAGTCTCTATCGGAACCAGGGTCTCAGAGCCAGCGATGGTCTGGAGTAAGCCAAGGAATTTTGTATTCACGACGAAGGTGTCGATGCACTCCTTCGCGTCGGAGATTTCAAGCTCTGCTTCTTTCAGCACGTCCTTTAGGACGTCGTGAGAGGGCAGCTTCTTCCCCCGATACCGGTTGTAGAGCACGTCGAAGGGCGGGATCCCCTTGATGGCCAGATTGAATCGCGTCTGGGTCTTCGCCTTGACCGGAGTAATTTTATCCGTCGCGATCTTGCCTTCTGGCGTAAGCTCCAGATGCTCGGCGGCGTAGCTCCCCTTTCGTTAAGCCGTACTTGCCCGAGGTAGTTATGAGGATTTGGGTCGCGCTAGACGTCGGAGAAAGATTCATCTGCTTAAGCAGGGTCAGTCTGGCAACCTTCTCGCCGGACGCGTAGGTCTGGATCGCATCGGCTATCACGAGCGACTCTTCGAAGCTGAGAGCAGGGTAGATACGAGGCGTGCGAGTTCGCTTCAACTTCGCCGCGTGTGCTTCGCCTTCGCCTTTCTCTGCCCGGTCTTCGCAGAACGCTGACTCGATTCAGCAGCCTTCGCTTCAGCAGGTGCGCCTTCTTTTCCGCCACAGTCTCGTTCCTCTCTTGTCGGTCTAACGTTCAGCATCCCAGTAGCCGTTCATTCGGCCACCAAGCGCGTACGGCCCCTGTAGCATTAAGCGGCCCTCATGACCTCGCACCAGGCCTCCGATACCTCTGGTGTCCGTTCTCCTTTGGCCGTTGTCCCTCCTGGGCGCCGCACACTCGCCGTGGACGAAAGCAGGGCTGACAGCCAAAAACCCAATGACCAGAGGCCGGATGAGTTTCACGTGAGCGACCTAACGCCGCGGATAAGCCGTAGCGCGAAGCCAAACAGCCAGCCGAACATCTGCCTTCTTCGAACACCTGTCAAGACTGTAGTGCGCTTACTGAGTAGAAGGGTGCTCTAGCGTAAGCTTCCCCACGTGCTGAAGCGCCTACGGGAGATCGAAGCCGAGAACCTGAAGCTCAAGTGGATGTAGGCCGGCTCCCGGCCTTCTCGAAAGGATTCATTCCCGGTCAGGAGTCGCGGGAGGGGAGGAGGACTTCCAAACCTCCCCACAGAGCCCCCTCGGACACATGATCCATTGCTATACGCTATGATTCGCGCGCTCTGAGGGATCGGCCCGACTCACTGCTCCCGGACTCAGGCGGATGACCGCGAATGATTCGGCCCGAGTAGAGTTCGAGTCAACCAGGGGTGCCCGGTGCAGGCCAGCCTACCGAAGTGGTCTAGGCGACCTACTGATTACGAATCCCGGCCGGGATCGACGCAGGGACACGCAAGACGATCCATCCTCCCGCGGGATCGAGCGACGAGGATGAGGCTGCGTCGTGGTTCGTCCTCGCTCGTCGCCCTGCTAAGCCGCCTCGCGCCAGCCCTTCTCCTTGAGTCGGCGCTGGCCACCGCCAGCAGGCCCAGGCCCTGCGAGCGCTGACGAGGTGCGGCGCCCGCTACTCGCCGAAGCAGCAGACGGCACGACATGGGACCGCACGACGAGCAACGAGTCTCACACAGGTCGACGCAAATGGGCGCTTGTCGACGAAGGCAGAGCGTCTAGAGGCTCTGAAACAACAGAAACCGCAAACCACTCCCTGGACTCGGTCCCAGGAACAGATCACGGTGTACGGTAACACGGCGATTGAACGGCTTCGGAGCGGCAACGTGTGGTTCATTGCGGTGTGGGTCAAGCAGCCTCAGGGTTGGCAGGTCGTCGCGGCTCAACTTACGACGGCGGCCGAAAAGTGACGGCTTGACCAGTCGGCCTAACAGCCGGCTGCACCCGACGGCGACCAGGCGTCAACCGTGCTGGATCGACACCGACAGCGAGTGGCCGCCGCGGGTGAGCCGCATTACGCTATGCGCACTGGAGGACGAGGCGCCCGGAGCAAGGATCGCGGGCGAATGAGGGGAGCTGGCCGGGGCGTCGACGAAGCAGGGACATCGCCGGCGACCCAGCGGTGCCCAAGTGCGCACGCCGCGGCCTTCGCCTAGTCTGTCATCTATCGCCGCGTGGGAGGCACAGACAGGCTAATGGGTCGCCGTGCAAAGCCCCGGAGGATAAGGCGGAAGCCAAGCGACCCTCGGCCGTAAGCTCCCAAAGAAGAATCCGGGAAGGGTGCACAACCTTGAGCAACGCCTGGCGGAGGCGTTGGAGCAGCAGGCCGCCACAAGCGAAATTCTCCGCGTGATCGCGGAGCTCGCCGACGGACATCCAGCCGGTTTTTGACGCCGTGGCGGAGACCGCCGTACGACTATGCGAGTCCTCCGACGCCGAGATCTTCCGGCGGGACGGCGATCGGCTGCTGCTCGTTGCTCATCACGGCCCAATCCCCTCCAGGACCCTCGCAGTCCCCCTCGTTCGCGGGACGTTCAACGGCCGCACGGTGCTGGATGGGCGCACTTTCCACGTCGCTGACTTGCAGAGCGAGACGGACGAGTTTCCCTGTGACAGCGGCTCCCGGGCCGGCCGGCGTCCGAGTCTGGGAGGTTATGTCACGGGGACGGGGGCCACGCGTGGGTGCCCGCCGCCGGAGGGCGTTGATGTTGCCTATCCTCTTTCATTCATCTTTCGCCAAAGGTTAGTGATTTCTTCGTTACTTTTGCGCGAGGCCGCGTTCAATAGTCGCAACGCCGGGCGGTCCGGCCAAAAGGAGCCCCAATGAAGCCATTAGCAGCGCTGGTAGTTTTCGCGATGATTTTATTGCCGAGCGGTTGCGCCACTACCCCGGGGAAAGTGGGACCGGGCAGCGCGACGCTGGATTTCGCCCTCATCGGCGACATGCCCTACGACGGCCGACAGGAGAAGGAATTCGTCCAGCCTGATGAAGGACATCGACGCGGCGGATCTCGCCTTCGTAGTCCATAACGGCGATTTCTGGTGGGACGGCGCGGCCTGGACCGAGAAAGCCGGAGGCCTGCCGCCCTGCAGCGACGCCAGGCTTTCCACGACCGCCTGGACGCGCGCCCAGCGTTCTCGAGCACCCCTTCATCTATGTCGCCGGGCGACAACGAATGGGCCGACTGCCACCGCGCCAAGCCGCGCACCTACGACCCTTTCGAACGGCCTCGGCAAGACTGCGCCAGATGTTCTTCCAGGGCGATGAGAGCCTTGGCCAGCGCCGCATGAAGCTGACCCGGCAAAGCGAGACCAGCCGATACGCCAGCCTACCGCGAGAACGCACGCTGGACGTTCGGGAACGTCACGTTCGTCACGCTCCATATCATCGGCAGCAACAACAACCTGGGTCGTACTGCCGCAGATGGATGCCGAGTACGAAGAGCGCGACGCCGCCAACATCGCCTGGATGCGCGAAGCGTTCGATCTGGCGACGCGCAACGGCAGCAGAGCGGTGATGATCATCGCGCAGGCGGACCCGTACTTTCAGACCACCTGGACCCCCAACTGGCAGGAAAGGTACGCCCTCTGGTCGCTCGCCATGAAGCCGCCGGCCAGCCGGCAGAAAGACCGGCTACGACTCCTTCCTCGCCGCGCTGGAGAAGGAAACGCTCGCGTTCGGCAAGCCGGTGGTCTACGTTCACGGCGATACGCACATCTTCCGCATCGACAAGCCGCTCGTCGGCTCCCGCAGCCAGCGCATCATCGAGAACTTCACCCGAGTGGCGACGTTCGGCCATCCCGATACCCACTGGATCCGCGCGACGATCGACCCGCGCGATCCCAACGTGTTCCGATTCCGGCAGGAGATCGTGAAGGAGAACCGGGTAGCTCATTAGCCGACAGGCCGCCGGCACAAAAGTCGGGAGATCGGGAGGTCGGGAGATCGAGGAAAACAAGGGCGTCAGTCGCCCTCACGCTCTCCCGCCCTCACGAGTTCAATAGACTTGGCCTGTTCCCGTGGCGGCGCTTCCCGGAACCAAAGTCTTCAGGCTGCGCTTTGACGTATCCGGGTGTCTGCCCCGCGAGTCGAGGTACGTCGCCCGCGCCGTAGAAGGTGGGGAGTGGCACGTAGCACACCCCAGCTCTTCCGCTCCTTCCGCCCTCGCCTTTCCAACGGCGACCTTGGCCGGGTCGGGTTGGTAGGCGCCTGGAAGTGACCTTTGCGCCGCCAACCAGTCGGCGATGTCGCGCATGTCCCGGTCGGAGAGGTTGGCAGCATTCGTCTGCATCGCTGGTTCAGCCCGCTGCTTCTCCTTGTAGGCTTTGGTCTGCAGGTAGAGATACGCCGGCGCTTTCCAAGTAGATGACTTTTCATGGTCGCGTCGCCACGTTACTCGTTCTTCGATCTCTAGCGATCGAGATCCCTTCGATATAAAGAACAAAGCCTAATACTCGAGCCTTCTCCCAGTCTGACGTGTTGATTCGGTACACGTTCATCGTGCCCGTCGATGCTCCGCACATCTGCGGGTGTTGAATCCCATCCGCCTTCTTGGCTTTCGCCTGTACGGCGATGTTCGCAGCACGCAACTCCTTCTCCATTTCGTCCAGTGACACGGGTCTACCCATTTCACATTGCAGGCTTCCGTCATACTTCGCGACTTCGATTGAGGGACCACCATAAACCCAGGGCTGAAATCTCTTGACTCCTCGTTGGTCGGCCGGTATTCGCGGAAGATCGTCTTTGGCTATTTCATATACGTTCGCCATACCGGTCGGGGCTCCACACAGAGCTATGATGAAACCCGAAACGACTCTCTTCTCGCTTGAGAGTATTTTGATGTTTACTGCCGCTAGCTCCTTCGCCATTTCATCCAAGGGCACGGCCTGCCCCATTCCGCATTGAAGACTGCCGTCATAGCGGAATACCTTTACAGTGTCAGCCGAGAATACGGTCCCAGTCATCACGCCAGTTAGTACTGCAGCCAGTGTAAGGAGTCGCCAGGTTCGCATCACTTTCAGCCCTCCCTGTCTGTCGTCAGCTCCCGTGGGACTCGCTTCAAGCCACAAAAGCCAGGATGGCCTCGTCGTGACTCATCCCGCCGGTGGATGGGGCGGAGTCACGGACTCGGCGCCCCGAGGCACGGCATCGTTTTCCTGCAACCGGCGCAGAGGAACGTCGGCACGGACCTGAGGGCGCCGGGAGACTGGAACACGGTGTCCATCGCCCGCTCGATCTCGGACTTCGGGTAGGTCGTGTCCAAGCTCTCCCGAGCGAGTTTGACGAGGCACGACGAGCAGTAGAACTCGCCACGGTAGTCGCTGCGAAGGGAGACTGCCGACTATACGGCGGACTAACTCCTCAGTCGGGTAGGTCATTGGGGCTTACTTTTGGCCCGCGCTTTCGCCCATCGCGCGTGAGCTGCCTTCTTCAGCGGCTTTCGCTTGCGAGGATTTACTGGCGGGAACCATGAGAACGCCCATCTCGGTCCGGGAGTGTACGACAGGATCGCCGCGGAGCCGTGTCCGCACTTGGCGCAGTACTCGCCGAGACTTGCCGCGCACGCATCGCGCTCGTGGTCACAGCCAGGGGCTTCCTTGCAGTAAACGCACATGAAGGGCTCCTCGGGTCAGGGACTATGAAGCGTCTGTCGGAATCCCCTCTGGCCTCCTTCACCGAGGGAGCCCCGAGGCAGGGCATCGTCTTCTGGCAGAGGGCGCAGATGAATGTCGGCATGGAGGTGATCGCGCCCGGAGTCTTGGACACCTTGTCCATCGCCCGCTCGATCTCTGACTGGCGCCAGCCTGGATGCAGGCGTTCCAGCGTCATCCTGACGAGGCACGGTAAGCAAACGAACTTGCCTCGGTACTTGTCGCCGCGAAGGATGCCGCCAGCGGCGCGGCGGACGAAGTCTTCGGTGCTGTAGGTCATCGCGGCTTCCTCCTCGCCCAGCGCGCCTCGGCTGCTTGTCGCGCGCGCTCGTGCCGCTCTTCGGCAGTGAACCCCTCCCCATCTGACGACGGCGCGAGCTCAACAGGCGGGCCGCATCCGCTACGTGGGTGGGTGCACCCCATGGGCATTACCACCTCGTTTCCGCGGCACATACCCCGACTTCGGGCAGATGCCGAAGTTGATGCAGGGCCGCGCCGAACAGCCACGTGATGCGTCGGTGCTTGGATCGAAGTACTGTAATAGTACGCTAAAGCCATCGTCAGCTCTTGCCGAGGAGCGTGAGCACTTCCCACGTGATTGACTCAGGCTTGCCTTCCACGGGCTTGTAGGGTCGACGTAGCTGGCGTCGCGCCCCGTGGCATCTGGTTCAATCCTCCCCGGTACGGCGCGCCGGCGTCCGTCGGTGTGGCGCACATACGGGCGGTGCAGGCGTCCGCGCCCCGTGCTCGGCGCGCGGAACCGCCCGTTACCGGGACGAGTTGGAGTTCGAGATCCAGTTCGCGCACGACGGCGCGGTACCCGGATTGGACAGGGTCCACCTGACGGGCGAGATGGAGCGCCTGCGAGGGCCAAGCCAGTTACCTCGTCCGGTTTCTCGCGACGGGGGCGACTCGCCGGCCGTTCGCGCTGAGCTGCGGACGATCGAGACGACGCTCGAGGGACTCCGGGCTGAGTGGGCGACCATCGAGAAGGCCTCGGCGCTCCCGCCGCCGCGGGTGCACCCCGCGTGGGTCATGACCAAACTGGAACGGCTGGATGCGTTGCTGCGGCGGGATCCCCAGCGCGCCAAGGTCGAGATCCTGAAGCATCTCGACGGAGACTTGGTGATCGTGCCGCGGCCTTCCATCACCGGCGAGCGGCGGGCCGAGATCAGCGGCCGCGCAAAAGCGACAGCCTCCTGAGGGATCAGGAGGCTGTTTGCCTACAGGTGGTTGCGGGGCTGGATTTGAACCAGCGACCTTTGGGTTATGGAGTTGTCTTGAGACCGTGTCGGCAACCCTCTGATCTCGCGAAGAACGTCCGGAACGACGAGGAATTGCTGATTCCCTTCCTGGTTGCTCCTGCGTGCCCATCCTTTGAGGATGTTTCGGGGTGGTGTGGGAGCAGAACGGGAGCGGATGACCTTTGGGTCTTGCCCAAAGCTGTGCCGGTGTGGAAGCAGCAAGCTCAGGCCACGCCTCGAACTCTGCAGGCCCGAGGCAGGCGGCGCACCGAGGACTGCACCTCAGCCCCGGTCCTGGCGGCTAAGCTCTCGCCACCTGTACGACTTGGCCCGGCTCCAACTCGCCGAGAAGGATACCGACATGCAATGTCGTCGGTACCAGCGCGCGAATCCCGCTGAGCCAGAAGTCCCGTGGCGAGTGCGGAGCCCGGCTGGCGTCCGCTTGCCCATCCTGCGGAGTGTCACTGCTCCCTGAGCGAAGCCGATCTCCTGCTGCGGCGGCCGAGTCCCTCACGATTTCACTGAGAGGTTGCAGCGGGTGTCTCCGGCGGCGTACTTCCCGCTTGCGCCGCGGGGCCGCTGACGGAGATCCCGACAAACTCGTTCAGGACGTCAGCCTGTCGGAGCTCGGCGGGTTGAAAGCTCGCGGACCATGATGCCCTTCTGAATGAGAAGGACCCGCTTCGGAAAGCTCGGCGATGAACTCAAGATTTTGCTCGACGAGGACGATGGTCAGTCCCTGCGTCTGGTGAAGGTGCTGCAGGACAACGACTAGCTCCTCGATGATCGACGGCTGGATCCCCTCGGTGGGCTCGTCGAAGAGGATGAGCTTCAGGATTACCAGCCAGGCAGCGGGCGATGGCCAGCAGTTGCTGCTCCCCGCCGCTCAGGGCTGCACCGCGACGGTCCAACAGGGGCGTCAGCCGAGGGAAATCGTCCCGAGAATCGAGTCAATCCGCTCTTCGGCGCTTCGGCCCGCGAAACCCATGCGCGGATTGTCGCGAACGCTGAGTCCGGGGAAGATCTCTCGCCCCTGCGGCACATATCCAAGTCCCCGCCGTGCTCGCGCGTACGTGGGGTTCGTGAGTGATGTCCGTCCCGTCGAAGACGACGCGGCCGCGCCGCGCGGGCACGAAACCCCATGAGCGTCTTGAGAAGCGTCGTCTTGCCCATTCCATTGTGCCCGAGGACACCGACGAACTCCCCTGACGCGACGTCCAGCTGCACCCCGTTGAGAATGGGGATGCGGCCGTATCCGGCGTGGAGATCCGTGACGCTGAGCAACACCACTCCAGACCCCGCCGTGCTTGCCGAGGTAGACGTCACGCACCGTGCTGTTCATGAGGATCCGATCCATGGTGTCTCCTCGACAAGCACCCCGCCTTGATGCATGACGGTGACCGTGCGGGCGATCATCTTGACGAACTGCATGTCGTGCTCGACCACGATGAGCGCGTGGGTGCGGTTGATGTCGCGCACCAGCTCGGCGGTCCGCGCGACCTCGTCATGCGTCATACCTGCTGCCGGCTCGTCGAGCAAGATCAGGGTGGGGTTCCCTGCCAGCACCGTGCCGAGCTCCACCCACTGCCGCAGGCCATGCGAGAACTGCCCGACCACCTCGCTCGCAAGCGACGTCAGCCGCATCCGCTCCAGGATCTCGTCGACGATCTCGCGCGTCCGGGCCGCCGGGTTCGTACGGCGCGCCGAGAGCCAGAGATGCTCCCGAACCGTCAGCCCATCGAAGAGACTTGGCACCTGGCTCTTGATGCCGATGCCTCGCCGCGCGATGGCATGCGTGTGGTCGCCGGTGATGTCGTGGCCCCGGAACAGAATGCGCCCGGCGGTCGGCCTCAACTGTCCGGTGAGGAGCTTGAAGAGGGTGCTCTTTCCGGCGCCGTTCGGACCGATAAGACAGCGAAGCTCACGCTCCGCCAGCGTAAAGTTCACGCTGCGCACAGCCTCGACGCCTCCAAACCGCACCGAAAGATCGACGGTCTCGAGAACAGCTCCATTCATGCGTGGTTGCGGGTCCGCGACTTGCCGAACACCTGGCCGCCCAACCTTCCCAGCGTTGGCACGAGGCCGCGCGGCACGAGGAGCACGAAGACCAGAAAGATGATCCCGAAGATCAGATTGGTGTTCGCAAGTTGTTGGGTGCCGAACATCGTCGTGAGGTACTGCACGATCAGGCACCCGATGATGGGGGCCGAGGAGAGTTCCGAGGCCACCGACGATGACCCAGATGATGATCTGAGACGTCATGGCCAGGCTGAAGACGGTGGGGCTCACGAACGCCCCCCAATTCGCAAAGAGACAACCCGCCAGACCTGCGGTGCCTCCGCCGACCGTGAAGATCAGGAGCTTGTGAAGCCTCACGTCGTAGCCAAGCAACTCGCAGCGGATCTCGTTCTCCCGAATGGCGATCACCACGCGCCCGAAATGGCTGGCCATCAGCGCGTGCAGTCCGAGGTACACGATCACGAGCAGGGACATCACCACGTAAAACGTCTCCGTCGGATCGAGGACACGGCTGGGGTCGCCGGGCAGGTTCAGCGTGGGAAGCGACGGCATCCCGTTGAACCTGCTGAGCCGGGCCTTGCCGACGCGATAGACGTCGCCCGGCCGTACTGTTCATGAGATTGAAGAAGATCAGCGTCACGCTCAGGGTGATGACACCCAGGTAAACATCGCTCAAACGGCCATAGAACATGAAGTAACCAAGCGAGAGCCGCGAACACGGCCAGGAACCAGCGATGGCGAGGATGAACCGCCAGTAGCTCTCGCCGAGATGTTGATGGCGGTCACGGCATACGCGTACGCTCCGAGTCCGAAGAACGCCGACTGGCCGAAGCAGAGGATGCCCCGTAGCCCCAAGACCACCCCCAGGCTGAGCGCGAGGATACACAGGGCCGCGAAGACGGTCAGCTGCAGCAGCCCGAACTCCTCGACCACCTGCGGCACCACCACGGCGACCGCACCCATGGCCGCCGCGGTCGCGACGATGCCCGGATTCCACCGACGGCTCTAGAGCTGCCCCGGAACCAGCTTACCGGTGATGCCGTGCGGCAACACGCGCAAAAGTAGAATCGCGGCTGCCAGGAGACCCGGCTTCGCCGATGACCGGCGTCGTGAAGTACGTCAGGAGCTGGTTGACGGAGCCGAACAGGACCGGCCGCCGCCGCGGTCCCGGCCAGGATGGCCGTGCCTCCGCTGATGACGGTGATGAACGCCTTGGCCACGTAGGCGGCGCCGACGGTGGGCAGGACGCCGGAGATGGGCGCGAGGAGGCCGCCAGCCAACCCGCGTGAGCGCCGCCCCGATACCGAACGTCGTCGCGTACACCCGAGGCGGGCTCACGCCCAGCGCCGCCGGCCATGTCCGCGTTCTCCATCGGTACCCCGCGCAATCAGGCCGAGCCGCGTCCGGCGCAGCAGGATGAAGATGATGCCGAGGATCGCCGCGGTGATGGCGATGAGGACGAGTCGATACACGCTGATGTTGTAGCCGCCCGACGGCCACGCTCCCGAGCGGGCGCGCGAATGCCGGCCACCGAGGTGCCGAAGATCGTGGTCACGAGCCCGATGAAGAACAAGCTCAACCCCCAGGTGGCGAGCAGCGTGTCGATCATCCGGCCGTAGAGGAACGCGAATGACGATGGTCGCTCGCGCGATCACGCCGATGACGCCGACCACGAGCGGCGCCACCACCAGCATCGCGATCCAGATGTTCACGCCGTGATTGGTGGCCACGATGGCCGCGTAGCCGCCCAGCATGAGGAATTCGCCGTGGGCCAGGTTGATGACGCGCATCATGCCGAAGATGACGGCGAGCCCCGATGCTGATGAGCGCGAGGCTGGCGACGCCGCTCAGCACTTCGATCACCAGAATGGCGATCAGGTCCATTGCGCGCGCATCATAGGACTCCCGTGCGAGAAAGTGTCAAGCGCTCGACTGGCGTGCCCGCCACGTCCTTGACTGTCCGAATCGCCGGGGACTATACTCTGGCCCTCGCGGCGCGGCTATGCGCACTCCACAACCCTCGCTCGGAGGTACTCGATGAGAACCGACCGTCGGACGTTCCTCAAGGCTGCGGGCGCAACGATCGGCGCGTCTCTCTCGGCCCGACGTCCTGCGTCACGCGTCCGCCCAGGCCAACGTCATCAAGGTAGCCGGCATCCACGACCTCTCGGGGGCCTCGACATCTACGGCCGGCCGATGGTCGACTGCCTGAACTTCGCCGTCGAGGAGATCAATAGGCGCCGGCGGACTGCTGGGGAAGCAGCTGAAGCTCATCAGCTACGACGCCCAGTCCAACATCCAGCTCTATACGCAGTTCGCCACCGAGGCCGCCACCAAGGAGCGCGTGGCAGTCGTGCACGCCGGCATCACCTCGGCGTCACGTGAGGCCATCCGGCCGGTGCTCAAGCGGTTCAACACGCTGTACTTCCTACAACACGCAGTACGAGGGCGGGGTCTGCGACCGGAACTGCTTCTGCACCGGCTCCACGCCGGCGCAGAACGTCGACAAGCTGGTGCCCTACGGTCTCAAGAAGTTTGGCAAGAAGATCTACACCGTGGCCGCCGACTACAACTACGGGCAGATCACCGCCAAATGGGTCAAGAAGTTCATGCGTCGAGGCACGGCGGCGACGGTGCTGCAGACGGACTACTTCCCCCTCGAGGTGAGTGACTTCGGCCCCGCCATCACCAAGATCCAGGCGGCCAAGCCGGACTTCATCATGTCCGCCCTCGTCGGCGGCAACCACATCTCGTTCTATCGCCAGTGGGCGGCCGCCGGCATGAACAAGTCGATCCCGAGTGGCCTCCACGACGTTCGGCAACGAGGCTCGAGCAGCGGGTGACGTCGCCGGAGGAGCACAACGGACTACCTCGGTATCCCAGAGCTACTACCAGGAGCTGACCACCGAGGCCAATCAGGCGTTCCTGAAGAAGTTCCTGCCGAAGTACGGCGCCACCACCAAGTACGTGACGCCGCTGGCCATCAGACCTATCACGGGATGCACCTGTGGGCGTCCGCCGTGAAGAAGGCCGGCAGCGTCGATCGGATGAAGGTCATCGCCGCGCTCGAGAGCGAACTCACGTCTTCAACGGTCCCGCGGGCAAGACGGCCATCGACCCCAAGACGCACCATTGCAGCCTCGATGTCTATATCGCCGAGGCCAAGAACCGGGCGTTCACGGTGCTGCAGAGCTATCCTGCAGCAGCCACCGGCCGATACCGCGGCGGTGTGCGACCTCAAGAAGAACCCGAACGACAACCAGCAGTACGTCATCGACGTGAAGGCATAGGGCTTCACCGGACCGCGCCAGTGGCTCCGGCGCAGCATCCGATCAGGCGCTGCGCCGGCAGGAGGAATGCTCGTGGCCAGCGCAAAGCTTCCCACTCCGGACGAACTCAAGGCGGTCGGCCGGCAGCTCGGCGATGACCCTGTCCGACGCCGACGTCGCTTTCTTTCTCGAGACCATGGGCCGGCAGCGTGGCCGCCTATCACGCGGTCGAGGCCATGGCGGATCCCGATGCCGCTCGTCGAAGTATCCGCGCACCCGGGGTACCGCCCCATGGGCGCGGACAACAAGTACAACGCCTGGTACTACAAGAGCGAGGTCAAGGGCGCGCCCTCGGGCAAGCTCGAGGGCAAGCGCAGGTCGCGCTCAAGGACAACGTGTGCCTGGCCGGCGTGCCCATGATGAACGGAGCCTCGACGCTCGAGGGCTACGTGCCCGACGTCGACGCCACCATCGTCACGCGCATCCTAGACGCCGGCGGGACGATCCTCGGCAAGGTGCACTGCGAGTACTTCTGCTTCTCGGGCGGCAGCCACACGAGCGCGGCGCGGGCCGTCCACAATCCGCGGAAGATGGGCTACTCGGCGGGCGGGTCATCGTCGGGGAGCGCGGCGGTCGTGGCCGCCGGCGACGTCGACGATGGCGATCGGCGGCGACCAGGGCGGCTCGATCCGCATTCCGGCCGCCTACTGCGGCATCTACGGGATGAAGCCGACGTTCGGCCTCGTCCCCTACACCGGCGTCTTCCCCATCGAGAACACCCTGGATCACACCGGGCCGATGACCGCGACGGTCGCCGACAACGCGCTGCTGCTCGAGGTGCTGGCCGGCCCTGACGGTCTCGATCCGCGCCAGATGAACGTGAAGACGGCGGCCTACACGGACGCTCTGACGGGTGACGCTCAGCGGCCTGAAGATCGCCGTCGTGAAGGAAGGCTTCGGCCATCCCGAACTCGGAGACGGACGTCGACGCGCTGGTCCGCAAGGGCGCCGCGACGTTCCGGCAGCTCGGGGCGCGTGTCGACGACGGTATCCATCCCGATGCATCTGGCCGGCGCGCGCCATCTGGACGCCCATCGCCGTCGAGGGCGCGACGTGGCAGATGATGAACGGCAACGGCTTCGGCTTCAACTGGAAGGGGCTCTACGTCACGAGCCTCGTCGACGCTCACTCGGCGCTGGCGGTCAGCGGGCAGACGAGCTCTCCGGACACGCTCAAGACCACCATCCTCTTCGGGCAGTACGCGCTCAACAAGTACCGCGGTCACTACTACGCGAAGAGCCCAGAATCTCGCGCGCACCTGCGCGCGGCCTACGACGCAGGTGCTGAAGGACTACGACCTGCTCCTGATGCCGACGCTTCCCGCTGCAAGGCTACCCCGATTCCGAAGCCCGGGCGCGCCGCGCATGGAGACCATCCAGCGGGCGTTCGAGATGCTGCCGAACACCGCGCCCATCAATGTGACCGGACATCCCTCGATGAGCGTGCCCTGCGGGTCTCAGCGATGGGCTTCCGGCCGGGATGATGCTGACGGCGAAGCACTTCGACGAGGCGTCGATCTACCGTGCCGCGTCGGCCTTCGAAGGCCGGCGACTGGATGGCGGTTCGCCCGTAGTCAGTTCCACGGAGCGTATCGGGACCGCGCCGAGATCGCTGGCGGCCCCCATACGCTCCGGTTCAATCACCCCTGGCCTCGCGCCCCGTCCCGGCGCGGATCGCCTCCATGACCTCCGCGGCCGTCGCAACCCACCCGAACTTGAGGGCGAAATTCTTCAGCACCGCCGCGTGCAGATCAGGCATGTAGCGAGGACACGCGCATCGGAGATGATGGTTGTCCGTGTAAGCCGCGCTTTGAGCTTTCCCGCGCGGTTTCCTCGACGCAGATCTGGGTCACAGTGCCGGTCACCAGCACCGACTCCACATGGCGGGCCTTCAGAAGGTCGCATCAAGGGTGGTGTTGTGGAAGGCGCCGTAGCCAGAACTTGTCGACGACGGGATCGCCGGGCTGGCAAGGATCTCGTCGATGATGTCCGAGCAGTCGAGTTCCTTGCCGACGCGTCCACGTAGTGGCGCAGAAACCCTTCCAGCAGCAGCAGACGGGAGGGGCGGTAGGACCGTGGACCATTCCCAGACAAGCGTGCGCTCGGGGCCCGCCACAAACCTCTCGTGTAGATCACCGGTATGTTACGCTCCGCGCACACCGCGAGAAGCGACTGGTGCACCCGGATGGTCGGTCGCGACTCAGGCACTCTCCAGTGGCGCGCCGATCCGAACGAAGTCATTCTGCATGTCCACAACGACCAGCGCGGGATGGGGTAATTGACCGATCGCCATTCACGACCTCCAGGAAATACTCGCGACGCAACTCCCTTGGCAGCTCCCGACTCTTGTCCCACGCAATGGCGACGGCCTCCATCCAGGCCAAGCCCCGTTTGAGATTACGGTACGGTGGGCGGGCACGATCACCATAAACGACGGAAGCACCCGGTTGTCAAACCGAACGACCACGGCCTCCAAAGCCCCTTCGAATTGATTCTAGGTACTGCCGCGCAGGGCGCGGCGCTACAGAGGCCGCGCCTGAGACTATCTCGAACGACCTTTGGATCACTGCTTCAAGGTCAGAATTCTCGAAGCGAAGTCGTCCACGAATGAGGGCGAATCGTGTCACAGCGAAGCAAGTGCTGGCGCGCTGCGTGATGAAGTGCGTGACGGCTAGAAGCACCCTCAGGGGCCAGGCTATGAGAACCGTCTTCACCCCACCAGCTACCTCGGACGATACGCGTGCCGGGCGTGGCACAGACCAGGGCACGAAACAGACCATGACCAGCCGTCATCTCGACGGAGATTCGCGAAAAGGTCTGTCTCGTTTGCTGGCGCAGCATGGATGGAGCCAGACGCTCCCGGATCGGGCTCCGCATGTCTTCAGACCGCCGTCGAACGGATTTGAGATAGTCACCGGGCGCTTGGTTCGGGGGTCTTTCGCCGCTTGCGTGCTGGAATGGTCCGGAATGTGCCCGAGTTGGTCACAAACTTGGCACACCGGCTCGCTTCGGTCACGACGGGGTGTGCGGCAAGTGGAGGAAAGAATGGTGGGCTGGGACGGGATTGAACCGCCGACACCAGGATTTTCAGACCTAGGCCTCGGTTCGCGTAAGTATGCGTAACTGCTTGCCACCGAAAGAGAAGCCCCGACGGCCACATGCGCTGGAGTGCGCTGGAATGCGCTAGAGTGCGCTCGAGTTGGGCACAGTTTGGGCACAAAACAGGGCTGCAGGAGCAGTTTCAGTCGTCGCCCCGAGCTTACCCGCGTTCGGCCGGCCAAGAGGTAGTACAGCATCGGAAGTGCCGGGTGATTGTGAGTGCCGTACTTGCGCCCTACGAGGCGTCCGATCGTCACGCACTCGAAGGTGTCAGTCCGACGACGTTGAATGCGGTCTGCCGGCTTCGCGAACCCTTTCAGGGTTAACTCGCCCACGGCGCTTCGTCTCCTGATCCAGCACCTCTCGAGAGTGCTCATAAGCCGCCGCGAAGAGTTAGAATTTCGCCAGGCTTGGCTGCAGAGGCGGGCAGCGGTTCGTCACGGTGCCGATGGCTCCGTAGTCCCAGCGACCCTCGAAGCCGATGGCGCCGATGCGTGGCGTAGCCCTGGGCGATGCCGACGCCGAAGCCGAGCTCGAACCCGCGCTTGCGCCAGCCCGACGATCAGCTCCGCCACGCGGTCCCGCATCGCCGAGCGCCATGCGGACCGCGCGCTCCTGCGGGATTCGGGCATCGGCACCGGGTCGTTGAAGAAGATCATCATGCCGTCGCCGGTGAAGCGCTCCAGCGTGCCCTCGTGGGCGAGGATGAGCTCGCCCATCGCCGCGTGGTACTCGCGGAGCACGCCCATGACCTCCTCGGGCTCGGCCGTCTCGGCGAAGGCGGTGAAGCCGCGGAGGTCGAGGAACACCACGGTGATCTCGCGGCGGTGGCTCTTGAGCGGGTCGTCGGCGCCGCCGGCCACGATCAGCTCGGCGAGCTGCGGGCGAGAAGAAGCGCTTGAGCCGGCCCAGCCGCTCGAGCTGGGCGACCTGCTCCGTGCACGCGCTGCCTCGAGCGTGCGGTTCAGCTCGGCGAGCTGGTCGCCAGCACGCGTCGTTCAGCTGCTTGATCGCAGCGAGCGAGCGCACGCGGGCCAGCAGCTCCGGCTGGTTGATGGGCTTGCTCGGGAAGTCGTCGGCGCCCGCCTCGATGCCCTTCACGCGCTCCTGCCCGGGATCGAGCGCGGTGACCATCACCACCGGCAGGATGCGCCGGTGGCGGGATTCTCGCGGATCTTGCGGCAGCACCTCGTAGCCGCTCATGCCCGGCATCACTGACGTCAGCAGCACCAGATCGGGCGGCTCCCGCTCAATCGTGTCGAGCGCCTCCGTCCCGACGCGGCCGTGGACACGCCGCGTAGCCCTTTGGCAGCCAGCAGGTCGGCCAGAGAGCGACGTTGACGGGGGTGTCGTCGACGACGAGGA
>ERZ1370068.751-contig-10687_pt1 | contig 32859 bp, 48 predicted proteins | sample MGYA00561227_ERZ1370068 | MGnify/ENA primary metagenome ERZ1370068 (study PRJEB38410, sample SAMEA6850437) | metagenome | study: Metagenomic assessment of the ecological functions of the soil: analysis of the soil microbiota associated with the...
GTTGTACTTCGTTCAGTTACGTATTGCTTGTCCTTTGAAAGTTCGGCTTCTTTGAACGCTATTTTCCAGATGTCAGGATTTTTTTCACCATTCTCTACATTTACTGTATAAAGATGGGAGTAGCCTGGTAACTTCTGATTGAAACCAAAAAGTATTTTCAGTGATCCATCCCGTGTTGACCCCACTAAACCCACCCGTTGCCAATTCCGATCCATGCCTTCATCACGTTGCCTGTCTATTAGTTTTAATTCTTGCAGCCTTGGATCAAACATCATCAGCCACCTGTCTTTATTATCCTGCGAACGAATATCAAGGATTGCATAAGTTCCATTTGATGACCATGAAATATCTCCAATGACAACAGGCCTCGCGGGTGGTTCTTTTATTTGCTGTTCAAATTTCTGCGGATAATCCTTTACGTAATCGGCAGATCACGAATACCGGGAAGTGGAATCCGTTTTTATCGCAAACACAGTATCTTTTTGGTGATCGTAAATAAAAATTCAGAATTGTTTTGTGGCTCACCCACCTTGGTACGACCCGAATGTCACTGTGTAAATCCTGACTCTGTTACATAATTGGGAACGATTGTCGACTTTACATCCGGAAGGTTTTGTCAGACGGTAACCAACAAAATCTTCCGTCAGGGCTGATAGTAAGGCCCTGTAAGATCTGCTCGCCGATATTTATAGAGCGTAATTCTTTTGGCGACAAACTCTTGTTATACGCATCCGTCGCGTCCTTTTCTCTTTCTTTTTCTTTCAAAACTCTTAAATATTGAAGCTGGTCATTCTTGAGCCATTGTTCTTCTGTCGTGACAGTGGTTTTCTTCAGGATCTTTACTTTCCAGGTTTGTAAGCTGTATGGTTTCCCGGTTGCAATATCCCAGGCAAATAAATTCAGGTTGCTGGTGTAAACGATCTTTTATCATCGAAAGAAAATACAGGGGTTTGTTTCTTTTTCTGTAGTCTGAATTATACGCTTTGTATTTCCTGTTTTTATATCCTTAAAAACATCACCATCCTTCACGTGAATACACAGGCAGTCCGGGTTGGGGTTCCAAGTGCCAGTGGCCTATCAGCCCGGTATTATATTTTGTTTTTGTTCAACCGAAGCTTTAACAGGGTTGTGATTAGTAAAGTGTAATAAAATAAAACGTGAGTCAGAAGGTAAATTGTCGGGGTTCCAACTAAAGTAAAGCGAATTCCCATCAACACTCCAGTATACATTTGAAGGAGAGGTACCGATCCATTTCGGGTCGCGCATGATTTTTTCAACAGTGAGTTTATCCAGTTTTTGTTGAGCTAAACAAAATAGTGAGAGAGAACAATAGAAAGACAAAAGCGAATAGTTTCGGCATATTAACGGTTTAGAATGATAAATATATTGAGAAAGCGATAACGCTGAGCGGAAATTGACAAGAGGCGGAAGAAATATAAAAACATCCAGGCTGTGTGAAAAACAAAACCCCCTGTTTCGCCAGGGGTTTGCAGTGATCTATGATCTATTATTTTTTGCAGAGTGAATCTTTTCCTTTACTGCTGTCTTTGATGTTAAGTAACGATGGTTTGGTTTTTTCCCTTCAACGGGAGCATTGGTCTGAGGTTTTTGTGTATAGGCTTTTTCAATATCGTCCACTATCATGCTCATGATCCTCACTATTCCTCGCTTCAGTTTCCAACGAGGAGAACAGATCTTCCCGTTCGTCTTTTAAGTAGTTGTAATAACTTCTTTGCTGTTGAATATCTTTTTTCAGTTCCCTGTTTTACACTTTTCGGCGAGCTGTACGTTTCCTGATTTATAGCAGGCTTCAAGGTAAGAGCAGGCAGTACAGGTTATGCGAAACCATCGCGGCTGATCGTTGCATAAAGGCAGATCTTTACTGTCGATCAGGCTTGCCGATTTATTGATCTGCCTCAAAGCTTCTTCTTTTCTTCCCACATCTGCCATGGCCACCGGCCGCGTTTCGGCAAAGGCAGAACGAATGCTCAAGACCATGGCGACGATTCTCTTCATCAGAAGTATGCTCGCTTTTCACTATTGGGTGCGCATTCTTTTCACCCACACTTTTGGCCGCTGGAATCGGTGTTCAGTGATCCCGGTCGTGCCGACCACGCTTCGATTGATGATCCATTTATCCTGTGGTCTTTGTGTTCTGATAGGAACCAGTCGATAGGTCAGCCCGTCTTTACGCAGATACTCACCAAAACCAAGATTAGTGTAAGGTGAAGTAAAATAAATGGGCCGTTTCCAGTTATTGGCTGCAATGACATTTAAAATAGCGAGGTCATTTTTTGAATATACGGTTGCCCTGTTTCCTTGTTGAGGGATTTCAAAATCCTACCTCCGGTAATACAACATCATTAGCATTTACGGTTCCGTTTCTTCTTACCAATACAGTATCAACAGGGATACTAAAGCGTTTTTCACCGAAGGTCTGTGGACCAATATCTCTTCCTGTCTCTTCATCGAGCACCAGGTTTGCCCATCTCGTTTTTCATTACCTCGTACAGCGGGTAATATTTGTCCTGGGGTTTTGAAGGATCAGGCTGGTAAGTGATATAATTCCTGTTATCGCCTTCAATTTGCTCGGGCGTCCATATTACATCACCGGGATCACTTTGATTTACTTTATAACGAAGCTGGTTGATGTACCAATCAATACCCAAGCAAACTATTATTGATGATGCGAATATCAGGTCTTACACCTTCCACTTCCTGTGCATACCATAAAGGATACGTATCATTATCACCAAAGGTGAAGAGGATCGCATTCTTTGCACAGCTTTCCAGGTAATCTCTTGCGACATCACCTGCCAATCTTTTTACTGCGGTCATGATCATCCCATTCCTGCTGCGCCATTATTATAGGCGCGATCAGGCAAACTACAGTGGCTGCTATATTGATCAACTGACTATTTTGCCCTCCTGATGAAATTGCCCTGATAACATAGACAACAATGGCCGTAAAGGCTGCATAGAGAATTGTGATCATTAGCGCAGCCGGGAGAGATTGCTTTGAATGCCGAGGCAAAACTCATTAATACAATAAAGAAGGTCAGGACAGAGCCTGTGAGTAAAATATTGTTGAAAAGTTTCTTATTGTCTTTTCACGAACTAGTCTATAGATAGCCGGCACGGCCAATCCTATCCAAACAGCGAAGGCATAGAATGAGCCAACATAAGCATAGTCTCGTTCGCGGGGCTGATTGCCGGGTTGATTTAAATATAAAACAACCGCGATTCCCGTCATAAAGAACAAAAGGAAATTGACAAACCAGTCTTTCTTGTCTCTTGTAAATTGATAGATACAACCCAGTATTCCCAATACAAATGGAAGCAGGTATAATTTGTTGTGAGCTTTGTTGGTAGTACTGCTCACGGGCATCCTGCTTTGGTCGCCCAGCATTTGATTGTCTATAAACGATAATGCCGGTGATCCAATTACCATCTCTTACATTTCCGAAGCCCTGCAGATCATTTTGCTTGCCTGCAAAATTCCACATGAAATATCGCCAGTACATAAGGCCTAACTGGTAGGTAAAGAACCATTGTATATTATCGCTGTAGGTCGGCGGGTCATAACCAACCGGGTTTCCCTGCTGATCTCTTTGTACAAGATTGAGCCAATCCGCATAAAACTGCCTGTGACCTTGCTCGTCGCTGGGATCCCATACTCTTGGAAATAACTGCATGTCTTCATCCTGGTATTCATAGGAACGTTGCTTTCCGATGGGGACATATTTATTTTTCCCTTTTACATACCTCATTTCGCCTTCGCTAAATGCAACATGGCCGGGATTATCCGGATCCTCCTTTACCTGCGCCATATAATGCGGTCCGTATATCAATGGATGCTTCTCCATACTGCTCGCGGCTGAGATAATAGACAAGGCTCATGGGGTTATCGACATTGTTCATGTCGATAGAAGGATTTGCATTCGAGCGAATAAGAGTAGTAAAATAAGTGGAGTATCCCAGCATCATAAACGCATAGCACCACAATGCGAGTTTAAGACCTTTTAAATTTCTTGTCTGGAATAAATAAACCAGGAAACCTGCGGCAAGTAATAATATCACTTTGAATACCCGTCCTGCCCCTGAGTCAGTTTTGGTAACAAAAGGAAGAAGTAACAGAACCAGGAAGACCCGAACCAAATGGACAACTGCAGTTTTGTTACTTTATTGCTTTTAAATCGAACTCCGATAGCGATCATGACTGCGATAGCAATGAAGTAAAAGGCAAACCCGGAAAAGAAAGGCAGGTGAAATGCGTTAACGGCAAATATATCCATCGCTCCGGCTGCCTTCATTGAATATTGAATAATGACAACCTGTACGAGGCCGGTGATGGCGATTGAAATGACAAACGCAAACACAGCGGGCCAGAATTTGTATTGATAACGCCGAAAATAATAGATCATTCCTATCGCAGGGATGGTCAGCAATCCCAGCAAGTGAACACCGATCGAAAGACCCATCAAAAAGAATATTAAAACGATCCAGCGGTCAGCACGGCTTCTGGCTGCCATGTCATTTCCTGCTCTTTCATCGGCATGCTCCCATTTTAACATGGCCCAGAAAGTAATCCCGGTAAAAAAGGACGACAAGCCATAAACTTCACCTTCCACGGCGCTAAACCAGAATGAATCGCTAAAACAATAGGCCATCGAGCCAACAACACCGGCGCTCATCGATAGTAAATAATTGCTGTGAGGTCATTTCTTCCCCACGGTTACGAACATTTTGCGGGCAAAATGAGTAACGGTCCAAAAAGAAAAGTATTGTAAAACCGCTGGCAAATGCGCTCAGCATGTTTACTGCATGGGCAGCAGCTGTCAGGATGATTACCAAAAGAATAATAAAAAACGACCAAGTAAAGTGAAAAGAGGCGCACCGGGAGGGTGGGGGAGTTGCAATTTATAAGCACTTGAAACGAATTCGCCGCAATCCCAGAAACTGCCTGCGGCTTCGCGGGAGAAAAATACACAGCACAAGCAATGACACCCACTACCCAGCCGGTAATGTTGTTGACTTTTCTAAAATTCATAATGAGGTTGATTTGTTGCTCGTCCCGATCGTTATCCGGGATTTTGAGACAGGCAAAAATAGGGTTTCAGAGGAAGATTTAACTAGCTGTTTGCAAAACAATTATTAAAAATGGTGAATGGTCAATGGTGAGTGGTGAATGCATAAGCGATTAGAGTTCACAATTCACGACTGACGATTCACGATTGACGAGCGCATTTCATAAAAGCATATCGGCGATCTCATTCCATGAATCCACTCTTTTGTGCTTGCTGCTATGTTGTAAGAGATTGTGAGGTTGAGAAAATAGTATGGTTTGCCCCTTGAAAGGATCAAGATTCTTAAAATGATCATCGATCATAATGTCGGCTTCAACGATGGTTTTTGATCCGCAAAACACAATTTGTTGCCAGGTGATGAAGGAAAAATATTCATTGAGCCATTCATATTTTTCTAAAAGACTTTGGGGAAATTCTACGGCGGCTGATACGATAAAAATTTCGTATCGCTTATTCAGATCCGACAAAACAGACTGGCTTCCTTCATTACCGGTGCAGTTCTGAAAAATCTTTTGTACGTACATATTTCTGAGCCGTTTGGAAAACCAACTGATTCCGGTTTGCCGATTATTTCTTCCAAAGTTCGCCGCCTGCCAAAATCTCTTTCATCAAATTGAAAAATTGTTCCGTTGTGTCAGCCAGCACACCATCCATGTCTACTGCGATTCGTTCCATTGATTTTCAAGTTACGGGTAATGAGTTAATGTGTTATGGGTTTGTTGATGCCTTAAGCCGATTTAATGTTTAAGTTTTACCCTTTTCAGTCAATTCGCCGGTTTGGCTTCTACAATTTTGTACTAGTCATCGATAGCGAGCAGCTGCTGTGACCTCAGTTATAAAGTTCGAAACGTCTTGCGAAACGATTTTCTCTCGCTTGCCGATTTTCTCCGAAGATCCTTTCAGCGAGATTCTAAGTGAAACGAGGAAATCAGGGTTGCTATTGTACTCAAATCCTTCAGCTGATACTATCGGAAATGGAAATTGCGCGCTTTTAAATTGATCCTGCAAACTAAAATCCTTTTTATGAAATCATTTTCTTCAACCAGTTTGTAAATTTTTACAGCATGTCGCAGGCTTTTTGTCAGCACAATTAGATCTTCAAAACAGGTGATTTTGTTTGCCATAGATTTAAGGTTTTATGGAGAATGTTTAATTGACTCATAACTCATAACACGTAACTCATAACTGCTGACTCACAACAAACTACTCAAAATAAACTCTCACCGTCTGATAAAAAGCTGGTTTTGTATAATTGATGAAACCTGTTTTGTTTTTTCAGAAAAGCCTTTCAAACCAAAGAGGCCGGCAGCATTGCCTTTGTTGATCGCAATTTCAAGATACCCTGCACTGTTGAACAAGGCCAGTTTTTCCCCTTCTGCTACGTCCGCATAGGATTCACTGATACTTTCGATCACTTCATCTCTTTTAAAAACGATTTTAAAATGGCGTCCCTTGCGTTGTTGTTCAAACTGGGCACGCGTAATATTCACGATCACATTTTCAAAATTATCAATGAAAATTATTTGCCCTTCTATCCAGTTGTCACTAAACATGGGACGCAGAGGGTTTTTTTCCAGGTATGACACATCGGGTACACCAATATTTTTATTGATTCACCGCTTGACCAGTTTATTGACCACATTGGCCATCACCTCCGTAAAGTAAAGAGCATTTTTTATAACAGTTTTATCGAGGGGGATCCCTATGACCAGTTCAGGCTTTTCTTCAAGGATCATTGTCATCAAACCATTATCAGGGCATAAAAAATATTGTTCATTATGAAATGCCAACAGTATTTGCTCCGGTTTAGACTCATATAAATTCACGCAGGATGAGATGGTAAGTAAAGGCCGGAAAATTTCTTATGGCATTACGGCAAACGTACGCCGCCTGGGGGTAGTTAAACGGTGGAATATTGTGAGAAATATCAATGAGACGAAAATCCGGGTTCGCTTTTAACAATTGTGCTTTCATTGCCGCCACTAAATAGTCCTGGTTGCCTATATCAGATGAAAGAGTCAGTAGTGGCATTTAGAAATTTTTGATTTTCGATTTGTGATTTTAGATTAGGAATTCTATTTATTTACGAAAATACAATCTGAAATCTGCAAATCTTCAATCTGAAATCATTTCACCAGGGTTCCCTTATTATAAAAAAACTTTCTTGTCATTTTATCTGGTGAAGCCCGGAAAAAATTTGTTGAGCAATACCGTTCGTTTGCCGGTAAATGTCATTACCACTGTTCGTTTTCTTTTTTCAATAGCATGTAAAATGATCCTTGCGCATTCTTCAGCACTCATCAATTTGCTTTCATCCAAAGGGCTCTCGCCCTGGGTTCTCCCTTTATTATTTAATGCGGCATTGCGGATATTAGATGTTGTAAAGCCCGGGCAGACCCACATTACGTGCACACCACTATCGATCAATTCAGTTCGGATGGCTTCCAGCCAGCCTTGTAAAGCAAATTTTGAAGCAGAGTACCCGCTGCGACCCGGCAAACCTCTGTATCCCGCAATGGAAGATACACCCACAATAATTCCTTTGCGTTCTATCAGAGAGTTGAGCGCAAAATGAGTGCAGTAAACCGCGCCAAAAAAATTTATATCCATTACTTTTCGGATCACATCCACCGATGCGTCCTTTAATTCCGCCCGCATGGAAATTCCTGCATTGTTGATCAGTATATCAATGCCGCCAAAAACTTTTATTGTAGATTCAATAAAGCGGCGGCAATCATTTTCATTACTTACATCTGTAACCATGGTATGTAATGGAAATGAAGCGAAGTCTAGTGCGTAAATTGTATAATTTGTCGTTATTACGGCCGCATGTCGCCACTTTTGCGCCTTTTTGCAGGAGTGCTTCGACCAATGCTTTGCCAATGCCTTCACTACCACCGGTTACAGCCACCACCTTATTATTGAAAAAATTTGACATGAAAACGTAATTGATAAAGCAAACCTAAATTAAAATGTGCAGATGTAAAACGAGGCAAGGGAAACAGGTGCAATTTCTTGCAAGAAATATGCTCGCAGCGATCAAAAACTATTTGGCGCGTAGACAGCGAGGGCTTATTTTTGCACTCCGTTTTAAAAACGGGTGCCAGAGTACAAAAATTGATCTCGTAGCTCAGTTGGTAGAGCACAACACTTTTAATGTTGGGGCCCTGGGTTCGAGTCCCAGCGGGATCACAGAAAATTTCTATAACGCGCTTTGCAGGTTATTTACTTGCAAAGCGTTTTCTTACCGGTTACAACATAGCTAAAACATTTGGGAGTTCATTTTTTTCATTGAAAATTTCAATCGCTTTAGCGGAGTTTCTTCATTTAATGTCTGGGCATATATTTCCGTTTGCGTGACCGATGCATTCTAAAGTCGCAGCAGGCGACAAATTCTATACCTTTAAGGAATAAATCAGAAAACAAGCCGGTGGTGCTGAACAAAATTAGTGACGCCTGTATAAGGGCTTGGGGTTTCTATTGACCGGTTGGAATGATAAGTCAGAGTTTTTTATCTGTGATCTCGCCAACATCGATTTGGGCACTGATGAGCACACATTTGTCCGGACCAGCTTTTTACCGGGCCAACTGCTTCTCCTTCGTGTTTGCCAAGGATTGCAGCGGAACTACCATATTCGGATTATTATACTTTCGACGATACGAGCCGGGCTCGATCTATTTCAATAACCCCGGTGAGTTAAAGCACGTGGTGTTGAAAGATGTAAAGAGAGCTGTACATGGCTACTTTGACGGGGATCTTTTTTGAAGCGACACGTTCGACCCGGCTGTTTTTGAGGAAATTCTCCTTCTTGCTTGCTCGCTGAGATTGTCCCACCGAAGATCCTGGATACAGACTCGGACTTGCGGAATTCGAACTGCTGTACCAACAACTCATCAAAGAATTCGACAGTGACTCGCCGTATCGCTTCAAAGTGATCGGCCACCTGTGTGTGATCATGTTGATTAAACTCAGGGCATATTTCTGGAGCGACTATAATCCCATTGCCGAGGGGAAGCCGTAGCTCACAAATAGTAAAGAACTTTTAAACGACTGCTGGAATCACATTACCGAAAACCTTCGTAAAGGTGTTGCGGATAAGAGTTTTCAGGATACGGGAATATGCGGAAGCGCTTGCACCTTCATCCTAATTACCTAAATACCGTCATTAAAAGTAAAACCGGAAAGCCAGTGGGTGCCTGGATCACGCAAAAAACAATTGCTGAAGCCAAATCCCTTTTAGGCAACTCTGATATTTCGATTAAGGGAAATTGCCTGGCGACTGGGATTTGCCGAAGCGCCCCATTTCAGCAACTACTTTAAAAGCAAGAACGCGGATATCTCTCCGATCGTTTACCGCAGGAACAATTCAAACGCATCTTAGGATTTTGCAACTCTTCCTTCGCCGTTTGTAACAATCTGCCTCTTTCCAGGCGGCCATCTTTAAGTTCTAACAAAACTAAAATGTTATGAACACCGTTAGTATTCTCCGGAAAGGTCGCGCATTGATCACCGGCGCGGGAAAAGGCATCGGGCAGGCCACTGCTCTTGAATTTACGCAAAGCGAGGGAGCCAGTGGTCGGTTCTCAATGGTCGCAGCAGAGGCTCCGCTTCGAGGAAACTCTTGAAGGCATATTGAAAAAGCTGGCGGCAAAAGCCATTGTGGTGGTCGGTGATGTTGCCGATGAAGCCGATTCTAAAGAAACCGTTGATCAGGACGATCAACGCGACTTCGGACGGCTCGACTTCGCAGATGATCAATAACGCCGGGATTTCTCCATGGGTCGGTACTACGGCCGAAACGAGTCGTTGAAGACTGGACGAAGGTGACTCGATGTCAATCTCACCGGGACTTTGGCTCGGCATGAGATACCAGATACCGGCGATCATTCGATCAGGTGGCGGGTCCATCGTAAACATGACACCTCGGTTGCTGCACTGATGACCTTCGAGGGATATGCTCACTCGTTCTGCGAGTAAATGGGGTATTGTCGGGATCACCAGGGTTGCCGCGAAAGAATATGCCTCGAAAGGGACTCCGGGTAAATGCTATCGCCCCGGGCGTTCTATTGCCACGCCGCTTATTCCAGGACGTGATCAAGAGCACTCCACAACTCTAAAGAGGATTACCTGAAACAGGTTCCCATGAACCGGATTGCCGAACCGGGTGAAGTGGCATCGGTGGTGAGTTTCCTTTGTTCTGACGCGGCATCGCGCCATATCACCGGGGCGGTATTGCCGGTTGATGGCGGTATGACGTTATGGTAATCTCTAAAAATGCAATTTATGAACTCAAATCAAAAAACCATCTTTATAACCGGTACATCTACCGGTCTTGGAAAGAACCACGACAAAATTATTTTCATCTAAAGGATGGAAAGTAATCGCAACCATGCGCAACCCGGAAAAAGAAACTGAACTCGGTAAATTACCGGGCGTGATACTCCTGGCCCTGGATGTAACCAATCCTGCGCAGGTAAAGGAAATTGTTGGAAAAGCAATTGCCCTCGGTCCGATCGATGTAGTATTCAACAATGCCGGTTATGGCATGGCGGGTCCGCTGGAAGCATTCAGCGAAGAACAAATCCTCCGCATGGTGAACACAAATATGCTGGGGACAATTCGTATAACAAAAGCATTTTGTTCCTTTCTTCCGCGAACGTAGAAGCGGCTTATTCATTAACCTACCTCAATCGGCGCATTGATCGGCGTACCTTTCAACTCCATGTACCACGCTACCAAATGGGCACTGGAAGGTTGGAGCGAAAGCATGTATTTCGAATTAAAACGATTCGGCCTAGGGATAAAACCCCTTTCACCCGGCGGCAATGAAGACCGATTTCTTTACCCGTTCCTTCGATACGGCGAGGAATGAAGCTAATATAACGAGTATGTTGAAAAGGTCATGAATGTGATCACCGGACCCTAAGACAATGGAAACCTATTCCACCCCGGACAAAATTGCCGAAACAGTCTATGAAGCTGCGACTGATGGAAAGGATCAGTTGAGATATACAGCCGGTGAAGACGCCAAAGCAACCAATTGCCTATCGTAACCAGGTAGGCGCAGAAGCGTTCCAGTTGGAATGGATCAGCGATTCTTTGGATAACATTGTATGTGGTACAAGTTGGATTATACAACCGTAGCGCAACGATTCTCCTCAAGATATCCATTACTGACACGAATCGCCCAAGCGCTTTTTTGGCGTAAATTTCTGGATCATGGCGAATCTTTTTGCTCGCCGTGATCCTGCATTCCAAAAACGGGCACTGGGACAAATCAGAAAGCATCCGTGTTTGCTAACGAAGTTCTGTTTTGGATTGCTCTATGGAACCTGCCTCGGGACAATTGATTTTTATTTTGAAAAAGTCACTTTGGTAAAATCGCTATGGGAAGCTGATCCTGATACGGACCGTCTATTCTTTAGGAGATCAGCCCCAGCACTGCTTCCAGAAAATTATTCCATATCATCTTTCCAGATTACATTCTTGTGCTGATAGTCATTTATTATTTTTCATGACAATGGTCCTTTATTTCATTATCCGGGTAAATGAAAGTATGGGCCCGGGATATTACTTCCGTTGCTGCTAGGCAAATACAGGACGCCAATTGAAGAAGAAAGGATATATTCATGTTTATGGATCTGAGGGCATCCCACGACACTGGCGGAAAAACTCGGTCATTTAAAATATAGCGCTTTCATCCGGGATAGTTTTATGGATATTAATCATGCATGGTTTCTTCCTTTAACGCGCTCGAAATCTATCAGTATGCGGGATGATGAGATTGTACTCCGTTGGAAAATGAATGAAGGGATTGAGAATTCCATCTTGCATCCGATTTTCTCTTTGCATGCCAGGGAACGATTTCTTAACAGGTCCGATCATTATCAAAGGAACTATGGTTTGCTGCCGCAGTTTTAGGCCGGGCTACATGGCGGTATCGTGACCGCCATTGAAATTGGGGACATCAGGAGAGACATCGCTTACCACGGAGATATTCTCAACACTACAGCAAGGATCCAAAGTTTTGTTGTAATGAACACGACAAAGCTCTGCTCGTCTCTGCCGGGCTACTTTGGAAAATGAAGTTAGCTCCTGACCTCTGGATTCAGTCCCGCGGAGCTGTTCTGTTGCGTGGGAAAAAATTGAAGTAGAAATTGTTCCGGTAGAACCGAGATCCAATTCTTTAAAAATAGTATATTTTCAAAAGTGATTCCGGAATGTTGACGCCACTGACCTCTATTCGGTAAAGCCCGGGTCATCTTACCACAACTTTCGGTGATGGAATTTCAAATGCATTGATAATCGGGAACACAGCCGCAAGGTACAAAATTAGGAAATCAGCAATGAAAAAAACCGGGTATGAGAGAATTTTTAAAATGAATATTTTGAAACTTACTTGGCAGCATGGAGAAATAATATCTTTGTTTTCGATATTCCTTCGGATAGATCGTTTAAACAATTAGCTGTATGAATTTACCCAAAACTATAGCTGATTTACTTGCTGCGCCCAGGACAAATACGACAGCAAAGAGTTTGCAGAAAATTTTTCGGATAATGCGAGTAGTGCACGATGAAGGAAAAACTTATCACGGTAAAAAGAAATTGAGCAATGGAATGGAAACGACCAATGCCAAATACAAGACAAAGTATGAACCGCTTGATATTTCAACCAAAGACGAGGAGATTGTGGTATTGACAGCGAAAATTTCGAGGGGATTTTGATGGGAGCCCAGTCAGCATATTGAAATATTGGCTGATATTAAAGGGGAATAAAATTACTTCACTGAGAGTCGTGTGATAATAAGATTAAGAATTCCAACAGGGTCTTTCTTTCGAATTGATCTACCCGTTAATAGCTCGTTGAAAATTGTTGCAGTGTGTACTATAAAACCCGCTTTACTATAGCGGGTCTTGCATTAGTATCGTTATGCGGCTATTTATTTCTTCATCGGTTGAAGATCGCCTAAGAAAGGCAAATTTCCCTGTAGCTGCGTTTTGATGTAAGATTGAAGGAAGGTTTCAACATGCAGGAACTTTGGCCGCTTCAATGGGGTTCAGGGCTTTTTTCATGCACCACATAATATTGTTGCATCAGGTCGCTATTCGACCTGTCGTTTCTGAATATCCGGTTCACAAGCGCGTCTGCTTTTTCATTTGTCATTTTTTCATAACCATTTACATAATCATCAATGATCTTAATACGTTCTGCGCCGATCTTCTTTCTTCTGTCTTCATATTTGTCGTATTCCGGCCAGAATTTTGCTGAGTCAGCTTTTGATAGTGCCATTGCCATGCTCACAAGCTCTCTTTTTGCTTTCCCCATGCACCCTGGATTATTTGAATATCGTCCGTTGAGATTTGGGCCAGTAACTGGTTCAGGAAAAACTTGCCATAAAAAACATGGCTGTTGAAAATACTTTTTCATAATTAGTTTTTTAATAAAAGATTATTCGTTTACGGAATCGTTTAGATGATCGATCGTTTTCGAAATGATGAAAACAAAACCATTCGTTTGAACTAAGATAATCCAGCCTGGTGCGAAGTGGCCTGGAAAAGGATATTTTACAGTTGCCTGAAACTGAGTTTACGGTTAAATGAGCCACCCTTTAATCGTGGTATCAGCAATTGTGTCGCATTGCTCCCTATCCAACCTTCATTTAGTGACTAGTAATTAGCCTTGTCTTATTTTTATGATAAAAGGTGATTGAATAATCATGGCTTCAGCCGTATCAACCTGAGATCATTATCCGATTGGCAACAGAAAGCGATGCCGAGTTAGTTGCTGATCTTAGCCGACAAACATTTTATGAAAGTTTTGCCGGGGATAATACAAAAGAGAACATGGATAAATTCATGAATGAGCAATTCACGAAACGAAAACTGATCAATGAGGTACAACAACCCTGGCACCTTTTCTTTCTTGCTTATATAAAAGATGAACCTGTGGGTTATGTAAAACTGAGGGATGGATCGGTACCCATGCAGCTTGATGCACGATCGTGTCTCGAAATTGCAAGAATATACTCTGTTCAGGGTCTAAGATCGGAAAGGTGTTGGCAAAATTGATGCAAACCTGTCATGAAATCGCCAGACAAAAGGGAAAAAGATCCTGTGGTTGGGTGTTTGGAAACAAAACCAGCGTGCTATTGATTTTTATACAGCGTGGGGATTTGAAATTTTTGGTGAACAGGAATTTATTCTCGGTGATGATGTGCAAACGGATTGGCTAATGAAGAAAGATCTTGAATAGGGTTTCACATGTCTCACTGATTTCACAGAATGAGCACAGATTTTTTAGAGAATCTTCAGTGAAAATCTGTGTAACTCTGATGAGCAAATCATTATCTCGTCTGTGAACAATCTCTACTGATTTCACAGATGAGCACGAGATAGTTAGTCCTTCTTCACATTGATCAATGCTCTTCGGTTGCGGCTACGTCCATCGGGATTGTCACGCCCATTGATCTTTTCCATTTCTACAGGACAGCAGGCTCCGAAATGAGACGAAGCTCACACGGCTGGCATCAATTCCCTTTTGAATAAGATATTCGGCGCATGCCTTTGCACGTTTGTCTGAAAGCACTTTGTTATAGGCATCGGTTCCCAGCCCGTCAGTGTAACCGGAGATCTGGATCGTCGTAACCGGGAATTCTACCATCACATTGTAGATCGAATCTAATTTATGAAGTGCTTCCGGTTTTAGCAGGCTTCTATCAAAGTCAAAATACACCGTGACCACATCTTCTGCTTTTAATAACCAGCACAGGTTCAGGTTTTGGTTCGGGTTTCTTTTCCTATGCACAGATCGGAATTCGTCAGCTTATCAATTAATAGATCTGACTCATCAATGTTTTCAACTTTAAAGGAAGATGTTGTGTCCAGGTATGATTCTTTGCTGGCTGATAATGTTAGAGGTTCATGATCCTCATTTCCTATTTCAAAACTGTATCTTCCATTTGCATTCGTGGTAGTCTTCCATGTTTTCCATAGCCATCTTTTAAAATTACCTGGGCATCAGCGAAGCGGTGTGTTATCCCCGCAATCAAACAGAGAACCTGCTCAATCGTCTATTTTTAGGTGCCTTTGTTATGACATACGTTTCCAAGACAACATCCCTCTCCGCGATCTGAGCTAACCATAGCACTACTTAAAAGATTGGTTTTTCAGGAGTAAAAAAGTAAATATCGTCTCTTGAAGAATTAACGGGATAACCCAAATTTTCAGGGGATTTCCAGTTTGTTTCACTTCCCTTCGTTGCAAAGAGATCATATCCTCCCATGCCGGTATATCCATTAGAAGAAAACACAAGTGTGCCACTGCTGCTCTGGTAGAAAGGAGCTTGTTCGTCATCGCTTGTATTTACAGAAGGGCCAAGATTAATTGGCTGACCGGTTGTGCCATCATTTCTCAAAGGTGCATACCAGATGTCAAATTTGCCAGAACCACCCGGGCGATCGGATGAGAAGAACAAATATTTCCCGTCTGTTGTACAGAATGGTTGCTTGCTGCTATAAGTGTTGATGTTAACTACGGGAAGACGAGTTGGCGAACTCCAATGTCCGCCTTGTTTTGCGGAATAGTAAATTGACGAAACTATTTTTCCATTTTCTTTTTCCATTGGGAGAAATAAAGATACTTTCCGTCGGGACTGATGGTTGCCTGCTCCCTGGTTGATCATTTGATCAGTGGCCGAAAGAGTCACCGGGATCATCTCATCAACGCTGCCATTATTTAATGTTGCAGAAAACAAACGGCTGTGATAGGGATTAACTCCATCAACCCGCACTGAATCGGCTTGCGTGCTTGTGATCAAAAACTGGTTGCCGCTAACGTGAGCAAGAGCGAAAGACCCTTTTTCATTACTTCCGGGCACATTTAATTTTTGTGTTTTCATCAACACTGAATCAGGCCTGGCTAACTGTTGGTGGATAAATTGTAGTGTCTGCAATTCTTTTTCAGCTGCTTCTTTGTATTGGCTGCGACTGCCTGCAACACTTAAATATTGTTTAATACTTTCCCATGCAGAATCATAATGCCCAAGACTGCGTTCACATACTGCATACCAATACAATGCACTTGAATATTCTGAGGGATCTTTTCCTATGCATTGTTTATACGATGCTGCCGCCTGTTGCCAGTAATTGGCGAGGCGATAACTTTCCGCCTGTTTAAAAAGAATGTCGGTGCGTGAGACATCGGAAGTTGATACGACACTTCTTTTTGCTTTGATATTGAGAGGGAACTCGCTTATTGTTTTTTGTTTTTAGATGGGTGCAAAAACTGCTCATACAAATTCGCTGCTGTATAGTATTCTCCTGCGGCAAAATATTGATCGGCCAATTGTACAGGACCTTTTGCCTGCTGACCTTGCGACTGCACTGCGCTTATGCAGGCAATCATCCAGGTCAAAAACCTGGCTGTCGTTTTTATAGCATTCACTTTAAAAACAGTTATTCGTTTTTGCAAAGCGGGTAAAATATTATTCATAGCGTTGATCTGAGCTTGTTATAATCAATTAAAGTCTTGCACATCGGATAAAATCAAAAATGCTTCGTGTGCCGTTGATCTTTTTACATAAGAAAGACTTAACTCAAAACTGTTTACATTTCTTGTCATAGCACCCAGTTTCGATGTATTAGCATCATAACTCAATCCCACAATAAAATTCCTCCAGTCAAATCCAACAAATGGCGCCACTGCATCTTTAAAGCGATAATAGCCACCGATCATTAGATCTGTTTCCGGGTTGACATATAATTGCACATAGGTTCCAAACATCGTCTCGCTTGCTGTTCCCTGGTGCATATACAATATATGCGGCACAATACTGGTGCGTTCAAATAAGTTAAAACTTAAACCTCCATGCACAACATAGCGCAGCGGGATCGTATTAAGTTCTGTGCTTTGCGCAGAAACGATCGGGTCTTTTGGTTTGTTTATGTGAAAAACAGAAAAGCCACCAAAAGCATTTGTTCTTTTGTTTGGTGTCGCATCAAAATATAAGGCGCCGGCACCCATGTCCAGCGTGGTTGCTGACGTTGCCGCAAAAGTTTCAGAAATTGGATTTGATGCATTATACCCGGTGATAGGATTCCATTGTTCGCCCCATTTGAACTTTGATTCATCTACACGGCGATTGATAATGCCGGCCTGCATAGCCAGTACAAGTCGCTGGTTATTCTCCTTTCCGAATTTAACACCTGTATATGCAAAAGAAGCGTAAGTGTTTAAATAATTAAAACCACCGTCACCGGCAGATTGATTCAACAGGTTTACACCCAGTGCAATATTTTTATTGGTACGTGCATCAAATGAAATTCCCATGGTGCGGTATGGATCGCTTATGCTGCCCCATTGACTGCGATATATAGCCGATGCCCGGTATTCGCCATCACTGCTGCCTGCAAGGGCAGGGTTGACATACATGGGGTAGGTATAGTTTTGAGTAAAATGCGGATCTGTTTGGGCAACTGTTTTAAGCATGACCAGGCATTAAGCAAATAGTCACCAACAGAGCGATATATGTTTTTGTTTTTCATTTTACACTGGACATTGGTGATATTTTATTTTTCGTTCTTTAACTGCTTTATTCTTTCTTCATCGTAAAAGAGTGATTGAACCTTTCAAATTCACTGTTCTTCCGGTCGATAGTTCCGCTTTTAATACATACACATACACACCTACAGGTTGTGCAGTTCCCTTTATGCGTTCCATCCCAGCCTTGAGTCTTATCAGTGATGACTGCAATTTGCTGACCCCACTGGTTGAAAATGTGCATTTCTACTTTATCAATATAATTACCGTACACATATAACAGATCATTCTTTCCATCACCATTAGGAGTAAAGACATTTGGTACAAAAACATCTTTGTTCAATGGCATCACTTTGACAGTATAAGTTTGCGCTGCTCCGGAACAACCTCCAATGACAGGTGTTGCTGTGATCGTTCCAATCATGTCCTGGTCTCCTCTGTTCGTGGCAACGAAAGACGGAACAGTTCCTGCACCGGACGCCCCGAGACCAATTGATGGATTAGAGTTTGTCCAGTTAGTTACAGCACCCGGACTTGTTATAAAATTGTATGATGGTATAAATGTGCCGTCGTACACGGCAGTATCTTCACTGATCGTTGTTGTCGGTACTGAATTTACTTCAAGAGTAAATGAAGTTGTGTCTGTGCACTGCCCTGGATCAGGTGTAAAGACATATGTTGCGTTTACTGTATTATCAACAACAGCCGGACTCCATGTTCCTGTTATTCCATTGGCGGAAGTAGTGGCTAAAACAGGAACTGGAAGTACCGGTACAAATCGATTGAAAAGTACCAAAGCTGAATGACGGTTTTACAATTGGATTTACAGTGACGGTATATACGAATGGTGTAACACATTGCCCGGGTACAGTGAATGTATATGTTCCACTTACCTGGTTACTCACGACAGATGGATTCCACGAGCCGGTTAAACTATTGTCTGATGTAGATGGCAGGTTTGGTACAGTTCCACCTGCACATATAGTCAAACTATTACCAAAACTAAATACAGGAATTATGTTCGGTGTTACAGTTACAGTAAATATTACTGGTCCGGTTACGCATTGTCCTGCACCAGGCGTGAAAGTATAAATGCCTGAGGTTTGATTATCTACAGATGCAGGGGCTCCATGTTCCTGCTATTCCATTTTGTGATGTGGAAGGTAATGATGGCACATTTCCTCCTGCACAAATGGAAAGACTTGTTCCGAAACTAAATGTTGGAGTTATGTTTGGATTAACAGTTACTGCAAATGTAGCTGTTGTTGCACATTGTCCCTGCATCAGGTGTAAATGTATAAGTTGCGGAATTTTGATCATCCACGGTTGCGGGACTCCATGTTCCTGTTATTCCATTTGTGATGCGGCAGGTAATGGCGGCACGGTTCCTCCTGCGCAAATAGTCAAGACTTGTTCCGAAAACTAAATGTGGGAGTAATATTTGGATTAACTGTTACAGCAAATGACGTTGTTGATGCACATTGTCCCGCTGTGGGTGTAAATGTATATGTACCCGAATTTTGATTGCTTACGGATGAAGGACTCCATGTTCCGGTTATTCCGTTTTGTGATGTCGTAGGTAATGCAGGCACAGTTGCTCCTGCGCAAATGGTAAGGCTTGTTCCAAATGCGAATGATGGCGTTACGTTAGGATTAACTGTTACTGCAAATGAAGATGTTGTTGCACATTGACCCACAAATGGAGTAAATGTATAAGTGGCGGAGTTCTGATTGTCCACAACAGAAGGACTCCATGTTCCGGTAATTCCTTCTGCTGATGTGCCGGGTAATGCATGGAACTGTTCCGCCGGCGCAAACCGAAAGGCTGGTCCCAAAACTAAATGTCGGGCGTTATGATAGGACTAACTATAACAGAAAAAATCCGGTCGATGCACATTGGCCGGCAGTCGGCGCGAACAAATAGGTATGCGAATTTTGATTATCGACAACAGAGGGCGTCCATATTCCCGTTATTCCATTTGTTGATATGCCTGGGAGAGTTGGTACGGTTCCTCCTGCACAGATCGATAAATTAGATCCAAAGCTGAACGTTGGGACAAGAATAGGATTGATCGTTACATTAAATGTTGCATTGGTTGCACATTGTCCCTGCAGTTGGCGTAAACGTATAAGTACCCGGAGTTTACATTATCGACTACCGAAGGACTCCATGTTCCTGTTATTCCATTTTGTGATGTTGTCGGCAGGTAGGAACAATGCCTCCTGCGCAAATCGATGCACTTGTTCCAAAATTAAATGTAGGAGTAACATTCGGATTGACTTGCACTACGAACGATGCCGCCGGTAGCACATTGACCAGCAAAAGGTGTAAAAGTGTATGTGCCGGAATTTGCATTATCGACTACAGAAGGACTCCAGGTTCCTATTACTCCATTTGTTGATGTTGTTGCCAAAACAGGAACAGTCCCGCCGGCACAAATTGTCAGGCTCGTTCCAAAATTGAATGTGGGAGTAACGTTGGGAACGATCACTACACTTAATGACGCATTATCTGCACATTGGCCACTGAAAGGCACAAATAGATAGCTTAAGGAATTATGATTGTCTATCGCTGCGGGTGTCCATACACCATTTATTCCATCTTGTGATGTTGTCGGCAAATTGGGCACCGTACCACCGTCGCAGGTTGAGAGAACTGTACCGAAACTGAATGTAGGTACTGTTCTTGGAGTTACGGTTACTGGAAGGGTAACCGCTACACCACATTGATTGGCATCGGGAGTAAATGTATAAGTTCCGGAATTCTGATTATCTACTGTCGCAGGGTTCCAGGTTCCGTGGATCCCGTTTTTGAAGTGGTTGGCAATGTTGGCGCGGTAGTTCCTGCGCAAAACGGAGGGATCGGATCGAATGTCGGAACAAATATTGGGTCCGATAAAATGATCCCTGTAAAAAGATTAGTAGTGCAACCATTGATCTGCAACGAAAAGTTGGAATAAAACCCTTTACTCAGTCCTGTTATGATAATCTGGCCTGACCCATTTGCAACAAATGTATTAGGGCCAACTGGTGTACCATCGTCGTGTATAGCTTAGCTGGTAAGAAGCACCGGCAACAAGTCCACCAATAGTGATTGAACCTTCATTACCAAAACAAGAGGAAGGATTAGTACTTGAAAGATTAGGCGACTGGATCGAAAAGAAAGCTTTATAATTATTGTTACTGTTATTGACCAGTAAGCTTGAATTACATGCTGCTGGTGCCGGCTGTGAGTTATTTGTTTGCACGTCAAAATAAACTTCCAGCACATAATTTCCGGGTGCAAATGCGCGTAAGATTTACATTGGGAAAAAAGCGCTGCCATTTTTGATCACCAGGCGAGCACGAACTTCCATCAGATGGGAATTGATTGGATCCATTGCAACTTTCCAGATAAAGGAAGGTCTATGGAAGTAAAAGCGCCTGCGGGGCTGCTTTGCAGATGTACATTATAATATAAATGGGCAAGACACACATTGGATGTGCTTGGATCATGAGAAGTATTTACCTGGGCTCCGCTTAATTTTAAGTTTCCTGAATTCTGAGTGTACACACCAAGGTTTGCATTATTAAAATTGGAAGACCCGATAGAACCAGTGGCATTTAAGAAGCTGCTTTGAGAACAATCAGTGATCCATACAGCTGAAGCTGTTGCTGATGGTTGAGCATTAGCTAAATTACAGACAAGTGCAATTAGGATGGCTCCTAGATAGGATATTGGCTTGGTTTTCATTAGAACTGGAATTATGGTCGGATTACACTTATCTTAACTGCGTATTCCGCCTAATTGTGTAAAACGGCTTTTTCGAGAAAAAATTGTTACAAGCATCAGGGAGACTTACATGGCAGGCGTGGGATTTTACCTTTTTGACAAATTTCAAGATGAAAAGCTTTCGGATGTAAGATGAAGTGTGCTATATAATTATTGTTGTCCTCTCGTCCTTTTATTTATTGTTTGTATCACTTTCTCTGCATGTTCTCTGGAATTTTCTATGAATAAACGGTGAGTATTCATTCCACCGCAAATAACGCCGGCTATGAAAACGTTTCTGACATTGGTTTCATAGGATGCATCATCATAAGCCGGTTTCTTCACTTCATCATCTGATAAATGTATGCCCAGGCTCTGCAAGAAATCAAGGTTTGGCTGGTAACCTGTCATGGCGATCACCCAATCATTTTTAATGGTCACTAACCCATCCGGTGTTTGAATATCCACTTCACATTCCCTTATCTCTTTTATAGTGGAATTAAAATACGCTTTGATCGAACCTTCCTGGATGCGATTAATGATGTCGGGTCTTACCCAATATTTTACTCTTGGCCCGATCTGATCTTTTCTTACGACCATGGTTACTTCAGCCCCTTTGCGCCAGGTTTCAAGTGCTGCATCAACGGCAGAGTTACTGGCACCTACAACGATCACTTTTTGAAAAGCATAAAAATGCGGGTCTTTATAATAGTGTGTAACTTTTGGCAGATCCTCTCCGGGTACATTTAATTTGTAGGGAATATCATAGAAACCGGTTGCGATGATGATGTAATCAGCCGTATAGGTTGTTTTGTTAGTCGTAACTAAAAATGAAGTTGCCTGTTTCCGGTTACCGGTAACTGGTAACTGGGAACTGATCTGTTCCACTTTCTCAAACAGGTGAATATTGACTTGATTTGAAAGCGCGACCCGGCGATAATACTCCAATGCTTCTGGTCGTGTGGGTTTGGGATTATTGGAGACAAAAGGTATCCCCCGATCTCCAATCGTTCTGATGTAGAAAAAAGTCATGTTAACCGGGTAATTGTATAATGAGTTAACAAGAGTTCCTTTTTCCAGGATCAAATAATCTAACCCCAGCTTTTTAGCTTCCAGTGCGCAAGCGAGGCCTATGGGTCCCCCGCCTATAATTATAATAGTATGATGATTCAGTTCCATTTCAACAAAGATACTCGGTTGATTATTACTGACTGTTCTGGTGTCGCCAATAGGGAGTTGACTATGAGCAATAATAATTAACAATTAATATCAGTCTATTAATTATTCATTATTCTCGCATATTTTTGCCGCCTAAAATTGAAAAGAAAGCATGGCAAGACAAATTGCATATCGTGAAGCTCTTCGTGAAGCGATGGTGGAAGAAATGAGAAGAGACGAAAGAGTTTTTTAATGGGAGAGGAAGTGGCTGAATACAACGGTGCCTATAAAGTGAGCCAGGGGATGCTGGCGGAATTTGGCCCAAGAAGAGTCATTGATACACCTATCTCAGAATTGGGATTTGCAGGAGTGGGTGTGGGAGCTGCTCAAAATGGTCTACGACCCATTGTTGAATTCATGACCTGGAACTTTGCGAATCTTGCGTTGGATCAAATTCTGAATACGGCTTCCAAGATGCTTGCCATGAGTGGCGGCCAGATTTCCTGTCCAATTGTTTTTCGTGGCCCTAGTGGTTCTGCAGGACAATTGGGCGCTCAACATTCAACAGCTTACGAAAACCTCTATGCCAATATACCGGGTTTAAAAGTTGTTTCTCCCAGTAATGGTTATGATGCAAAAGGGTTATTGAAGCAGGCAATTCGCTACGAAGAGGATCCTGTGATATTTATGGAAAGTGAAGTATCGTATGGAGACAAAAGCGAAGTACCCGAAGAAGAATATTATATTGAGCTTGGTAAAGCCGATATAAAAAACAAGGCAGTGACGTTACTATTGTTTCGTTTAATAAAATGATGAAAGTAGCAATGGCTGCTGCATCGGAACTGGAAAAAGAAGATGTAAATGCAGAAGTTATTGATCTCAGAACCATACGCCCGCTTGACTGGATGACTGTTCTTGAAAGTGTGAAGAAAACAAATCGCCTTGTAATTGTTGAGGAGCAATGGCCGTTTGGTTCAGTATCTTCTGAACTTGCCTATCACATTCAAAAGGAAGGTTTCGATTATCTTGATGCTCCTGTTCGTCGCATCACTGCGGCAGATGCCCCGCTGCACTATGCGCCCAATCTCGTTGCAGCTGCATTACCCGATGTTCCCCGAACAGTGAAGTTGGTAAAAGACGTGATGTATTTAAATAAATAACAATGTTTCTCTGTATTTCTTTTGGAACCCGGAAATTTTCCGGGTTTTATTTTTTCACATGTTGTTAAAAAGATTTTTAAAATAGAAGTGCAGCGTTTCAATTATTAAACACATCTTTGTTACGGTTTTTCATAGGATATTGGATTTTATACGAGGCTGGATTTCTATCCCGGCCTCTTTTGTTTTAAGTACAATTACTAAAAGCCAATTCTTGTATCATTAATAATATGCATAGCTTTCACCTTCGTTATCTCCTCAAACCCATAGCTGATGCTTTTCAGCTATTTTTGCGAACTAAATAGTTTTAATCAATGGCTGATATTTTGATCATCGATGATGAAAAAGCGATACGGAAAACGCTGAGCGAAATCCTTTCTTTTGAAGGCTATAAAATTGATGAAGCTTCTGATGGAGAGGAAGGGCTCAAAAAGTTTAGAGAAAGAAATTATGATGTAGTACTGTGTGATATAAAAATGCCAAAAATAGATGGCATTGAATTTTTGCAAAAGGCCGGCGAAAGCAATCCCGATGTCCCGGTTATCATGATCTCCGGGCACGGTAATATTGAGACAGCTGTAGAAGCAGTAAAAACGGGAGCGTATGATTATATTTCCAAACCACCCGATCTTAATCGCCTACTGATCACTATCCGCAATGCGATGGATAAGAGTAACCTCGTTTCTGAAACCAAGGTACTTAAGAAGAAAGTGAACAGGGTACAGGAAATGATCGGCCACTCGGCGCCAATAATGAAAATACGGGAGACCATTGATAAGGTCGCTCCCACTGAGGCAAGAGTGATGATCACGGGAGAAAATGGGGTCGGTAAAGAATTGGTGGCAAGATGGATACATGAAAAAAGTAACCGTGCAAGCGGACCCGTTGGTCGAAGTGAATTGCGCAGCGATCCCCAGTGAGCTGATCGAAAGTGAATTATTTGGACATGAAAAGGTTCATTCACCTCAGCGATAAAACAACGAATCGGAAAATTCGAGCAGGCGCACGGGGGTACACTTTTTCTCGATGAAATTGGTGATATGAGCTTGAATGCCCAGGCCAAAGTGTTGCGGGCATTGCAGGAAGGAAAGATCACAAGAGTAGGTGCGGATAAAGATATTAATGTTGACGTTCGTGTGATCGCTGCCACCAATAAAGATCTTTTAAAAGAAGTTGATGCAAAAACTTTCCGTCTCGATCTGTATCACCGGCTGAGCGTTATCATCATACATGTACCTTCTTTAAACGAACGTAAAGACGATATCCCCCCACTGGTAGATCAATTCCTCGCTGATATTTGTGCAGATTACGGTATTGCTAAAAACGATTGATGATGAAACAATGCAATTATTGCAGGGTTATGACTGGACAGGTAATATCCGTGAACTGAGAAACGTAGTAGAGAGGTTGGTTATTCTTTCAGGTAAAACGATCACCGTCGATGATGTCAGGAGTTATGTGATGCCTAAATAGTTGCTGGTTGTTGGTTATTCGTTACTGGTCATTTCCATACCGCAACTGAACTAGCAACCGGCAACAAACAACCAGCGACCGACTCGTACATCTTAGCAAAACTTTGCGGTTTTAAATTTTGGTTCGCCAATTATTATAATAAATTTGCCCGCTTAAACTAAGGATATGCCTCTACACCATTTGGTGATCATTTACCTCATCGGAACTCTGCTTGTGTTTTTACCTTCTTTTGGTTTTGACGAAATTGTTTGAAAAAGCTGGCGTGCCTGCATGGAAAGCATTCGTTCCTTTTATAATACCTGGATCATGGAAACACTTGCCGGACGGCCGAGGCATTGGGTGTTCTGGCAATTTATCCCCGTAGTAGGCTGGTTCATTACCCCGGGTATTTTTATTGAGTTTGTCAAATTGTATGGAAAGTTCTCAATAGGCTCGCATATACTTGCATCTTTGTTAGCTCCATTTTATTTTCCTTATATCGCTTACTACGAAAATGTAAAATATATAGGGCCTGATGCTGTAAAGAAACACAAAAAGACAGCTGCAAGAGAATGGTTTGATGCGGCCATTTTTGCCATTGTTGCAGCTACGCTTATCCGCACATTTATTTTTGAGGCATATACTATTCCCTCCGCTTCTATGGAAAAGACCTTGTTGGTAAATGATTTTCTTTTTGTAAGCAAATGGAGTTATGGCCCCCGATTACCGAATACACCCTTATCAATTCCATTTATTCATAATTATATTCCCGGCACAAGTTGGAAATCATATTCCACAATGATCAGGGTCCCGTATATACGCTGGTGGGCAACGCCGGTGAAAAGAAACGATGACGTAGTCTTTAATTTTCCTGAAGGCGATACTGTGATCAACAAACCGGGCTATCAATCTGCCATGCCATACTATGATTTTATTCGTTTGCATAATGGTACGTTTTCGGATGCGGCAAGACAACAAATTCTTGATGACCCTGATCTTCCTATCGCTGTCCATCCCGTTGATAAAACTGACAATTATATAAAACGTTGCGTTGGTATTCCCGGCGATACGCTAAGGATCATCAACGCGAATTCTTTACGTCAATGGCCAGCCGGCATTTGTATCACCTACATCGTCTACATTTTATGATTTCAGAACAAACAATGTAATGATCGACGAGGACCAGTTGCGTGATGCAGGGATAAAACTAAACCAGGAGGATGAAGATCCTGATTTTTCTCTCAGGCACCGGTTATGTATATCGCATTAATATTTCATTGCCCGAACTTGAAAAATTGAAAAAAATCCCTGGAGTGATTGCTAGTTCAATAACAAAGAGAAATTGACCCTTCGGCCAGTAGTAATGTTTTTCCTCATGACACAACTTATTTTAAATGGACCGCAGATAATTTTGGCCCATTGTGGGTTCCCAGAAAGGAGTTACAATTAGTTTAACTCCACAGAATATCGATCTATACAGGCGATGCATTGAGTGTATGAAAAAAATACATGGGACCAACAAGGTGGGAAAATTCTTATCAAATGGCAAGGAAGCTACAACTTACACATTCAAGATGGATTATTACTGGATGATGGGTGATAATCGTCATAAATCACAGGACTCACGTTTTTGGGGATTTGTTCCGGAAGATCATGTTGTCGGTAAAGCATCCATTATCTGGTTTAGTTGGGAACATGGACCAAGATGGAACCGCTTATTCAGATTTGTAAAATAAATCGTGAGTCGTCAATCGTCAGTCGTCAATAGACGTCGATTTCGTTATTCACGATTCACGTCTCACGTTTCACGACAAATGATCATCATGCAAGAGCAAAAATTTGAATTTTCACTTCGAAGTATACGATAGCATTGATGAATTAAATGCAGATGACCGGCAACTATTGATTGAAGCCCGTAATGTTACTGATAAGGCGTATGCGCCGTATTCAAACTTTCATGTAGGAGCAGCGGCTAAACTTTCAAACTAATAAAATTGTTACGGGGACCAACCAGGAAAATGCTTCGTATCCCGTTGGTATTTGCGCTGAAAGAGTTTTGCTCAGCGCTGTTTCCTCTGTTCATCCGGGCATCCCAATTGAAACAATGGCGGTAAGCTATCAAAGTAAGAAAATAAAAAGTGATCATCCCATTTCTCCCTGTGGAATGTGTCGCCAGGCTTTACAGGAGTTTGAAGGAAGAACGGGTAAGCCAATTCGATTAATTCTTGGCGGAATAGAGGGAAAGGTTTATGTTATTAAATCGGCAAGCCAATTATTACCATTGGCATTTACGTAGTGAAGAACTAGATAGTTTATTGTTTGAGTTTATTGTCTTTAGTTAACCAATTAGTACACAGAGTTTACCCGGTCTAAATTTTAACCCTTTTATTTCGAGGAATTCAATATTTCATGAAGCTGGATAGCTATCGGGCAATTTGCCATATCTCGAGGTCTTCGAATTGTTGAATAGTTGCCATAAATTAAATAATTTCCATGTTGATAAACCAAATACGATAAACGATCAACTAGAAGAGTCTGCACTCCATACGCTACTTTCATTTCGTGCTCCAAAAGCCATTTCTTTCGCCAAAGCCCTCCCTGAATAACCAACCAATTCTTTGTTAGCGCCAATTACGCGATGACAGGGAACAATAATGCAGACATTATTTTTACCGTTTGCTGACGCTACAGCTCTTGTGGCCTTTGTGTCGCCGATACGCCGGGCCAGTTCAATATAGCTGATCGTTTTTCCAAAGGGGATGGCCATCAGTTCAGCCCAGACCCCCTGCTGGAAAGAAGATCCCCTGTTGATGAATGGGCAGTTCAAATTTTCCTTCTTTGTCCATTGAAGTACTGGATCAATTGCTCCAGACATTGTATCAACATGGGTGATAAATTTTTTTCTGACGTCTAACCTTTGAACCTTATCATTAAAAATGATTTCAGTTATGTAGTCTTCAGTTCCTGAGATTTTTAAAAGCCCAACTGGTGAGTGATAATATGTGCTTTGGATTTCAGACATGTTATCAACAAATATAAACAAACTAAATTCTCAGTTGTTGTGGACATATTATTGGAGACTGTTGGTCAGGATAACAAGCCGATCGTCTGTGGAAAAACCGTCAGTTTGGAAAAAAATGGGATATTCTCAGTGTATTCACGAATTATTGCAGAACTTAACAATATTTAGTACGGAATAATGCGAAGCCAATTTCTTTTAGTAACGCTCCTTTGTTACTCTGTTAAAGGTTTTACTCAATCTTCTCAAAACGATAGTTTGCCAAATGCTACTTTGCCTGCCTGTATTCAATACGCATTGACACATCAACCGCATATCCAGCAATCATTATTAGATGAAAAATTGCAAAAGCAACCATCAGGACAAAACTGGGAGATTGGTTTCCCAGATCAGTCTTGATGCATACTATCAGCACAATATAAAATTGCCAACAAATTTTTTTAACGGGGCTTATATAGCGAATGGAACAAGCAATATTTCCAGCATTGGAGTTTCAGGCACACAAAATATTTTCAATCCCGATGTGCTGCTTGGCCGCCAGGACTTCAGGTGATATTAAAAAGCATACAGTCAAATAACAGACAGTACCAGGATAGGCATTATTTCGGACGTTAGCAAAGCCTTTTATAAATGTATTGCTGACGCAAAAACAAATTTCGGTACTTGATGAGGATATTGTGAGGCTGGAACAGAAGTTTACAGGATGCATACAACCAGTACCAGGGTGGCATAGTTGATAAAACAGATTATAAAGCGAGCCACGATATCTTTAAACAACGCTAAAGCGCAACGGAAACAGCAACAGGATCTTTTAACTGCTAAATATTTTTATCTGAGACAATTGATGGGTTATCCTGACAGTACTCAACTTCAATTGCGATATGACAGCACAGAATTAGCGAGAGAGATCCGGTTTGATACTTTGCAGGAAATAAATTATAACAATCGGATCGAATACCAGCTTCTTCCAAACGGAGAGGAATCTTCAGCAGTATAATCTGAAATATTATAAATGGGGTTATCTGCCTTCTGCATATATATACGGCGCTTTACAATTTTGGTTATCTCAACAGTGATTTTGGGAAATTATATGAGAGAGTCTTTCCCTAACTCAAACGTAGGTGTGCAGTTGAATTTTCCAATTTTCCAGGGAACAAAAGGACCTACCAGGTGAGAGCAGCGACGATGGCAGGTTGAGCGCCTGGATTGGGATATTGTTTCGCTGCAAAGTATTATACGAACCGAATATGAACAGGCCCTTGGCATTGTATACAAAGGTAATCTTGCTAATTATGATGCCTTAAAGGAAAATGTGCAACTGGCGATCGAAGTTTACAATGTTATCAGGCTCCAGTATCAACAGGGTATTAAGACCTATCTTGATGTGATCGTTGCAGAAAGTGATCTGCGGAACATCGCAAATAAATCTATACACAGCAACGCTACGAGTTGTTGGTGAGTAAGATCGATTTACAAAAAGCATTGGGCACATTGCAACAATGATGATGAACATTAACTAAGTATGCGAAATAAAATTTTAATATTCTTTTTCCAATCGGTATGATGGGTTTATTTTTTTCATGTGGAAGCAAGAAGAAAAGATGATCCAATGAAAGCCCCTCCACCTGCGGCTGTAAGTGCAGAAATAGTGAAAAAGGGAAAGCAATGTACTATGATGAGTATCCGGCCACTGTTGCTGCATTAAACCAGGATGATCTGCACGCAGAGGTTACCGGCTATATTACCGGCATCTATTTTAAGGATGGCCAACGTGTTAAGAAAGGGCAAAGATTATATGGATATAGATCGTCGGCAATACGAGGCAAATTTGGACCAGGCGGTCGCTAACCTGAATGTAGCTGAAAGCAAATTTGGCAAGGGCGCAGCAAGATGCTGACAGGTATGCTGAGCTCTTAAAACAGGATGCTGTTGCGCGACAAGTATATGACCATGCAATGTCTGATCTTCAAAGTGCAAAAATGCAGGTCGAGGCGGCGCAATCAAATGTGCGAAATGTTCAAACAACCGTGAACTATTCTTCTATAGATGCTCCCTTTGACGGGACGATAGGACTATCGCAAGTGAAATTGGGAACATTGGTTACAGCCAACCAGACTTTGCTGAACACGATCTCGTCCGATGATCCCATGGCAGTCGATATCGCAGGTGGATCAAAAGCAAATTTCACGACTTCATTCAATTGGCACAAATAATTCTGTCTGCAAAAAGTGACTCAGTATTTGTTTTACAACTACCAGGAAGTTTTACTTACCCGCAAACCGGCAAGATAAGTCTTGATTGACCGCGCTGTTGATCCGCAAACCGGAACAATTAAAACAAGACTTGTGTTTCCCAATTCTCAGAATTTGCTGAAACCAGGCATGAATGTCAATGTCCGGATAAAGAATAACGCAGCAGATAGCTCTATGGTGTTGATCCCGTACAAAGCCGTGACTGAACAGATGGGTGAGTACTTTGTATTTGTAGTAAATGACAGCAGCCAGGCCATTCAGCAAAAAACTATCTCTCGGGCCAAGGATCAATGATAAAGTAGTTGTTCAGCAGGGATTGAATGAAGGTGACAAAATTATAACCTGAAGGATTTCAAAGACTAAGAGATAGTTCAAAAGTGAATGTTACAATGTCAAAACAATTATGATCGCTGATAATTTTATAAGAGAGGCCCGTTACTGCCTATCGTTATTTCCATCGTGATCGTGTTAATAGGCGTTTTATCCATCCTCAATTTGCCGATCAGTCAATATCCGGATATCAGCCCTCCAACAGTCAACATTAGTACTATCTATAATGGAGCAGATGCGCAAACTGTTGAGCAAACGATCACGACCCCCATTGAAACGCAGGTGAATGGGTACCCCGGGAATGGCATATATGCAGAGCAACAGTACCTCGAGCGGGCAGAGTACGATCACCGGTCTACTTATAACGTAGGTGCTGATGTTACTCAGGTGCATTGGATGTTCAAAATCGGGTTGGCATTGCGACTCCTGCCTTGCCCGTTGATGTTAAAGAATTTAGGGATCGTTACCAGGAAACGTAATCCAAGTATTTTGATGCTGGTGGCCATTTATTCACCAAATGGAACGTCATGCAGTTACTTTTTAGATAACTACACAAATATTTTTGTAAAGAACGCTATATGCTCAGGTTGAAAGGAATTGGAGATGTTTTTACAAGGGCCGATGATTTTAGCATGCGTATTTGGTTGCAGACAGATAAACTGGCGCAAAAGGGACTCACGGCAAATGATGTAGTAAATGCTTTGCAGGAACAAAACTTACAGGTCGCTGCAGGCACTATTGGTGCCCCCGCCTCAACAAAATGTCCAGGCATTTGAATATTCTGTTCTTACCAACAGCCGGTTGAGTACGCCACAGCAATTTGACAGTATTGTTGTGAGATCAAATCCCGATAATGGCTCCATTGTTTATTTAAAAGATGTGGCGCGGGTACAGCTTGGTAAATTCAGTTATGCAAGTAATTCCTTTGTTGATGGAAAGAGGGCATCCTATTTACTCGTTTACCAGGCTCCGGGAAGCAACGCGTTGGAAACAGCTGATGAGGTTTATAAGGAGATGGACCACCTGAAAAGATCTTTTCCGGTAGACGTAGATTATGTTGTGCCTTTCGAATCAGTTTCTGTCGTGAAGGTTTCTATTGATGAAGTTGTGAAAACTTTATTGGTCGCCCTGGGATTGGTAACTCTTGTGGTATTTTTCTTTCTGCAAAACTGGAGGTCAACATTGATCCCGGTTCTTGCGATCCCGGTTTCTATCATCGGTACATTTGCACTTTTTCGGTTTTTGGTTTTACCATCAACACGTTAACGATGTTTGGCTTTGTACTCGCTATCGGTATTGTAGTAGATGATGCCATTATTGTAGTAGAAGCTGTTCAACATTATATTGATGATAAAAAGTTAACACCCAAAGAGGCGACAATTGCGGCAATGAAAGAAATTTCAGGCCCTGTTGTTGCCATTGCATTGATCCTGGCTGCAGTGTTTGTACCGGTTGGTTTTATTCCCGGTATTCTGGAAGACTGTATCAGCAATTTGCGATCACCATTGCTATCTCTGTTCTTATTTCAGCATTTGTTGCCTTGTCACTCACCCCTGCATTGTGCTCAATCATGTTGCGGCCGCATCAATTGAACAAAAAGCAAAAGGGTTAAATAGATTTTTCTACTATTTCGACACATGGTTTGAAAGAGTCACACACAACATACCAATACTGTAAGAAAAGGTTATCGCAGGCAGCAGGTATGCGCTTATATTACTGCTTTGCATTGTGGTAGGCACCTATTTTTTATTCAAAGCAAAGCCAACTAGTTTCATTCCAACTGAAGACGAAGGACGATTATATATTACCTATGAATTGCCGGAAGCTTCTTCAACAGCACGAAGCCTCGTAACGCTGAACAGGATAATGGACAGCATCAGAACTATACCGGGGGTCAACCATTATGCAGCATTAGGAGGATTGAATGTTATAACGTTTGCATCGAAATCAAATAGCGGCACTATTTTTTGCCAGTTGAAGCCATGGAGTACGAGAACCAGCAAAGAGCAACAAATACAGGGAATCATTGCTGAAATGCAAAAACGGTTTGCTTCTATAAAGGAGGCTAACATCCTGGTGATCCAGCAGCAATACGTGTAACTGAACGAAGTACAC
>ERZ1370068.8089-contig-697_pt1 | contig 32857 bp, 47 predicted proteins | sample MGYA00561227_ERZ1370068 | MGnify/ENA primary metagenome ERZ1370068 (study PRJEB38410, sample SAMEA6850437) | metagenome | study: Metagenomic assessment of the ecological functions of the soil: analysis of the soil microbiota associated with the...
TTACGTATTGCTAAGCGAGCGATCGTCGGCAGTAGCCGCGATCCATGTCCATGTCGGCCTCGACGCGCCTTCCGCACCATCCCGCCGATCAGCGAAGGTAAACACAGCCTGATTTTGAGCACCAGCCGCTTCGTTCGCGCGCTGTCCATCGTCATCGTCAAAACGCGTCCGCGCGCCGTCGGGTTCGACCGCGAACACGCTGTCCCAGACGATGCCGTGATTGTCGGCGACCAGGCGGACGTGATCGTTCTCGATCGTACTCGGTTACCTCCAGCTCGGTGATCGTTCTCTTTCCCCTTCATCAGCCTCTTCGTCTCGCGAAACCTGGCGCCAACGCCGGAGGCGCGATTGGAGCGAACCACGTCCCTTCAGCGATGGCAAGCGCCTGCGAGAACGCGGTGAGCTCGGCGACCGGGCGGTCACGACTTTTGATCGCGCGTCCATCGTGCACGTCACGAGCAGCGCCGGCCCTGGCGGCGGCGGGCCGCCGTAGCCGCCGATGCCGCCGGGCGAGGATGCGCCCGGCGTTCGACACGATGAACACCCGCTGAACGGCGCGCGTGACGCGCTATGCAGAAACTGACGTCGACCGACGCGGCGACGATGCCGACGCTGTGCCCGTCGCGGTACTGACTCCGGCCGCGCCACGCGCCACCAGAACGCCGCGACCAGAGACGCGGCGGCGCCGCCGATCGCCTCGACCCATTGGCCCAGATGCTCGGCGCAGGCCCGGAGTCGGCGCGCAGCATCCGCCGGCCCGACCAGCGCGACGATCGTAATCAGCGCAGATCGCGGCGGCTTCCGCCAACACCGCCGGAGGTGGAGGATTTGCTGGACCCGAATTCTTGGCATCCGCGCAGTGCACAGAGCGCTCTCAGCGTCAACCCTCGTTGTCAGCCTCGCTCCAGCTGTCAGCCCGGACAGCAAAGAGCCGGCAGCCGCCTGCCTGCAAACCCTGCCGAAGTGCGTGCAGTCATCGTCACCGCGGTGAAGCTGGCTGTCCGCGGCTTCCTGAACCCGATCGGGAGGTCGAACTCGAAGCAAAAATCACGCATCCATCTTCACCTGAAAGCTTCTTCTGACAGCAGCGGCGCGAGCTCTCCCCACGAGGCAGCTCGTTGACGTCGAACGCCATGCGGAGGCCGGCCGCCATGCCCGTGCTCGACAGCGGGAAGATCGCTCCTCGGGTGGACGGTATCAGCGACACGTTGAGCGGCTCGTTCTGGATGCACGGGCACGAGCTCCAGATCGAAGGCCACCCTGTCGCGTCGTCTTCACGGTCATGCCCATCGGGAACCCGATCTGGAAGTCGTCGCTGATCGGTCGTCGCCTGCGCCGTCAGCCCACGTGACCAGCGGGAGCGCGAAGCCGAAGTGAACCGCCGAGCCGATTCTGCGCGGACGCCGGCGGCGCGAACGCGCCATCGCGCGAACGACGAGTCACGACACCGAGCCACAACCGAGCGACGTTGCGAAATACGCATGTCGAGGCTCCTATCTGCTCTGTCGATTCGTCCGGGCTGCCCGTCGCGGACGCAGCCGGAACCCAGCGGAACGCGGGTTGTCGGCGGCACCGACCGCGGCGCCGGCCGCGACCTGAACTGCCATGCGCTGCCTGCGTGGCACACGCGCCGCCATCGACGCACGACGCCGGCGGGGCGAGCCGCGCCGCGATAGGTCCCGCCGGGGCGGAGGAACACGCGATCCGGAAACAGTGCCCACGTGCCGTCGCCGATCTGGTCGACGACGCGGGCACGGTCGCGCCGCGTCGAATCGATCGAGCGTGAACGCGTGCGGCGTCGACACGCGCGTGACGGGCTCGATGAACGTGACCTTCGCGACGACATCGGCGGCGACGTCGACGTCGCGCCCGGCGCGCGGATATGTGCGTCGCGCGATCGCGCCGGACGGCCGTCGGGGTCGCCGCGCCATCGATGCGGACGACGCCAATTGCGCACGTCGTCATCGGCACCGGCGGCGCGCCCTCGACGACCGCGGGCTCGGCGGACGGCCGGCGCGCCGTCGCACGCGCCGCCGAGCACGCACAGCTCCGAGCACGCCGTCGGTGTCGGTGTCGGCGAGGTTGCCCGAGGAACTTCCTGCGCCGACGATCGCTTCGAGCGACTGGTAGTGCACGGCCGCCGACAATCTGCCACGGGACCGCGCGTGCCGGCGGCATCGACGACCGCGTATCGATCAGGACGACGGTGGCGCCGGCATGCGGCATCGGACGCAGCCGCGTGTCGCGCAGAGAACGCATCGTCGTAGAGGTCGCCGTTGCCGTTCAGGTCGCGGAAGATCGGCGTCGCACCGGCGTGCGGTCTGGCGCTGATCGATCGATGAGCTGACCGCTGCGCGTCGATCGGACGCCGTCGCGATTCACCGACAGGTTGAGCGGATGCCGCGTAGACGAGGTCGAGCGTCGGACAGCCGTCGCCGAGCGTCGCGACCGCCTTGAACTGACACGGCGTACGGATCGGGCGAGCCGGCGGGAAGCGTCCAGTCGCACATTCGGGAAATTCGGATCGCGCATCGTCCGCCGGCGTCAGGCCGCCGACGCCGAGCGAGCGCCGCTTCCAGACCGAGTCCTCGATCGTCAGTTCGCGGCCGGTGGCGAGATCGAACGCGCGGACGGCGAGCCACGCGACGCGCCCTTCGGGAAATCCGGTCGGGAAGTTGTGACCGCTGCCGCTGTTGGTGATCGCTGATCGTCAGCGGCACGCGTCCGTCGGGTCGGACGTCAGGCGCCGAGATCGAGATCCGAGCACGTTGGCGCAGCCGATCCCAGGCGAGACGCGCCTGCTGCGTCGGCCGCGCCGCGCTCGCCGACGTTCATCCAGTAGGCGTTGTGATACGGACTGCTGCGGATCGGCTCGAGGAGAAGCTGAAGATCGACAGCTCGGGATACGGCTCGACGCGTCCCGACCTCGTCGAGGCTCGCGCCGATCATGCCGGGTATGTAGGCGTTGCCGCCGACGAAGTGATGGCTGGAAGTAGGTGCGCGGCCGGACTGTCGATCGAGACGCGATCCGACGAGCGGCGGCGTCGGCTGTCCGTCGTGATAGAGCGTCTGCGCCGTGCCCGGCTGCCCGTAGTCCTGCTGCATGTGGCAGGTCTGGCAGTCGCGCTTGAACGCCGGATCGAAGTAGCGGTTGCCGGGCCGGTCGGCGTAGCGGCTCGTCGACCACTCGGTGTAGGTGCGCTCGATCGGGAATCCGCCGACCCATTTGCCGAGCGGCATTCTTGATCGTCAGCGGATTGGTGACGTCGTGGCACACGCCGCAGAATTCGGCACGCGTCGTCAGGACGTGTCCGAACGCCGGATGCTTCGACGAGTCGACGCGGTCGCCGGGCCGATCCTGCCGGAACACGCCGTTCACGTACTCGTCGCGTTCGGTGCGCGGATGCGCCAGAGCGGACCGAAGCGCTCGGGGAAGCCGATGGCGTGCGGTGACAGACGGAACGATCCGGATCCGACCGCATAGCCCAGGTTCGTTCGGGTTGCATCGGGGACGTCGAGCATATCCTGCGCGGCGTCGGGCGCAACTCGGCGGCGCGCGATTTCGTGTGCAGGACCGGGAGATATTCGGGCTGGCCGCTGCGCGCGTGCGTTTGAAACGGCATGTCGCGTGTCTCCGCCAGCGTGTGGCAGATCGCGCACGCGACGCCCTGTTGCCGGAGTCCGTGTTGCGCAACTCGGCCGTCACCGTGGCGAACGCCAGACCGGTGCCGTTGTCGGACGTGGGCACGAAGGCCGGGTTCAGCCGGCCGTGCTGTCGTCCGGTCGAGGCGTCGTAGTGAGATCAGGCGCGGCGGCACGTTGTCGACGTAGTTGCTCGGCATGTGACAGCGCGAGCAGAACCCGTCCATCAATGAGCCGCGCTGCGACAACGCGAAGGTCCGTCCGCCGAGATCGAATTCGGTGGCGCAGGCGCCGGCGCGCGCGAACGGATTGAGCGCCGCCTTCTCGGTGCGATCCGGCGGCGACGGCAGGTCGCACCCGCCGTCGGTCGATGTCTGCCGCGCCGAGAGGAGGAAGGCGCTGCGCCACACCGGATCGCGCCACGCGTTCGACATCATCGAGCCGTTCCACTCGGCGAAAATGCGCGCGTGGCAGGTCTGACATTGACCCGGATGATCAATCGTCTGCCAGTAGTCCTCGAACGGCGGCGAGAAGGTGTGCGCTTCCGAGGTGACGTACGGCGCGGCTTCCGGCATCCGGTTCGGCAGCTCGGTGTCGGCGGCCGGCGCGCGGTAGACGAGCATCGCGAGACCGAGCGTCAGCGCGAGCCAGAGCACGACGTGGCGCGTCAGGCGAATCATGTCGTGTGATGCTCGAGGCTGGCCGCGAGGAACGGGTCGTTGATCGGCACGAGCGGCGCGGCGTCGAGCGCGCGGATCGTGAAGCCGACGAGCACGGCGGCGGCGCCGAGCGCGGTCGCAACCTCGACGACGCCGAAATGCGGCTGCGCCGTGGTCTCCGGCAGGATCACGAGGTAGAGATCGAGCCAGCGTCCGGCGAGTACCGTCGCGGCCATCGCGATCAGCACGCGCGCGTCACGCTTGGCCGCGCGCGGCAGCAGCACGACGAACGGCACCACCCAGTTGACGATCAGATTGATCCAGAAGAGCGACTGCCACGCGCCGGCGGTCCGGGTCGCGTAGTGCGTGACTTCTTCAGGGATGTTCCCGTGCCAGATCAGCAGGTGCTGACTGACCCACAGATATGCCCAGAACGTGCTGAAGCCGAACAGCAGGCGGCCGAGATCGTGGAGATGGTCCTCCGTGATGAACGGCGCGCGGCCGCGCGCGCAGCAGCGCGGCCACGAGCGTCACCGCGGCGACGCCGTGCACGAGCAGCCCGCCGAAGAGATAGACGGCGAAGAGGGTGCTGACCCAGCGCGCGTCGAGCGACATCAGCCAGTCCACCGAGGCAATCGAAAACGTGATCGCGAACACCACCGCCGCAATCGCGGCATAGCGCTTCATCTGCCGGTGATGAATCAGGCTGCCGTCGGCGTCCTGCTGGAGCGACGCCCGGCGCACCAGCCACGCGAGCCGCACCTGCGCCGAGCACGGCCACGCGTGCGCGCGGCCATGAACGGCATCGACAGATAGAACGCCTTGGCTGCCGAGACGATCGCATCGCCGTGTCGCGCGACGGCGCGATCGACCCGCGTGCCACGGTGAGCGAGAGCATCGACACCGCCGCCGCGGGCAGCGTCGCCATCAACGCTTCGGGGATGCGGTCGCAGGCAGGCCGACCAGCGCGCCGCCGACAGAAACTGGATGGCGAGGAAGAGCAGCGCGGCGAGCGAGACCGACAACAGGTAGTACGTGTCGAGCAGCAGATGCGACCAGGCCTGCACCGGATCCTGGACGAGCGCGACGATCGCCGCGGCGATTCCCGCCACGGACCACGCCGAACGCCGCCGCCCGGCCGCGCGACCGCAGGATCGGTGCGGACGTCATCGCGCGCGCTCCCCGCTGCTGCAGCGTCTGCACGTGCGCGACGACCTTCCACCGCTCGTCGCGCGTCAGTTGTGAGGCGTATCGACGGCATGCGGCCGGATCCGTAGCGTGATCACGTGAAAGAGCTGACCGGCCGGCAGCGTACGAACCGCCGCCGCTGACGAGTGCGCGGAGGATTGGGGATCTTCGGCACGAGCGGGCCGTCGCCGTCGCCGTTGACGCCGTGACACACGGCGCAGAACGTTTCGAACAGCCGGCGGCCCTCCTGGCGCGTCTCGTCGGTGGCGGCGATCGGACTCCGCAGCTCGTGGCCGGCGCGCACCGCGTCCGCCGGCGTGGCCTGATAGTCGAGCGGCATGAACCCGCGCGCGCGATCGTGTGCGGCGGCGGCGTCTGCAGCGTCTGGCCGTCGCGTGTGACCGGATTGGCCGCGAAGCTGTCGTACGGAACCGACCGCGCCATGTCGGGCGTATACTCGAACGCGCGGACCTGGGGTCGTTCCGGCAGCCGCTCAGCCACACGGCGAGGCAGAGCAGCACGCTCACGCCGTGCATCCAGCGCTGATGCCCCTGCGGATCGACCGATCGATCGGGGACGCGCACGACGAGCACGAAGGCATCGAGCGTGGCTGCCTCGTGTTCCGGGGTGGTGCTCGCGCCGGGGAACAATCGGCATCGCCACAGGAACGCCGCCGTCACCGTCAAGCGCGGCGAGCAGCACGGTGATCTCGAACGTGATCGGCACGAACGCGAGCGTGGAGTTCATCGGCTTGCCGCCGACGTCCAGCGGCCAGTCGAACGCCGCCGTGTAGAACTGGAAGCCGAGCGCGGAGACGGCACCGGCCGTGCCGGCCGCGAACGCGACGAGCGGCAGCCGCGATCGCGGCAGGCCGAGCGCGGCGTCGAGACCGTGCACTGGATACTGGCGTGTAGACATCCGCGATCCTCGGCGCCGTCGGCGCGGGCGATCCTCACCGCTTCGAGCAGCGCCGACTCGCTCGAGAATCTCGTCGCGACCAGACGGCTAGACATACGTCTTCGCCTCCATCTCCGGCTCCGCTCGCGCGGCCCGGCCGCCGGCCATCGCGTTGACTTCCCAGATCGCGATCATCGGCAGGACGCGGATGAAGAGCAGGAAGCAGGTGAAGAACAACCCGAAGCTGCCGATGAGCGTGCCGACTTCGACCACCGTCGGCCGGTACATCGCCCAACCCGACGGCACGTGACGCGTGATGCAGCGACGTGACGATGATCACGAAGCGCTCGAACCACATGCCGACGTTCACGAGCAGCGAGACGGCGGCAAGGATCATCGGCGTGCGCCGCACGCGGCGCAGCCACAGCGACTGCGGCACGATCACGTTGCAGGTGACCATCGTCCAGAACGCCCAGGCGTAGGGACCGGCGACCCGGTTGAGGAACATCGCCTTCTCGTACGGGTTGTCGCCGCACCACGCGGCGAAGAGCTCGGTGAGATACGAGAAGGCGACGAGCGATCCAGTGAGCAGCATGATGCAGGCCATGCGATCGAGATGCTTCACCGTGATATGCGAGTGCAGACCCATCGCCGACCGCGCGATGATCAGCAGCAGCGTCACCATGCCGAACCCCGAGAACACGGCGCCGGCAACGAAGCTACGGCGGAAGAGCGTCGTGTGCCATCCCGGCAGCAGCGACGTCGCGAAGTCCATGCTGACGATCGAGTGCACCGAGATCACCAGCGGCGTCGCCAGTCCGGCCAGCACCATCGTCAGCGTCTCGTACCGCGACCACGTCCGCGCTGCCGTCCCAGCCGAAGCTGAGGACGGCGTAGATCGATCGCCTGATGCCGGACGAGCGATCGCGGAGCAGCGCGAAGTCCGGGATCATGCCGAGGAACCAGAACACCGCGGAGACGGTCAGGTAGGTGTTGATCGCGAAGACGTCCCACAGGAGCGGCGATCGGAAGTTGACCCACAGCGGACCGCGCTCCGTTCGGATACGGCATGACCCAGAACGCGAGCCACGGCCGCCCCATGTGGATGAGCGGAAAGAGCGCGGCGCACAGCACCGCGAAGATCGTCATCGCCTCGGCGGAGCGGTTCACCGAGGTGCGCCACGACTGGCGGAAGAGCAGGAGGATGGCGGAGATCAGCGTCCCGGCGTGGCCGATGCCGATCCAGAACACGAAGTTCGTGATGTCGAACGCCCAGCCGACGGCGTTGTTCAATCCCCATGTGCCGATGCCGACCGCGATCTGATAGGTGACCATGCCGACGCCGAGCATCAGCGCGGCGCTCGATGCGGCGAGGCACATCCACCATCCGGCGGTCGGCCGGTTCTCGAGCGGCCGCGCGATGTCGTCGGCGATCTGGCGGGCCGAGAGATCGCCTTCCAGCCACGTGTCATCGGCGATCGGCCCAGCCAGGTGCGTGTCCCACGCCGGCGCCGATGCGGTCGTGCCGATCATGAGTGGCTGCCCTCCAGTGGGTTGCGGACCTTCGCGAGATACGACACATTCGGCCGCGTGCCGAGCTCGTCGAGGACGTGATACGAGCGTCCGTCGCGGACCAGCTGCGCGATTCGGCTGTGCGGGTCGTTGAGGTCGCCGAACACGATCGCGTCGGCTGGGCACGCCTGTTGACACGCGGTCCTGATGTCGCCGTCACGGACGTCGCGGTGCTCGGCGTCGCGCGCAGCTTTGCCGGCCTGAATGCGCTGCGTGCACAGACTGCATTTCTCCATGACGCCGCGCGAGCGCACGACGACGTCCGGGTTGAGGACCATGGCTTCGAGCCGGTCGTTCATCGTGTAGTCGAAGCGCGCGTTGTTCGCGTACTGGAACCAGTTGAAGCGGCGCACCTTGTACGGGCAGTTGTTCGCGCAGTAGCGCGTGCCGATGCAGCGGTTGTAGACCTGCTGATTGAGTCCTTCGCTGCTGTGGACCGTCGCGAGGACCGGACAGACCGTTTCGCACGGCGCGTGGTTGCAGTGCTGGCACATCATCGGCTGGAAGACGGTCTGCGGGCGGTCGTCGGATCCGGCGTGATAGCGATCGATCCGCAGCCAGTGCATTTCGCGCGCCCGCAGGACTTCGTCCTTGCCGACCACCGGCACGTTGTTCTCCGCCTGGCAGGCGACGACACACGCCGAGCAGCCGGTGCAGGCGGTGAGATCGATGCTCATGCCCCACAGGTGCCCGTGGTGTGCCGATTCCGATTCGTCCCACAACGAGAGCGGCAACTCCGCGCCGTGCGCGGCGGCCACCGGTTGCGCGTGCAGCGACGCCAGCGAGATCTCCTGCACGATCGGCCGCCCTTCGAGCGCTTGATGCAGCTGCGTGAGGGCCAGCGGCTCGCGGCGGCCGGTCTTCGTCAGCGTCGCGTTCAGCACGCGGTACTCGCGGCGGCCGTCGACCAATCGGACGAAGGGAAACGCGTTGGCCCCCACACCGCGGCCGACCTTGCCGGCGTGCGTGCGTCCGTAGCCGAGCGCGAGCGCCACGCAGCCGGGCGCCTGGCCGCGCTGGATGTAGACCGGCGCGTCGACGTGCGCCCCGGCGGTCGCGATCGAGATGACGTCGCCGTTCGCCACGCCGAGCGCGGCCGCCACCGAGGGCGCGATCGCCGCGCAGTTGCCCCAGGTCAGCGACGTGATCGGATCGGGCAGCTCCTGCAGCCACGGGTTGTTCGCGTGCCGGCCGTCGCGCAGCGCGATGGTTTCGTGCACGACGACTTCGTAGCGGCCGCCGCCAAGGGCGGTCCGCGCCGCCTGCTGGCGCGTCTCGATGGCGCGGATCGCCGGACGCAGGGTGTCGGCGCGCGTGGCTTGCGCGACCGGCAGCGGTGTCGAATGAGCGGGCGGTGGTTCGATTTCGGTGACGCCGTCGTGCAGCGCCTGATTCCAGAACGCATCGAACGAGCCGACCCGTCTCTGGCGGGAGAAGATCTCGCTGCGCCAGAACTGGCGGAGGTACGACGGGAAGTCCGGCGTCGCGCCGATCCATTTCAGCAGGCTGTCTTGCGCGGCGCGAGTGTCGAACAGCGGCCGGATCGTCGGCTGGCCGAGGCTGTAGCAGCCCTGCACCGGCTCGGCATCCGCCCACGCTTCCAGATAGTGATGGTCGGGGCACACGATATCGGCGTGCTCCGTCGTCTCGTCGGGCCGATCCGTCATCGCGACGACGAGCGGGACGTTTTCAGAGCCGTCACGAAGCCGACGGCGTCCGCGTAGTCGTATGCGCGGGTTGACGCCGTAGACAATGACGGCGCCGATGTCTCCGTGCCGCATCTCCTCGATCGCCGGCGCCAGCGCATCGTCATCGCCCTGCTTCTGCAGCGAGGGGACCCGGAGATCGACCGTCGTTTCATAGTTCCCGAGGAGCGCGTTGATGGCATTGACCACGGTCTGCGTGGCGACATCGTTGGCGCCGCTCACCACCAGCGATCGCCCGCGCTGCTGCCACAACTGATCGGCCAGCCGATCGAGGAGCTGCGCATCGACTGGCGAGCGCGGCCACTCGAGATCGTTCGGCGACGCGGCGTGGCCCAGCAGTCGACCGAGAGCTCCGCCGCGACGACGGCCTCGGTCGACGGATCGACCGGCACACGGACGTCCGCATTGGCGCCGGTCAGCGTGAGCGCCGCTTCGAACTGCACGTGCTGCGACATGCCGGCGGCGGCACGCGGCTGGCGCGCCGCCGTGTATTGCCGCGCGAACTCCACCGGCGACAGCCAGGTCCCGAGAAAATCGGCGGCGAAGCTCACGACGAGCGACGCGCGATCGAACCGGTAGTGCGGGATCGATGCGATGCCGAACGACGCGCGGTTGGCGTCGCGCATCGCCGCGCACGACACGCTGTCGTAGGTGACGTGGCGCAGGCCGCGATACCGTTCGCGCCACTTGCCGATAATCGATCGCGTCGCCGGGCTGACGATCGTGCCGGTGAGCAGCACGATCGGCTTGCGGTCGGCGGCGGCGGCGGCGAGCCGCGCCTCGACCTGCGTGTCGACGTCGGCCCACGCCGCCGGGCGTCCGCGCAGGAGGCGGCCCCTTGAACCGGTGTTCGTCGTAGAGCGACAGCACGCCCGCCTGGCCGACCGCGCACGTGCCGCCGCCGAAGAGCGGCGAGCTGGTGTTGCCTTCGACCTTGATCGGCCGTCCGTCGCGCGTCGTGACGACGAGCGCGCACGCGCTCGAGCAGCCGGCGCACGTCGTCGCGTAGTAGTTCGGGACGCCGGGCGTGATCTCCTCGGGCTGGTTCAGCAGCGGAATCGCCTGTTCGATCGGCGCGCGCGAGCAGGCTGCGATCGTCGCCGCCGTCAGTGCTGAAGCCCATGCTCGCGAGGAAGTCGCGCCGGCTCGACGCCGCCGCGGCGACCAGCTCGGTCAGCGCGATAGCGCGCACCTCCGGCGGACCGGTCGGCAGCGGCGTGGACGACGGCGCGCGATCGCTCATGCTAGTGGTGCAACACGTTCGACCTGCAGAGCGGGCCGTTCCGTTGGAACGGCCCGTCGATCTTGGTTCGTGGCTGGCTGTGTGTTCATCACAAGTTGTTGATACGGTCCGCTAGTAGTGGCACCGTCCGCAGTCGGTGCTGGGGACTCCGCCGGAATGCGGGGCCGCGCGCCCGGGCGCGATGGCAGTCGATGCACCAGCCCATCGTGAGCGGCGCCTCCTGGCGGACGCGCTCCATCGTTTCGACGGCGCCGTGACACTCGCGGCAGGCGACGTTGCCGATCACATGCTGGCTGTGATTGAAGTAGACGAAGTCGGGCAGCGCGTGGACCCGGGTCCACGCGATCGGCGCGCCGTCTGCTGCACGCTCTCCTTCAGCCGCTCGATGTCGCGCGTCCGCTTCTGGAGGATGCGCGTGGCAGTTCATGCAGACGTTGAGCGGCGGAATGCCGGCGTGGCGGCTCCGGCTCGCGCGCGAAGTGGCAGTAGAGACAGGGATCTGCGATTCGCCGGCGTGCAGCTTGTGCGAGAAGGCGAGCGGCTGCTTCCGGCGCGAAGCCGCGGTGCACGCCGACGCGCGCGATCGCCGTCACACTGAACGCCCCGATGGCGACAACGGCGACCGACGCGATCAGGAGTGCGCCAGGCGAGCCGCGTGACCGTCAATGAGTGAATCCGCTTCTGCACGCTGCCGCGCACGACCACGCGGCTCAGCGGATAGAACACCAGCGCGATCGCCGGCGTGAACGGCAGCACCGTGATGAGCGCCAGGGCGCTCGCGACGTGCAGCCTGACGAGGTGCGGCATCTGAGCGACGATGGCGACGTCCGGATTCAGACCGACGACCGACGTCGACGTAGGGCGGCCACGTCAGCGCGGCCCACGAGGACGCCCACCGTTCGAGCGATCGCCAGCAGCAGACCGGACGTCAGCACCAGCATGGCCAGCGCGATCACCGCCGATTCGGCGTGCGCGGCGCGCGGACGGGCGCGCCAGCGATGGATGTTGTGCAGGAGCACCGCGGTCAATCCGCCGATCGCCAGCAGGCTCGCGGCGAGGAGCGCGCCTTCGAGCGCGAGCAGGCCGGATCAGGGCTGCGGTTCCAGGCCAGGACGGCGGCCGGAAACAGCAGAATCAGCAAGTGGCCCGACCAGCACCGGAGGCGACGCCGCCGCGCCAGCAGGGGTCACCCCAGAGGCACTCGAGGCTCGCGGTGAACTCCCGTTGCAGAGTCGGCGTGCGACCGCCACGCGGCGAGCGCACGGACGATCGGGCCAATCAGTACGCTGGCGGCGGCCACGTAGGGCCAGACACCGAATAGCCAGTAGTCCACACGCTCTCCCATAACCATGCGATCACACCTTGCAGTCGACGGTTCAGGCGTTCGTCGCGCCGTCGCCGGCCGGCGGCGATGCGTGCCTGCGGCGTCGCGCAGGAAGGCGCGGAGCGCAAACGACTCGTCGGGCGTCAGGACGTGCGTGACCGGCGCCTCGGGCCGCCGCGGCACAGCACGGTAGCGCGCAAGAACGCGGCCAGCGGCTTGTCCTGGTAACGGTCGTAGACGAACGACAACTCAGGCGCGAATGTCGCCATCGTCGTCGTCCAGCCGACCAGGGATGACGCACGCTGTGACAGGCGCTGCACGGCGCCCTCGTGGTCAACGGCACGTGTCCGACGAACAGATCGAAGCCGAGGCGAACGTCGGCGTCGGTGGCGGTTTCCGCCGACGCGCGTGTCGGCGGCGGGCGCCTGCACGGTCGAGACGTAGTCGAGCAGGGCGTCGACCTGCGCCGGCGTGAAGTCGTGGTCCGGCATGCGCTGGCGCTTGTAGCGCTCGAACAGCGCCGCGGCGGCCTATCGCCCCCGTCTATGACCTCGCGCGAGGAGCGGATGAAGCGGAGCAGCCAGGACCGCTCGTGGCGCGCGGCAGACACCCCGAGATCGGCCGATCAGATCGCCTTTCCCGATCGTGTGACAACCGCTGCACTGCCCGCACGAACAGGAGATGGCCGGCGAATGTCGGGGAGCGACTGCGCGGCGAGCCCGATGACTCCGACCAGGGCGGCAGCGAAGCCGGAAACCAACCAGCGTGCGGAACGACGCGCCAAAGACATTTTCATGTTCTCAACGGCGGCGTATGTTTGTCCAAGGTCTCAGGCTCTTCAGCACCAATTTCTTGATTGAGTCGCGCGTCGACGCCCGATCGTTACAGATGTGAATCATCTCCGCGTACTCATCGAGCGGTGTGGAGCGCGTCACGTGACCACTGGGGGCACTCTCGCGCGGCCGCAATGGGACAACACGCCTTGGCGAATTGTCTCGCGCTGAGCTTTCACTTTTCGTACGCAACATAGATTGTGAGAATGATGAGAGTCCTTTTGATAGAACGACGCATCACCATAGGCGTTACCTATCGGCCCGCAGACGTGAAGCGAAACTTGTGGAGTGTAGGCGGCGATGGCGCTAGACATCGCGCCGTGAATGGCTCATCGGTGCGGGGATGACCACTCAATCGTGCGTCTGATATCGTCAGCGTTGCATGATCAAAACGATTTCTACTCGTTCTGTTATGCGGCGCAGCAGCGGCGCTGTCTGCGGAGAACTGGCCGCAGTGGCGCGGTCCGTCGCTCAACGGCATGAGCGGCGAGAAGAACCTGCCGGTGCGCTGGTCGAAGACCGAGAACATCACCTGGAAGCTCGCGCTGCCGGCGTGGTCCGGCTCGACGCCGATCGTCTGGGGCGATCGCATCTTCCTCAGCGTCGCCGAGGGCGCGCGATCTGTATCTCTGGTGCGTCGATCGGACGCGCGGCGCGGTGCTGCTGGAAGCAGCCGCTCGGCGGCGGCAACTGCGGATGCAGAAGCAGAACATGTCGTCGCCGTCGCCGGTGACCGACGGCCGCAACGTGCTGGGTGATGACCGGCACCGGCATCCTCAAGGCGTTCGATTTCGAGCGGCACCGAGATCTGGGCGCGCGACATCCAGAAGGACTACGGCCGCTTCGGCCTGCAACTGGGGCTACGGCTCGTCGCCGCTGCTGCATCGACGACGCGCTGTACGTGCAGGTGCTGCACGGCATGCGCACCGACGATCCGTCGTACCTGCTGCGCATCGACAAGGCGACCGGCAAGACGCGTCTGGCGCGTCGAGCGGCCGACCCGGGCGCGCTTCGAGTCGCCGGATGCGTACACGACGCCGGCGCTGCTGCGCTACGGCACGCAGCACCGAGATCGTCGTCACCGGCGGCGACGTCGTGACCGGCCACGATCCGCGCGACCGGCAAGGAGCTGTGGCGCGCCAACGGCCTCAATCCCGACAACGACGGCAGCTATCGCATCGTCGCCTCGCCGGTCGTGCGTCGGCGATCTGATCATCGCGCCGTCGCGCGAGCGGCCGATGCTCGCGCTCAAGGCGGGCGGCCGCGGCGACGTCACCACGTCGCACGTGCTCTGGTCGTTCGGCAACGGACCCGACGTGCCGACGCCGGTCACCGACGGCACGTATCTCTACGTCGATCAACGATCGCGGGATCATGTGGTGCCTCGATCCGAAGACCGGCAAGGAGATCTACGGACGGCAGCGGCTGCCGCCGGCGACCTACAGCGGATCGCCGGTGCTCGCCGACGGCAAGATCTACGTCACCAACGAGGACGGCGTGACGCGTGATCGTCAAGGCCGGGCCCGACGTTCGAGGTGCTCGCGCGAGAACGACTTCGACGACTACACGCTCAGCTCGCCGGCGGTTTCCGAAGGCCAGATCTTCATCCGCACCGCAGAAGTTCCTATCTGCATCGGCAAACGAACCGGCGCGTGAAGCGCCGGCCGCCTTGCGAGCGCGGCGCTACCAGGTCCACAGCGTCAGCGACGCTCGTGTCCTTGACGAACATCCGGTTGCCGCTGACCGTCGGCTGCGCCCAGGTCGCGCTGTCGGCGACGGTGTAGCGTCTTCACCGGCTCGAAGCCGCCCGCGCTCGCCTGCGCGACGATCAGTTCGGCATCGTCCTTGAGCACGAACAACAGGTCGCCGGCGCGGACGATCGGCGGCGTTGGTCGCCTGCGCGCGGCTGCGCTCGTCCACAACGTCTTGCCGGTCTTCGCGTCGAGTGCGAAGAACTGACCGCTGTTCTTGTGCGTCATGCCGAACAGCGTGTCGCGCGACGACGACGCGCGTTGGTCATGTAGAGCGGCACGTCGGCGTTCTCCCAGACGTTCTCGGTGGTCCACTGATCGCCGCGCTTCGACGATCCTGAACGCCGTGATCGCGGCTTGCTCGAGGCCCGACACGATCACCAGTGTCGCCGTAGAAGATCGGCGTGATGACGTTCTGCGTGATAGTTCGTGCGTGAGCGGCCGCTTCACAGCAGCGCGCCGGTGGCGGCCGAGACGCCGACGAGCGTTCTCCTGCGTGAACGCGACGATCTGACGCGTGCCGTCGAAGTCCGACGGCCATCGGCGACCCGTACGACGGGCCGTCGCCGGTCCATTTCCACTTCACCGCGCCGGTGTTCGCGTCGAACGCCGTCAGCGCGCCGCGGTTGTGGCCGCCGACGTGGACGATGACGCATGCCGCGATCGACCAGCGGCGACATGCGCGGTGTGATAGAGCGGCGCACGTCGAGCGCCGCCGGCTTCTGCCACAGCTGCTTTGCCGGTCGCCGCGTCGAACGCCGTGACGATGCCGGTCATGCCGAGCGTGTAGAGCTTGCCGTCGGCAAACGTCGGCGTCGACTTCGGTCCCTTTTCGTGCCGCGCGGCGGCCGGATTGATCGCTGAACGGCGCCGCGTAGCTGCGTCTGCCAGATCTCCTTGCCGGTGTCGGCGTCGAGCGCCGGCAGGCACTTCGTTGTCGCCGCTGGCGCGAGAACATGTAGACGCGGTTGCCGACGAGCGACCGGCGACGCGTAGCCGAGGCCGACGTCGACCTTCCACTTGCGCGTCAGCTGATCGGGCCACGTCTGCGGCGCGGTGAACGATCGCGATCGCGCCGTCGCGATTCGGTCCGCGCCACTGGGGCCAGTCTGGGAGGCGCTTTGCGCGGAGAGGCGCGCGAGTGGGGCCAGCCGCCAGCGCACAGCACGACACCAGCAACGCACAGAAACCACGAAACCTCGAAACCTACGAAAAAGAATACCTTTGAGTTTCGTGTTTTCGGGTTTCGTGGTTTCGTGTCTGCTTTCGTGGTTCGCCCTCATGACTTCTGCTTGATCGCGACCAGATCCTTCAGCCCGCGGATGATCATGGATGCCGTCGGAAATGGCCGGCGTCGCCATGACGACCTCGACCCATGTGATTGGTCGCGAGCAACTCTCGTACTTCAGGTCCCGCCTTGACGACGAACACGTCGCCGTCCTCGCTCGGTCGAGATAGATCTTGCCGTCGCCGGCGACCGGCGACGCGCTGAACGATCCGCCCGGCCCGACGCGCTCCTGGTAGACGCGCTCGCCGGTGCGTGACGTTGTAGGCCGCGAGCACGCCGTTGATTCTGCAGCACGTAGAGCTGATCGCCGTAGATCACCGGCGTCGGGATGTACGGACCGCCGCGCGTCGTGCTCCACGCGATCGACGCGTTCTGCGTCTGATCTCGCCTTCAGCGTGATGTCGCCCGTTCGCCCCGGGCTTGATCGCGAAGATCGGCTGCACGCCGCGGTAGCCGTTGGTGACGATGATGACGCCCGGACCGACGATCGGCGTCGGGATCGTGATCTCGGAATTTCCCGACAGCCGCCACAGCTCGCTGGCCGTTCTCCGGATCGTAGCCGCGGATGAACGTTGTCGCCTGCGTCACCAGCTCGGTCCGCGCCGTTGTTCTCGAAAATCGCCGGCGTGGACCACGACGGGATCTCTTCGCGCGCGGTGCGCCAGGCCGGCTGGCCGGTCGCGACGTCGAACGCGGCGAGGAACGAGTTCTTCTGGATGTCGCACTGCACGATGACCAGGTTCTTCCAGATGATCGGCGAGCTGCCGATGCCCCACTCGTAGTCGGGATCGTAGAACCAGCCGGCGTTGAGGACGCCGAGGTCTTTGTTCCAGCAGCGGCTTGCCGTCCGATGTCGTAGGCGTAGAGGCCTTCGGATCCGAAGGTTGACGACGACGCGGCGTCCGTCGGTGACCGGCGTCGCCGTCGCCTGGCTGGACTTCGGATGCCGCTTCGTCTTCGGAATGCCCTCGTGCGCGACGCGCTCCCACAGCACCTTGCCGGTGCGCTTGTCGAGCGCGATGAGCTTCCACGTGTGCTTCGACACGTCCTTCGCCGGTCTCGACGTCGCCGTAGAGCCCGGTGCGGATGCCCGGCGGTCGCATCGCTGCTGACGCGCCGTCGACACGAACACGCGATCGCCCCAGACGATCGGGCTCGACACCGCCACGCCGGCGACCGGCGTCTTCCACAGCACGTTGTCGCCGGTCGTCGCGTCCCAGTTGACGGCCGTCGGCGATCCGTCGGCGACGCCCGGATGCGGCCGGCCCGCGGAACATCGGCCAGTTCTGCGCGGAGAGGATCGAACCCGCGAACAGCCACACGACGATCGAGGCGCGGAGTCGCATGATCACTTTCCTCGAGTCGTGTGAATGCCATCGTGTTGCCGCCGGCGTTGACCGTGATCCCCGGTCGCCTTGTTCTGCTCGAGCTTGAAGGTGACCGTCGATCCGGGCTGCTCGCTGAGGCCGAACGTCGTCTCGTCGCGGGCGACCAGTGTCATCGGCGGACCGCCGAACGGTGGCGGTGAGATGGCCGTCAGCGATCGCGACGGCGATCGTCAGCTGCGACATGTTCCCGGTCCCTCGATACGAGCCGACGTAGCGCGCGAGTTGCGCCCGCGTCGAGCTTCTACCTCCGGACGGGGCTTCGCGCCGGCCTGCTCGAGCACCGACGCGACGTCGAGGTGCTTGCCCTTGTTGGCCGCTTCGAGCGCGTCGGTCAGAACGGCTGGTTGGAGACTCGCCGAGGCCGAGAATCACCTTGACCGTCTCGACCTCGCCGCTCGCGGCTGCCGCGGTCAGCGCCGCTTCCTTTCCTTGCGCGCCGTGCTGCAGCAGCAACCGGACGACCTCGGCGTGCTGCGGCGTGCGGCCCATCGCGGGATTCACCGCCCACGTCAGCGGTGTCGCGTTGTAGAACGTGTCCTTGATGTTCACGTCGGCGCCGCGCTCGAGGAGGAGCTTCACGACCTCGACGTGACCGCGGTCCGCGGCGAAGGAGCAGCGCAGTGCGGTTGTAGCGGAACTTCGTGTTGATGTCGACGCCCTCGTCGAGCAGTTTCTTGACCGCTGCGGCGTCGCCTTTGCGCGCCGCCTCGGAAAGCGCGTCAGCCCTGTCAGACTTGTCGTTCGGCGCCTGCATGCGAGGCGCGATCGACGACGCCGCCATCACCCCGCAGAGCACGCAGAGACCGCAGAGGAGTCTCTTTCCGTGTCTTGTGCGAAGCTCCACCGCCGATTTCTCGTGAGCTTCATGCGAGCCTCTGAAAATGTCTGTTCGGCGTTCTCCGCGAGGCTCCGCGGGTGAACGGCCGCGCCAGCGGAGGTATCCGCTGAAGTCGTACTGGTCATCAACGAGCCTTCGACCGCGATTTTCGGGCCGCGACAGCGGGCGGCCCGGCAGTAAATCCGAGGAGACACGCCACTAAGCGGTCGGCCTGAAATACAGCACCATCGCGGCGCCGATCGACGCGAGCAGGAATCCGACGTAGAGCATCGGATTGATGGCCGACTTCGGCGGATGGATGACCATCGCGAGCAGCACGTTCACGATCGGCGCGCCGCCGAACACGAGCGGCATGACGTAGAACGGGCAACCCGCCCGCCTTGAACGCCCAGATGATGCACGCGGCGCCCGCCGCGCCAAGCGCGCCGGCGACGGTCGCGGTGATCAGCCCGTTGGTGTTGAACCCGTTCAGCCCGCCCTGCGACGACAAGCCAATCACCGGCACGATGACGCCGATGAGGAAGTACGCGGCGCCGACGCACAGCAGCGCCTTGAGCGGGTTGCCGAGCTGCGTCTGCCCCAGGAAGAGCAGCACGCCGTATGCGCCCCACGACAACACGGCTCCCGCCACGAAGATCACCCATCCCATACGTTTCCTCGTCTGTGGACCTGCGCTGATAGTGGCCATCGGTGTGGCGGGCATTTTACTTCTTTCAACGCCGCCCGTTCAGGGCCGGCGAGCGCTATTCGTGGACTTTGCGCATCGTCACCGCGAACGCCTGGCGGCCGGCCTGCGGGTCGTAGACGATGACGGGCGTGAGGCGGCCGCGGATGGTGTCCGGATTCGACCGCGCGTATCCCATCAACGTCTTCGCCAGTCGTTCCCTGGACTGCGCGATTGGCTCGCCGCGCGGCGGCATCGCCGTCAGGAGATCGTTGAAGCTCACGTCCCAGATCTCGGACCGCAGCAGCGCGTCGACGATCGTCCCTTTGAGAATGTTGTGCGAGAAGTTGAAGAAGAACGCGATCGGCGAATACGCCTGGTCGGACGGACGATGACGCTCGAACTCCGCGATCAGCGCCGCGCGGTGCTGCTCGAACAGGAGCGCGAAACTCCATGCGGTCGGCTTCCGACGATGACAGCGACGGCGGCGGCTCTCCGACGAATGCCCGCGCGTCGGCGTGTCAGGCCGTTGAGGATCGCTTCGACGATCGCTTCACGCTCCGGCCCGGTCGCCCGCGCTTCGGCGAGCCGCGCGCATTCGCGCAGCAGCGTGACCAGCGCAAAGCACAGCCACGGGTAGTCGGCGACGTTGTCGTTGCGCATCACGATGGTGTCGCGGCCGTAGGTCGCTTCGAAGCCGAAGCGGAGATGGCTGCCCATGCTCGTGGCATGACCGAGCGCGATCGCCGTGCGGTGCGCGTCGCCGAGCGATCGCGTCCGCGTGAGCAGCGTCTCGTAGCCGCGTTCGTGCAGCTCGAAATGCGACGTGGCGATCAGAATCAGCGTCTCCGCGTTGTCGGTGAACCGTTGGCCGCTGCCGTCCGACCCTTGCAAATCCACGGCAACAGGCGATCAGAGCCGATCGAGATTGGCGTCCGCGTCACCGTCGTCCCAGATCCGCAGCGACAGCAGGGCGAGGAGGTGGAAGAAGTAGTAGTCGAGAAGGATGGCCAGCGCCAGGCGGTCGACCGGATCGCCGCCGCGCGTGTCGATCAGATAGTGAAGCACGTCAACTGGAATGATGTCTTCGTTGACCGTGTCCGCCTTGCCGTCCCAGTCGTTCAGCACGTGGAAGCCATCGTCCCGCGTGCGTCGATCGAACGTCTTGACGATGCGGCCGAAATTGAGTTGCCGGCCGCCGGCCTTCCAGGCGTGCGATCGCATGCTGTCGCGCAGGCGCAGCAGCGCGTCGCGCAAATCCTCGCGATCGCCGCTTCGGCCACGACATCACGGCGGAATGAACCGGCCAATGCCTGGTCGAGCGCCGCGCACGCATCATCGAACATCGTCACAGGTGGGAGCGGTGTGCGGTCAACCTGCCGCAGCGAACGTCACGGAGTGCGCCGGTATGGACGATCCATGTCCGGACACGATCAGCCAGCGGCCGTCGCTGCCCTTCAGCAGCGTGAGCGTGAACTTGCCGCCGTCGGCATCGCCCTTCTGTTGCGCGTACGCCGACGATGTAGCCGAGCGCACCGTCGGTGCCGTAGGCGATCGCGCGCAGGGACAGCGCGCCGCCCGACCCTGCGTAGCATCGCTCGACTGCCGCGCGGCCCTTCACCGGCGGACAGGCGTTGGGGACAACGATCCGATCGTCGGCGAACAGTCGCGCGAGGGCCGCAGCGTCGCGGTTGCGCCAGGCGGTTTCGTAGTCGGTGAGGACCCGTGCGAGTGCCGGCGGAAGCTCGGTGCTCGGTTCGGCAGCAGGGCGTCTGCTGCGCGGCGGCGTGCGCTGTTCCGCACACCAACGCCAGCCACGCGAAAGCGGCAATTGCGTTCATGCCCGCTGAGACGACCTCGTACCGCGGAAGGATGCTCTCGCGCGACTTCACTGCCGACCACCACAGCATCGCCATCCAGAACGCCTGCAGCGGCATCCGCAGCGCCAGCGGCGTCGGCGGCTGGCCGCGCAGCGTGACGCCCATGGACCGCGGCGAACACGTTCGCAGGAAAGATCCCGAGCAGCATGACGACGAGGCCGAGCGCGGCGATGCGATAGATCTTCGGCACCAGCAGGCCGACCGCGCCGGCGAGCTCGAGCATTCCGGTGACGTAGACGATCCAGACCGCCCCGGTGAACGGCGGCGGGATCATGGCGGCCAGATCGGTTCTCAGGCTCGAGAAGTGCGACGCGCCGGTGAACATGAACATGACCACCAAGCCCGATGCGGACCGCGTCGGGCCAGGGTAGAACTGATGCGTGCGATGACGGTGACGATGACCTCGACGACGAGCGGCGCCATGCAGTCGAACACACCTCTTCAATTGTGGTCTGACTCGGCGGTCTGACCGGGAGATCTGACCTCAGAGCCTGACCCAGGTCAGACTTCGAGTCTGACCTGAATCTGACCGCGTCACGTGCAAGGCGAAGCAGTAGATGCGTCCGGCGCCGCCGCGGCGCCGTGTTCGAGCAGTTCTGATTGGCGTGCGCCGAGTTCCAGGACGCGAGCGTGCCGGACTGATCCTGGTTGGGGCCGAAACCGTCCGAGTGACCGACCTGCGCGAAGACACTGGCGGAGTCGGACGTCCAGTCGCTGCAGGTCGAGCCCGCCATCAGCGTCCCATCCGCGTTCGAGCCGGTCATGATGTCGTGCTCGACCGGCGCCGGCGAGCCGGTCCACTGACCGTTGATGCGCTGGCCGCGTTCGTCGATGAACACCGCCGAATCGCCTCTGCGCGAGTGCAACTCGGTGAGATTGTTGGCGACGACCACGCCGTTGACGTTCGCCCACGGGCCGCTGCCGATCCGGTCGCGGGCGTTGGTCGGACGGTTGTCCAGATCGTGCTCGACGCTCAGGTAAGCGCGCCAGGTGCGCGATCCCGCGCCGACCGCGGCGGCGAGGCTCTGACAGGTCGCGTCGGCGCCGCGCAGGCCGCCGAGGTTGCCGGTCGTGCTCTTCTGGCTGCTCACGAAAAAGCTCATCACGGGCGTGCCTGACGGGCTCGTGGAGTTGTTGTTGCTGCCGCAGGCGGCGGCAACGAAGGCCGATGCGATCAGAGAGCGCCACAAAACGTCGCTTCATGAGAAGACTCCGTTTGATCAACGCCCCGGATGCTAGCACGGCGCCGCGCTCGACGTCGCCTGTCTTGACCTTATCGAGCGGGCGCCGGCATTCGTCCTCAGCGGCGGCCGCTGTGCGGGGTGACGGGCTGGGCGACCCGAGCACCGCGGAGATCTGCGACACCATGATCGTCACCGTCGCCACGTTCGACAGATTGCCGTTCGAGTCGCGCGCCTGATATCGGAACGTGTCGGTGCCGGCGTAGGTCAGGCTCGGCGTGTATCTGAAGCTGCCGCTCGAATTCAGGGTCAGCGTGCCGTGGCTCGGTCCGCTGACGAGCACGGCGCTCTGCGCCCCACCGCTGTCGTTGCCGGAGTACGCCAGGCGCCGTGATGAGGAGCGACGTGCCCTTGGTGGTCGCGTAGTTGTTGTCGTTGGCGACCGGTCCGCCGCCGCCGCCACCGCCGCCACCGGTGATGGTGAGCGTGCCGCTGACATAAGCGATCGTGTAGTTCGGGCTTGCCGCACCGCTGGCGGTGATCGGATACGTCCCGGCCGGGCTCGTGGTCGTCGCCGTCGTCGTGACGGTCGGCGGCGTCGTCAGGGCGTCCGCGGTGTCGCCGTTGACGAATCCGCCTATAGGTGACGGTCAGCGGCGGATTGGCCGCGCCGACGGCCTTCGTCTGGTTGTTGGCCGTAATCGTCAACGGCGCCGGCGCCACGAGCAACGATCCGTTGACGTAGCTGATGGCGTAGTTGGAGCTCGACGCCCCGCTGGCGGTGATCGGATACGTCCCGGCACCGCTCGCTGTCGTCGCCGTCGTCGTGACCGTCGGTGCGGTCGACAGGGTGGCGGCGGTGTCGCCGTTGACGAAGCCGCTGTAGCTCACCGTCAACGCTGGATTGGCCGCGCCGTATGTCCTGGTCTGATCGTTCGCGGTGATGGTCAGCGCCGCTGAGGTGATGGTCAGCGTGCCGTTGACGAACGTGATGGCGTAGTTGCCCGACGCGAGACCGGCCGGCGTGATCCGCATACGTGCCGACCGCACTGCTCGCGGTGGCGGTCGTGCTGAACATCAGCGCGCCACTCAGCGCCGCGGCGGTGTCGCCGTTGACGAAGCCGGCGAAGCTCGCGGTGAAGACGGGATTCGCGGCGCCATAGGTCCGGCTCTTGTTGCTTGCGGTGACCGTCAGCGACGCCGGCGTGACCGTCAGCGTGCCGCTCGCGTAGGTGATCGTGTAGTTCGCGTTCGAACTTGCGGCGCCGCTCGCGGTGATCGGATATGTGCCGACACTGCTCGCCGGCGTCGCCGTGGTGGTCACCGTGGGCGGTGTCGTCAGGCTTGGCCGGCGTATCGCCGTTGATCGAAGCCGCTGTAGCTGACGGTCAGTGCCGGATTCACTGCGCCGTGCGCCTTCGTCTGATCGTTGGCGGTGATCGTGAGCACGGCGGCGGTCACCGACAGCGAGCCGTTGACGAACGTGAAGGTGTAGTTCGCGGCGGCCAACGTCCCGGCGGCGATCGTGATCGGGTAGCTGCCGACTCCGCTGGCTGCAGTCGCCGTCGTGCTCAGACTCGGCGCGCCGGTGATGCCGCTGGTCGCCAACGTCTCCCGTTCTGGAAGCCGTTGAACGAGGCGGTCAACGTCGGGTTCGCCGCGCCGTAGCCGCGCGCCTTGTTGTCGGCGATCACGGTCAACGTCGCCGGCGTCACGGTCAGCGTGCCGCCGACGTAGGCAATCGTGTAGTTGCTGGCTGCGAGGCCGGACGGCGTGATCGCATACGAACCGACTGCACTGCTTGCGGTGGCGGTGGTGCTGAACGTCAGCGTGCCGCCCAGGGCCGCGGCGGTGTCGCCGTTCACGAAACCGGCGAAGCTCGCGGTGAACGCGGGATTCGGCGCGCCGTAGGTCCGCGTCTTGGTTGATCGCGGTCACGGTGAGCGATGCCGGCGTCACCGTCAGCGTGCCCGCTCGCGTAGCTGATCGTGTAGTTGGCATTCGAACTGACCGCGCCGCTCGCGGTGATCGGATATGTCGCCCACGCTGCTCGCGGCTGTCGCGGTCGTCGTCACAATCGGCGGGGTCGTCAGGCTCGCCGGCGTGTCACCGTTGACGAAGCCGCTGTAGCTGACGGTCAGCGCCGGATTGACTGCGCCGTACGCCTTGGTCTGATCGTTCGCCGTGATCGCGAGCACCGCGGACGTGACGGTCAAGGTGCCGTTCACGTGCGTGATCGCGTAGTTGGTCGACGTCAAACCGGACGGCGTAATCACGTAGGTCCCGACCGGACTGCTGGCCGTCGCCGTCGTGCTCACGACCAGCGTCCCACCCAACGACGCCGCCGGTGTCGCCGGCCGCGAACCCCGTGAAGCTTGCCGTGAACGCGGGATTCGGCGCGCCGTAGGTCCGCGTCTTGTTGGTCGCGGTGACAGTCAAGGATGCTGGCGTCACCGTCAACGTGCCGCTCGCGTAGGTGATGGTGTAGTTCGCGTTCGCGCTGACCGCGCCGCTCGCGGTGATCAAATACGCCCCGATGCCGCTCGATGCCGTCGCCGTCGTCGTCACCGTGGGCGGCGTCGTCAGGCTGGCGGCGGTGTCGCCGTTGACGAAGCCGCTGTAAGCTCACCGTCAACGCCGGATTCGCCGCGCCGTACGCCCTGGTCTGATCGTTGGCGGCGATCGTCAGCACGGCGGACGTGACCGTCAAGGTGCCGTTGACGTAGGCGATCGTGTAGTTCGTCGACGTCAGACCCGACTGGCGTGATCGCGTACGTCCCAACCGCGCTGCTGGCCGTCGCCGTCGTGCTCACGAGCAACGTCCCACCCAAAGACGCAGCGGTGTCGCCGTTGACGAAGCCGGCGAAGCTCGCGGTGAACGCAGGATTCGCGGCGCCGTAGGTGCTGGGTCCTGTTGCCGGCAGTGACGGTGAGCGCCGCTGGCGTGACCGTCAGCGTGCCGCTCACGTAGCGTGATCGTGTAGTTGGCATTCGAGCTCGCGGCGCCGTTCGCGGTGATCGGATACGTGCCCACGCCGCTCGCGGCCGTCGCGGTCGTCGTCACGGTCGGCGGGGTCGTCAGGCTGGCCGGCGTGTCGCCGTTGACGAAGCCGTTGTAGCTGACGCGTCAACGCCGGATTCGACTGCCCGTACGCCTTGGTCTGGTCGTTGGCGCGTGATCGTCAGCACCGCCGCGGTCGACTCGTCAGCGTGCCGTTGACGTAGCTGATCGTGTAGTTATTCGAGGTCACGACCCGCTCGGCGTGATCGCATAGGTCCCGACCGCACTGCTCGTCGTCGCCGTCGTGGTGAACGTCAGCGCACCGCCGAGGGACGACACGGTGTCGCCGGCGACCAGGCCCGCGAAGCTCGCCGTGAACGCGGGATTCGGCGCGCCGTAGGTCCGGGTCTTATTGGTCGCGGTGACGGTCAACGCAGCTGGCGTCACGGTCAGCGTGCCGTCGACGTAGGCGATCGTGTAGTTGCTGCGCTGCGAGACCGGACGGGGTGATCGCATACGAACCGACTGCAGCGCTCGCGGTGGCGGTGGTGCTGAACGCCAGCGTGCCGCCCAGTGCCGCGGCGGTGTCACCGTTGACGAAGCCGGCGAAGCTCGCGGTGAACGCGGGATTCGCGCCGCCCGTAGGTGCGTGTCTTGTTGCCGGCGGTGACGGTGAGCGAAGCCGCGCGTGACCGTCAGCGTGCCGGTCGCATAGGTGATCGCGTAGTTGGCATTCGAGCTCGCTGCGCCGCTCGCGGTGATCGGATACGTCCCACACCGCTCCGCCGCTCGTCGCCGTCGTCGTCACCGTCGGCGGCGTGGTCAGACTCGCCGGCGTGTCGCCGTTGACGAAGCCGCTGTAGCTGACGGTCAACGCCGGATTGACTGCGCCGTACGCCTTGGTCTGATCGTTCGCCGTGATCGCGAGCACCGCGGACGTGACGGTCAAGCTGCCGTTCACGTGCGATGATCGTGTAGTTGGTCGACGTCAGGCCGGCAGGTGTGATCGGATGAGTACCCGACCGCACTGCTCGTCGTTGCGGTGGTGCTCAACGTGAGCGTGCCGCCGAGCGACGCGACGGTGTCGCCGGCAGCGAACCCCGTGAAGCTTGCCGTGAACGCGCGGATTCGGCGCGCCGTAGGTCCGCGTCTTGTTGGTCGCCGTGACGGTCAGCGCGGCTGGCGTCGACCGTCAGCGTGCCGCTCGCGTAGGTGATGGTGTAGTTCGCGTTCGCGCTGACCGCGCCGCTCGTCGTAATCGGATAGGTGCCGACGCCGCTCGCGGCTGTCGCGGTGGTCGTGACCAGTCGGCGGCGTTGTCAGGCTGGCCGCGGTGGTCGCCCGTTGACGAAGCCGCCGTAGCTCACCGTCAACGCCGGATTCGCCGCGCCGTACGCCCTGGTCTGATCGTTGGCCGCAATCGTCAACACCGCGGACGTGACCGTCAAGGTGCCGTTGACATAGGTGATCGCGTAGTTCGTCGACGTCACACCCGAGGGCGTGATCGCATACGTCCCGACTGCGCTGCTGGCCGTCGCCGTCGTGGTTACGACTAACGTTCCACCCAAAGTCGCAGCCGGTGTCGCCGTTCACGAAGCCGGCGAAGCTGGCGGTGAAGGCGGGATTCGCGGCGCCGTAGGTGCGGGTCTTGTTGGTGGCCGTGACCGTCAGCGCGGCCGGCGTGACCGTCAGCGTGCCGCTCGCGTAGCTGATCGTGTAGTTGGCATTCGAGCTTGCGGCGCCGCTCGCGGTGATCGGATACGTCCCGACACCGCTCGCCGCGGTCGCCGTGGTCGTGATCGTCGGCGGGGTCGTCAGGCTCGCCGGCGTGTCGCCGTTGACGAAGCCGCTGTAGCTGACCGTCAACGCCGGATTCACTGCGCCCGTACGCCTTGGCCTGATCGTTCGCGGAGATCGTCAGCACCGCCGCCGTGACTGTCAGCGTGCCGTTGACGTAGCTGATCGTGTAGTTGTTCGAGGTCAGACCCGCCGGCGTGATCGCATAGGTGCCGACCACACTGCTCGTCGTCGCCGTGGTGGTGAACGTCAGCGCACCGCCGAGGGACGACACGGTGTCGCCGGCGACCAGCCCCGAGAAGCTCGCCGTGAACGCCGGATTCGCTGCGCCGTAGGTCCGGGTCTTGTTGGTCGCGGTGACCGTCAACGCAGCTGGCGTGACGGTCAACGTGCCGCTCACGTAACTGATCGTGTAGTTCGTATTCGCGCTCACCGCGCCGCTCGCGGTGAGCGGATACGTCCCGACGCGCACTCGTCGTTGTCGCCGTCGTCGTCACGGTCGGCGGCGTCGTCAGAGTGGCCGGCGTGTCGCCGTTGACGAAGCCGCTGTAGCTCACGGTCAACGCCGGGTTCGCCGCGCCGTAGGTCCGGGTCTTGTCTGGTCGCGGTGACGGTCAGCACGGCCGGCGTCACAGTCAGCGTGCCGCTCGCGTAGGTGATCGTGTAGTTCGCGTTCGTGCTGACCGCGCCGCTCGCGGTGATCGGATACGTCCCGACCGCCACTCGTCGTTGTCGCCGTCGTCGTCACGGTCGGCGGCGTTGCCAGACTGCCTGGCGTATCACCGTTGACGAAGCCGCTGTAGCTCACCGTCAGCGGCGGATTCGCCGCGCCGTACATCCTGGTCTGGTCGTTCGCGGTGACCGTCAGCACGGCCGCCGTCACCGACAGCGAGCCGCTCGCGAACGTGAAGGTGTAGTTGGCGCTCGCCAACGTCCCGCCAGCAACCGTGATGGGGTAATTGCCGACCACACTTCCCGCCGTCGCCGTCGTCGTCAGGCTCGGCGCACCGGTGACGCCGCTCGTCGCCGGTGTCTCGCCGTTCTTGAACCCGCCGAACGATGCGGTCAACGTCGGGTTCGTCGAGCCGTAGCCGCGCGACTTGCTGTCGGCGGTCACCGTCAGCGGCGCCGCGGTGATCTGCAGCGACCCGTTGACGAACGCGAACGTGTAGTTGGCGCTCGCGAGAGTCCCCGCCGCGACCGTAATCGGATAGCTGCCGACCGTGCTGCTGCCGACCGCCGTCGTCGTCACACTCGGAGCGCCGGTAATGCCGCTCGTCGCCAGCGTGTCGTTGTTCCTGAACCCGCTGTAGGTTGCCGTGAAGGCGAGGTTGGGATCGCCGTAGCCGCGCAACTGGTTGTCGGCGGCGACGCCGAGCGGGGCCTTGTTGACGGTCAGGCTGCCGCTGACGAAGGTAAAAGAGTAGTTCGCGCTGGCCAGCGTTCCCGCGGCGACCGCAATCGGATAGGTCCCGGCGCCGCTGCTGCTGGTTGCGGTCGTCGTCAGGCCCGGCGTTCCGCTGACACCGCTCGTTGCCGGCGTTTCACCGTTCTTGAAGCCGCTGAACGACGCCGTCAGCGCCGGATTGGCGTCACCGTAGACGCGCGACTTGTCGTCGGCGGTCACGGTGAGCGCGGCCTTGTTGATCGTCAGGGTGCCGTTCACGAACGTGAAGGTGTAGTTCGAACTGGCCAGGTTTCCGGCAACAACCGTGATCGGATAGCTGCCCGGCGCGCTGTTCGCGGTCGCCGTCGTCGTCAGCGTTGGCGCACCGGTCACGCCGCTGGTGGCCAGCGACTCGCCATTCCTGAACCCGCTGAACGTCGCGGCCAAGGTCGGATTCGCATCGCCGTAGCCGCGCGACTGGTTGCCCGCGGTCACGGTGAGCGCGGCCCGCGTGATCGTCAGGCTGCCGCTCACGAATGTGAACGTGTAGTTCGCGCTCGCGAGAGTCCCCGCGGCGACGGCAATCGGATAACTCCCGCGGCGCTGCTGGCGGTAGCCGTCGTCGTCAGACTCGGTGCGCCGTTCACGCCGCTCGTCGCCAGCGTCTCGCCGTTCTTGAACCCACCGAATGTCGCGGTGAAGACCGGATTGGCATCACCGTAGCCGCGCGATTTATTGTCGGCCGTGACCGTCAGCGGCGCCGGCGTCACCGACAGCGATCCGTTGACAAACGTGAACGTGTAGTTCGCACTGGCCAACGTCCCGGCGGCCACGACAATCGGATAGCTCCCGACGGCGCTGCTCCCGACGGCGGGCGTCGTCAGAGCCGGTGCGCCGGTGATGCCGCTCGTCGGCAGCGTCTCACCGTTCTTGAAGCCGCTGAGCGACGCCGTGAACGTCGGGTTGGCATCGCCGTAGCCGCGCGACTTGTTGTCGGCGGTGACCGTCAGCGGCGCCGCCGCCACTGACAGCGATCCGGTTGACGAACGTGAACGTGTAGTTCGCGCTGGCCAGCGTCCCTGCCACGACGGTGATGGCGTAGCTCCCGACGGAGCTGTTGCCGGTCGCCGTCGTCGTCAGGTTCGGCGCACCGGTGACGCCGCTGGTCGCCAGCGTCTCGCCGTTCTTGAAGCCGCCGAACGATGCCGTCAAAGTTGGATTGGTATCGCCGTAGCCGCGCGACTTGTTGTCGGCGGTCACCGTCAGCGGCGCCTTGTTCACGACCTGCGACAACGCCGCCGACGTGCTGCCGCTGAACGTGGCGTCTCCTCCGTGCGCGGCGGTGATCGCGTGACTGCCCGCTGCCAGCGATGAAGTGGTAAACGTCGCGTGACCGCTCGAATCGATCGGGGCCGATCCAAGAGTCGTCGGCCCGTCCCTGAACGTGACCGTACCCGTGACCGTGCCGGATCCGCTGACCGACGCCGTGAACAGTGCGCCGCCGCCGTAGATCGACGGATTCGTATCGGCGGCGACGGTCGTCGTCGTGGTCGTGCCGCTGATGACCAGCGTCACCGTAGCCGTGTGAACCAGACTGCCGCTCGTTCCGGTGATCGTCAGCGGATAGCTGCCAGCCGAAACCGACGCGTTCGGCGTGACCGTCATCAGCGTGCTTCCGGGCGACGTGACCGACGCCGGCGCGAAGCTCGCCGTCGCTCCTGACGGCAGGCCGCTCACGGTGAAGGACACCGCTCCGGTGAAGCCGCCGGTCGATGCCACGTTGATCCCGAAGCTCGTGCTCAGTCCCGGGTTGTGTTGTTTTCGTCGCCGACGGGGCGGTGAGCGAGAAGTCGGGGAGGCACGCGCGCAACGCGGCGTTCCACGTTGAGCCGCCCGCCTGATGAGGACGACGCCGTTCAATGCGGGAATTGGATCGACGGTCGCCAGCAGGTCGTCCTTCAACTGGGCCGTCGTCAGCGCGCAGCGCGACAGGACCAGCATCGCCGCGCCGGCCACGTGCGGCACGGCCATCGAGGTGCCGCTGAAATACTGATACTCGGTGCCGTAGATGTCGAACGGCACGGTCGACAGGATGATCTCGCCCCGGCGCCGCCAGGTGCACCGACGCCGCACCGAAGTTCGAGGTGCCGGCGAGCGCGTCATTGCTCTTCGTCGAGGCCACCGCGATCACGTTCGGCGCGCTGTGGCGCGCCGCTCCGTAGTTCGCCGGGAAGCGCGGGCGCCGTATCGTTGCTGGTGGCGCTGTTGCCGGCGCTCGCCACGAACAGCATGTTGTTGGCGTTCGCCTTGTTGACCACGTCGAGCAGCGCCTGCGAGAAGCCGCCGCTGCTCCAGCTGTTCGAGAGCACGCGGACGTTGGCGCCGGTCGCCGCGGCCGCCTGGATCACGAACTCGAGCGCGTTGATCGCGTCGGCGGTCGTGCCGACGCCGTTGGCATCGAGGAACTTCTGACGCCATGATCGTAGTCGTCCAGTTCACACCGGCCACGCCGATGCCGTTGTTGCCGCGCGCGCCAATCGTGCCGGAGACGTGCGTGCCGTGACCGTTGTCGTCGGCGGGATCGCACGTCTTCAAAATCGCGTTGAACCCGTGCGTGCCGATGTCGCACGTGATGGTCTGGCCGCCGATCGTGACGTTGAACGTCCTCGGCGCCGACCAGACGTTCCGCGACGGAGATCAACATGCGAATAGTCGATGCCCAGCGTGTCGACGACGGCGACGACGTTGGCGGTCGATCCGGTCGTGATGTCCCAGGCCGACGTGGCGCTGATGTCGGCGCCCGGCGTGCCTGCGACGCCGACCACCATGGCCGAGATCGAGCAGTCCCCACGGCTGGCTGAACATGCCGTCGTTCGGGACGGCGTCGGCTTCGATCAGATAGTTCGGTTCGGCGTACTGACGTCGGGATGATTGCGGAGAAACGCAAGCAGCGCCTCGGCGGTGAAGCGCCGCGAGTGGAGGCGTCGGACGCCGGTGCTGCCGATCGCGTCCTGCTGATCGGCGTCGGTTTGTTGATCGAGTTGCGAGCGCTCGAATGCGGCGAGCGGGCGGCGGAACTTGACCAGGACTTCGGCGGCCGCCGCGCGTCGGCCGTTCACGGTCTCCGGAGCAGCCTCGCCACGCCCGGGCGTCGCCGCGGTTGCGCGACTGGATTCGACACGAGCGCCGCCGCCGCCAGAATGACGACGACCACGGCCCGCACAGCCCACGAATATCGACGAGTCATTCTGCTCCGTCCGGAACTGGCGTTCCAGAAAAGGCGAGGAAGTTAAACCGACCCGCGCCGCGGGACCGCCGCCACGAGTGCGCGGCGGCCATCCCGCAAGCGAGTGGAGCTTAGTGGACGACGGTGCCATCTGAGAATGCGCCCAGGGTCTGGCCCCTACCTGGACCAAAGTCGCAGTCCTCCGCCGCTCGCACGTTGCCCAGGTCGGTCACAGGTCTCCTACTGCTTCTGGTGAGATCACCGAGACGTCGCTGATGACCGGCGTCTTGCCTCCGGCCGTCGGCTGCGCCATGTCGATCTTGAACTGGACGTACCGACCCGATCCCGTGAGCGGACCGGCGGTTCCGGTAATCGCAGCGAACGGCGTCCACGTCGCGTCGGGGACTGGCGTGTTACCCGTGGTGTAGCTGATCGCCGCGGTGGAACCGGCGGGGGTGACCCCTGTCGCCACCAGCCGCTTCCAATCCACCGTGGCGCCGGCGTCGAAGACGCGCGGAGACGAACGAGCCCTTCGCCGCGTACGGCGACATGCGGACCCAGTCCACCGTGAGGACGCCGCCGGCCACGGCCGAATCGGCGATCACCGGTTGCATCGTCACGGTTCCCCACGCCATGTTCGTGTGCGCGGCCACCTGCGTCCCGGTCGATGAGGTATTGCGCGTTGCCGGCGTTCCAGTCGATTCGGTACTGATGCGGCGCGCCAAGCCAGCTGCCCGGGACGAGCGTCCCGCCGCCGTGGTCCCGTTGATCGTCTTCACGTAGAGGCCGTCGGCCTTGGTGACGAACATCGCCATCGGCGAAACGAGGGCACCCGTCACGCCGAACCCGACGTTCTGATTCGGTCCGGTGAACGTGGCGCCGAATTCCACCGTCCGGCCCAGAGGTCAGACCCTTAGCCACGCCAGCGAAACGCCGTCGACAAAGGCCACGCCCTTTCCGAAGGTTGCCGTGCCGTTGGCGACGAGTTTGGACAGCGTCCATCCACCGGCGCGGCGCCGTCAGAGAATTCCGCGGCAATCGCCGGCGTGAGCATCAACCTTCCGCTGTCCGCGGTCAGACCGACGTATGCCCCGGCGTCGAGCTTGCCGGACTGGAAGTCGGCGCTGGTCGTGGTCAGCCACGTCGACATGTCGTCGTTCACGATGGTCACCGTGGCTCGGGACTTACCCAGGATGCCGTTGACCGGAGCGCTCAGATCGACGAAGAACGTCTCTCGCTGGCCTCGACCGTCGTGTCGCCGACGATCGGCACCACGATCTGTTGCGAGACGACGCCCGGATCGAACGTCAGCGTGCCGGAGACCGCCGTAGTCGCTGCCGGCAGTGGCCGTGCCGGGCGCCGTCGAGCAATACGTAACTGAACGAAGTACAA
>ERZ1370068.9064-contig-7870_pt1 | contig 32852 bp, 50 predicted proteins | sample MGYA00561227_ERZ1370068 | MGnify/ENA primary metagenome ERZ1370068 (study PRJEB38410, sample SAMEA6850437) | metagenome | study: Metagenomic assessment of the ecological functions of the soil: analysis of the soil microbiota associated with the...
GTTGTACTTCGTTCAGTTACGTATTGCTCTGGTGAAGTCATTTTATGGCCTCCTCAAGAGTCTTGGCTGGAAGCGCAAAGGCCGGCAAGATATTGTTAAAGATTACGGATTCTACATCTTCCGCGCAGCAGTGAAGTTCGGAATGCTTCACATCAATTCTGACAGTTGTAGAGGCGACCGTGCCAAGCCGGTATCTGTCTAGCGCCAACGGCGCGGCTTTCATGTGAGCCTGGGGCAACACCCCGGGAATATTGACCGCCTCGGGCGAGCGCTGAAAGCGCGACTCAGCCGGACCGTTGCTTCAATCCCACATAACATTCGTCATACTCGATGTCGTGTTTGCGCAGAAACTCGGGGTATTCTTCCTGAAAGGATGAATCGCGCTTTCAGCGCTGGCTTGTGTGCGCGCGGCGTCCCGGGGCGTTGCCCCGGAGTTTCGCTATGAAAGCCGCGCCATTGGCGCTGCAACAGTGATGCACAAGGGCCTCTACGACTGAGAAGGACGCCGCGCGTGGGCAAATCAATAGGCAAATCGCGGCCTCGGATGCGCGCGTCGCTTCAAAGCCCCGCGGATAAGGAGCAGCAAGGCGCCTCGAAGTCATCCCAAAACCGGAACGGCCGGAGCCAGAGTTACCGGCAATTCGTGCGTCACTTCTCCAGGAAAAGCGCTTGCCGAGCATCCCGTTACCCCGACGGGTAGCGCTTCGGTATTATGCAACCGATTGTGCCGCACAACGTCATCCCGTTGCTCTATGAACTGGGCATCGAAGAAGTTCTCGGACTGAGGGCTGGAAGATGATTCCGCCAGTATCCCCCGCGGGAATTGCGAGGCGCGAACGGCTCCCGTCGCCCGGGAAAGCCACTGGACTTCCCACCATCGCGGTTGTGACGCCGAGTTAAGCAACCAGGGCCATGTCATCGCGCAAACGATCGCGAGCGTTCTGGATCCTGGGCCTATCCGCGCCTTTGAATACGCCGTCGTGGACGGGGGTTCCAACGGACGGGACGCGCGATGTTCTCTGACCGGTATACTGCTGGGCGTCCTGCGTATTGCGTGAGCTGAAAACCGGATGCCGGACAGTCTGACGCTGTCGCCAAGGGGTTCCCAACATGTCCAGGGAGAAATAATGGGCTATCTCAACTCCGATGACCATTGCTCCTGCCCGGCGCACTGCAGTTTTGTAGAGTGAGTTCTTCCGCCTCGCACCCAAATGTGGACGTCATTTACGCGCACCGCGTGATTGTCGATGTGATGAAGGCCGGGAGGTCGGACGGTGGATTCTTCCTCCTCACGATGCGGAAGTGATCAAGTATTAGTGATTGGGTGCCGCAGGAAACGCTGTTCTGGAGGAGCGCTCCTGTATCAAGCGGTCGGGGGATCGGACCGGGCGTTTCAGTTTGCAATGGACTGGGATCTGCTGCTCCTGATTCATGAACGCCGGCGGCGCGATTTCAGCGGGTTCCCTATTCCCTGGGGTGCTTTCGCGTTCACGATCAGCAGAAAACGCATGCTCTTTCGGATAGCGTCGGTCAGCAGGAGAAGGACGTTCTCCTGGCCCGCGAACACTCAGGGAAGCACAACGCCGAACAGGCGCAGAAGTTGTGTAATTCCTATGCCTTTGCGATCCAGCCTCTGCGCGATCCTGCCGAAGTGCGGAACAAGGCATTAGCCCGTTATGGCGAAGCTTAACGGGCACGTTGTTCTCGTTGCATTGAGCGCTCATGCGGCCTTGAGGCCGACGCAGGCACATAAGAACTATACCTGAGATCGTCAAACATGCGATCGCTTCGATACAAGCGGTCCAACTCGGGTTCGGGAGTCGGAAAGAAGTCGGTGAAAGCAGAGATTTCGCGCCAGAAGGACGCAGAGAACGCCAAGAAACTCCCTACGGTGGTGAGACTCGTCTGAGTTCGTTTACGAGTCGTTGGATGTTACCCTTGAGGAGCTCACCGCCAAAGTTTATCAATAGTCAAGTTTAGGTGGTTTCAAATAGGTAAGAACCTGCTTCTTGTGGACTGACGCGGAGCCAGGGACTCGAGGGATTTCAACGAGGAACTTTGCGTTCTTTGCGTCCTTAGCGCGAGTTCATTCAGCTTTTCAAATTTCAACACCAAACAAGATTACAACGTTATGCGAGAAGTTTAACGGGAATTTTGTTCTCGTTGCATTGAGGGGGTCATGCGGCCTTGAGGCCGACGGCACAAAGAGGCTTCTCGAGATCGACTTTTGATACGGGCGGTCAACTGGGTTCGCTTGTGGGATGGAGTTCGGAGTCAGGCGGGTAAGGCCGAAGCAATCCGGCAGTGAGCGGGGAATGGCTGTGGACACCTCGCGACCGTCAGCTGCAACCGCCGCGGATATCCAGGGGCCGACCCTTGCCTAGTTAGGGCGCGGCCGCCTTCCATCACCCTGATTGGGACATCTGAAATTGAACGCCAGCATTGCTCACGGCATCCGGGACCGGCGATTCCCGCAACGTGCTGTGGAAATGGCTCGGCACCACTACGGAAGGTTCCGGATTCCGCTATTGGCCTGTTTTCCCGAGCCGCGCAGGAGCGCGCGTTTCTCATTCCGCTTCACCTGTTTTTGACCTGCTGCTTCCCCGCCATTGGAATCAGCTTGATCATTTCTGGATATTACAAGCCGAGCGCTCCTTCGCGCGGAGAGGTTGCCAGAAACGCGCGACATCGCCCAAAGGCACAGCAACTCTCCGCCGCCGTTGTCACTCCAGAGTTTACAATCAGGGAACCTTCATTGAGCTGGACTGTTCGGGTGTGCCCGATCAAAACCATCCCCGCCTCCAGCATCGCAGTCGTTGGATCGGCGGATCGACTGACTAAAACCATGGAGGTTCTCACTCGTTACGGAAACCGGCTGGCCTATCTCGTAAGCGAACCGGATGGCGGTCAGAGCAGCTCTCGTTAAAGGATTCGCGCGGGTCGGGGGGACATTCTCCGGATACCTAAATTCGGGCGATCTGCTGACAGAGGTTCCCTGGCCTTTGTGACGCGGTTTTTCGCTGACTCGCAATCCGGCGGTCGGCGTCATTTATGGCCACCGCCTCATTATCGACGAGCAGGATCGCGAGGTCGGACGGTGGATATTGCCGCCGCACGACGAATACACCCTTCGCCGGCGGGACTTTATTCCCACAGGAAACATTGTTTTGGCGTCGTTCGTTGAACGCGTCGGTGGCATCAACAGCAGTTTTCACTATGCGATAGATTGGGATCTGATCCTGCGCTTCATGGATGCGGGCGCGAGAAGTTCCGCCGGGTTCCCTATGCTTCTGGGGTAGCCTTCGCGACCTGCATTCGGCCCAGAAGACCAAGACTCTCTGGAACGGTGTCTGCGCGGCGAAAAGGGAGGTAGGCGTCGCTCCGCCGCGCCCGGCAAAAGGGGTTCGGGAGGAGGAGATCCAGGCAAGGCTGTTTTCAGATACCGGCGCGTTGCAGGCCCTTTGCTCGGCTTGCAGTGCGAGTTAGGGCTGCGAATTTAGTCTAGTCCGCAATGACTGACAGAAGCAAGCGCTGAGCTGAGCGAGGTCGGGGGTCGGAAGAAAACGTTGAAAACAGGATTTCGCGCCAAGGACGCAAAGAACGCCAAAACTCCCTACAGGGTGAGCTCGGTCGAGTTCGTTTACGAGTCGTTCGATGTTACCTTTGAGGAGCTCACCGCCAAAAGTTTATCAATAGTCCCAAGTTTAAGGTGAGAAAGTTTCAAATACGTAAGAAGCTGCTTCTTGTGGACGCGGGCGAGGGACTCGAGCGGATTTCAACTCGACCAGAACTACGTCTCCAACAACCAGATCCGCACGAAAGCCTTCATCGAATCAAGGCGTTTCCCGCGAAAGCACGGAATTGGCTTCCAATGCTCTGCACTAAACCCACGCTCAGAAGCGCGTGCGCCAGCCGCAATAAGCCAGATCTGGTGAAGCCCGGGTCCTAGCTCTGTGACTCAAGCGCGCATTTAACCACCGAGGTGCGGCGATGCTATTCATCCATCCGAGAATTTCGCGTTCTGCGTCCTTAGCGCGAGTTGAAAGCACAAAGAAGCTTCTCGAGATCGTCGACGTGTTGACCTTTTTGCATTCCCAAGGCGTTTCAGGCGGCATTTGGGCGATCCAGCGAAAACGCCCCGGCATTGGCTGGCAGCGCGCTCGGGCCGAGCTGCGAAGTGCTGGTGGTCGGCAGAGTGAGAAGGCGCCGACGGCTGACCGGCACACGGGAGCCCGGCATTTTGCCGGCCATTCGACGCAACGAATTTGCGCGCCTTTGTATTTGATGATGTCTTTCGTCAGGCCTATGCAATCGCCCAAAACGACACCCTCTGCTATGTCAACTCCGATATCATTTTCCTACGCCGACCTGCTCGCAGGCCAAAGTCGCTGCGCCGTCTCGGCGCGGTTTTGCGCGTTATTCGTGATCGTGGGAAGGAGGGTGGAACGATCTCGATCTGGAGGAACCGGTCTCTGCTTCCAGGCTCCGAGGCCTGGAGGCTCTCGTTTCGAGCGTTCACCGAAGGGCGCAGGAGCCTGACTCATGACGGCTTCAACCTTGATTGCTTCATGTTTCCGAGGCCGCTCTTCGAGAACATGCCTTCCTCTGCGGTCGGCCGCCCGGCGTGCAGGACAGAGCTGGGCCGGTCTATGAAGAGCGCGAGGCGGGTGAGGCAAATCCCGTCATAGACGCGACGGATGCATCCTGGCGGTGCACCAAAATCACGACTATTCCCACGCGTGCGCGGGTCGTATCCAGGGCAAGCTCGCCTCCGGCGAGGCGTCGAGGCTCAGCGAAACCGCGACTCCGTCCGGGCAAGACCACTTCGGGATCGAAGATGCAGCGCGTGATGAACCGCGCCTGCAGAATCGCGCAACGCGCTTCGATCCGACTCATTGCTTCCGGCGATTGCCCGAGGCGGCGTGGAGGATCTATCCCGCATGGCGCTGGTTTCTTTGGCCCGCTGCGGGCGGGCGTCCAACTCCCATTCAAAAGACCGACCATCGAGTCCGGCTTTGCTCCTGCGCCGAGGGATCGATTTGTTCCCCCACCCGCGAAAAGCGGACGGCCGGCCGGATGCCATGATCCTTTTTCCGTTCTCATCGGATCGCGTCCTGCGGGATACTCAGCGCGGAGCAATTGATGCGCGTCTGCGACGTGATCTGGAGCACGGATCCGGCGGGCGCGCGCGCAGACTTCCCGCGCCCCGATTCCGCCAGTGCGATCGTCTATGCCAAGGCCGATCACTTCATTCATGTTCCATCAACTTCGACGTCGCCGGGGGCGTGTGGTGCTCGTCACCGCCGAGAGCGACATGGCGGTCACCGCGGAGCTCGCTCGGACGCGGCCGGCACCAGGTCGCGGCATGGTTTTCAGCAAACGCGGTGGATTCCTCCGTCCAGCCGATTCCCCTTGGCCTTGCAAACTCCTATTGCCAGGTCGCTCTCAAGGCGCCGCTGCTGGCCGAACCTGCGGCTCCAAACGAGCGCCCGCGGTGGCTCTATGTAGAATTTCCGCACGGAATCAACCCGTCGTGCGCGGCAATCATGGAGCGCTTTGCGCGTCGATGGGTCAGCAGGACTGGCTCACGGTGCGCCACGGCGGCCGGGTTGGAACACTTCGTGCTCGAAATGAGCACACATCGGTTCGCCGTTTGTCCCGCTGGCAATGGGATTGTTTTTGCGTCGGATATTGGGAGGCGCTTTACAACAGGACGATTCCAATTGTGCTTCGCAATCCGGCTCTTCGCGACTTTGGCGACCACTGCCAATCATCTTTGTCGAAGATTTTCCGCGAGATTACCCTGGAGTTCCTCAAGGCTTCATCACGCGCATCGCGGGAACCGAGTGGAACTGGGAAAGATGTTCATACGGTGGCGCACAAGCAGTTGGGCGGGGCCCGGAGCGGTCTCTGGCGCGCGGCGTTCGCATTGGCCGTGCCGAATTTTTTCGCCGCGTTCTCAGCGCGGGCTGGACAACCTTTGCGCGCCGATTTTTCGCTTCGACGGAGCGCGAACCGGCGGCGGCGCGTTCATCGGCATGAGGATCACCGTCAGCGCAGTCCGGACGGTTTGGGCGACTTTGTTCTGCGAGTGCCCTTCTTCGAGGCGTTGCGTGATGCCGGACCTTGATCTTCAAATCTTCATGCGCCCGCCGGCGTCAGACCTTGCCGCGGAAGTGTTGTCTGACGTGAGGATCGAAACCATCGGCGAGGAGGACCCGTATGCGCGCCACCGTGCGCATTCCCGCCACCAATCCCTTTGCCGCCGAGTTGAAGAAAATCGCAGCGTTCAGCCCGCATCTGCTCGTCATCGCACTCTTCCAGCATAGTTTCCTCGACGAAATATTCTTGTACCAGATTCCCAAGCGACTGAAGGTGGCGGGTTTCGATCCGCTGATGCCTTTTGGAGCACAGAAGCAAGGCTACGACGCCACCAGGAGATGGCCAAGCGCTTCGATATTTGGGTCGAGGCTGAAACCGGCATCCCGAGTTGGAGAAGAACTGCTTGCTTGCCTCCGCAATCCTGGGATCCGCTGTTCCCAAACAAACCGGCGAGAATTTCTCCGCCACAGAAAGCAGTCGACGACGCCCGTTCGATTCTTCTACAGCACAAGCTCGGCGAGGGGGCGAGTGTTGGGTCGTGTGTGCGGGTTCCGGCCCGGCCTTGAGATCAAGGATTGGGGAGAAGCGAGGTGGGTTGCGGCGCTTAGCCGGAATTGCATCGGAAACAAAGGCTCCCTTCCTTTCTCGGAAACGAGGGCGGAAGCCCCTCGATTGGACGAATTCAAAACGCGTTGCCAGATGACTTGCGGCATTTCAATTTCGCGACCCACCCACTCTCCATCCTGACTGTCGCTTTGGAATCATCGCGCTCTCAGCCGGTTTTGTGGACGCGACTCTGGCCTCATGCACCTTGCGGCAGTGTCTGAGCGTCCGATTCTCGCAATCTTCAGCGAATCGCACTGGGGCGTTTCTTTCCTGAGACGAGCGGCGCAGTCATTGTCTCGCGGCAAAGTGCACTTGCAGGGCTGCCCCGGTTACTGCCATTTGCCGAAACCATTTTGCCCGTGCGACGATGTGGGGACAAGAACAATTTCTTGAAGGCTGGAAGCACCGCCAGTCAAACTCTGCGGAGAGCGTTGTTGAGATCCCAATGGACGCTGATTTGAGTCGAGGAGAATCGTCGAAACGGCACCCGTCGCTTCCCGAGAGTGGCGCACGAGGCGCGACGGCATGTCTTTATCCGGCCGCGGAGTCAGCCTTTCGATAGCGCCGGAATTGGGACGCGCTTGCTTGCTCGCCGGCTATCAGAGGAGGAAGTTCGCCGGCTAGGAGCAAATGCCGAAAGAAATTTCCAAATGGTTATAAAGGCGGTTGTGCCAACCGCCTGTCTATCCGCAGGCCCGTGGTACGAGGGTAGCCTGCTTCAGCGCCAACGGCGCGGCTTTACCATGTGAGCCTGGGGCAACGCACAGCCAGGGTTACTAACGCACGCTGAAGCCAGCGCTGAAAGCGCGATTCATCCAAAAGCCCTCTTCGGCTATCGTCCTCTCCATGCCTGCAGTCGCTCAGCAAAGTCGTCATTCACATCATCTTCAGCACAAAAAGACCGCCACCCATGGCTGGACGCCAACGTCCGGCCGCGAATGCACGCCTATCTTGCGACCGTCTGCCGCGACGCGGGCGCGGGAAGCCTTCCGCGTCGGCGGTGTGAGCCGATCATGTCCATCTAGGTAACGACACTGCCGCGAACTCTCCCAGGCGGATATGCCAAGGGCTAGATTAAACATCGGATGGATCAAGGGCCGTCGCATCCCTGACTATCGCGTGACTGATCCGTGGCTACGTGTCTTCCAGTGCCGTCCGAGCCCGAGCCAGCCTCGACGCCGTGCTCCAGATACGTGGAGACCCAGGGAGGAACACCATCGCAGCCGCACCGTTTCAGGAAGAATACCGCGAGTTTCTGCGCAAACACGGCGTCGAGTATGACGAGAACGTTATGCGTGGGATTGAAGCAACGCCCCCGGCTGAGTCGCGCTTTCAGCGCCCGCTCGAGGCGGTCAGTATTCCTGGGGCGTTGCCCCAGGCTGGTAATGAAGCAGCGCCGTTGGCGCTAAACGAGATACTAGCGGGGCCTCTGGAACTAACCGTGGAGCGTTTCCGAAATGCGGGGTCATCAGACCCCGGCTACAACCATGCACCTTTTCACCAAAAAACACCGCTGTGGCCATCCACAAGCTGCGGGTGCAGGCCGGCAATCTCCGTCGATGTCTCACGTTCCGATCTCCTCCAGCACATTGTCAATCCCGTGGCGGAAAGAATGCCGCCCTTCCGGGGTGACTGACGTCATCAAGCATCTTCTGAGCCGCCTGCTGTAGACGCCGGCCAGTCTTTCACCAAAGCTTGAGGGGCAGGCGGAACAGCCCCTCGATCTTCGTCTCCATGCCACCAACGAAGGCTTGAAAGGGCAGCGCGACTCGATATTGCGGAGGAGAGAAGCTCACTGAACAGCCTCGTTCTATTGCTTCGACGGCACGGTTACGACGCTTACATGGTCAGCTTGGACGGAACGCATTCCAATTGGCTGGTCGAACATGCGCCCTTTCTTTCGCTTGAGGAATTCGTCTCGCCGGGCCTCGAAGGCAAAGTCCGTGCGATGCGTGACGCCGTGGATCCTGGCCAAGGCCTTCCTCGATCGATGCCAGCGCGTTTTTTTTGGGATCAGGAACTTGCCACGACGACGCGCAGCCAGTTTCCCGACACTTGGCGCGCATTTGATGCGGAAGACAACGGATCCTAGTGCGACCGCGGGCCTGAACCGCTCGATCCAGGCCTGGCATATGGCGGTTTTTGAGCGCCGGGGCTTCCCTGCTGAGAACCCTCGTGGACGAGCGGCATTACGGCAGCCGGACGAACCGCGCCGCCTGCCTTATCGAGTCGGGTACATGGACGAACGGCAAACTGACCGATCGCCTTCCTTAGGGCTATCAAAGCCGTCACGGTCGAAAAGGGTCTCGATCTTGGAGTTTCGTGCGGCTCGAGGCGTCGAAGCGGAGATCATTCGCGGGATGCAAACATGCTCGGTTTTTCTCGCATTGAACGTGGGAAAAAGCCCGCTCTGGGGAGAGGGAGGCCCGATGACGCCCTCATGAGGCCATGGCCTGCGGGACGGTGCCGATTTGCTTTGATATGAACGGCCCATGGGAGCTGATCCAGCAAGACTACAACGGCGTGATCCTGCCAGAACGTCAAACCCGAGCTCATGGCCCGCAGAACTCGTCCGGCTCTACACTCAACCCGGTCGCCTCGGAACTCCTCCGGGACAACGCCCTCGCCGTGGTCCGCGCGGAGCCACAGCATGGAATCACGCTGGCCTTCCGTCCGCCAATTTCTTCATTTGCCCGAAGAGGCATGAGAACGCTTTGGCTTGCACGACCATCTGCTGGTCAGCGAACGCGGGCACCACGTCAGTTACAATGGCTTTATTGCAGATTCCGCACGGCGCGCGGATTGGATGTGCGAATCCTTTGCGCCCGGGAGTGTGACGCCGAGGTTCCCGGAGGCTTTCCGGATGCACCGAATATTCCGAAAGGACTGGCGAAACAACCCGGCGCCGCTGTTATCACGTTCGCGGCTGCGCCCTCGACATCCTGGAGCTTCTTGCAAAGCGCCGCTTCCAGTCCGGATTGCTTCAAGGGGATCTGGCGCGCAGACGTCGCGGCGCGACGATATCATCTTTGCGGAAATGCTGGCGCCGCGGAATCTTGCCGGCTGGCTCCGCTGGCTCAGGTCCTTTCCCAACGGGCGCGAGCCGACCCTGCGCGCTCCATCTCGGCTATGCAGCGGAGCGCTTCGGAGCGAATCCCGAACTTCCCCAGCTGCTCGGCTCGCTCAAACGAATCCGGCAAACTCTGCTCGCGCGCGGTTCGTTGACGGATGGCGATAATGCTCAAGGGAAAGTATCAGGCTATTCTTCAACAGCCGGTGACGCAGTCCTGCCGCGTGGTGATTTCCGAGGCGAACCTCCGAGTGCTACAAACCGCCGGGAAAACCGTCCGCACTTCGCGAGTCTGGGCAACGCGCCGCCAGGGAAGGGCTTCGCCGAAATCCTCGCGGCCGTTGACATTTTGAACGCCAGACGGGCGGCCACCGGATGCGCGGTTTACGCCGCAGAGCAGCGACCCCGATACTCTCGGCGGCGGCCCGGCAACGCGCTTCCGCTCGGCGGCGGCAGAGGTCTGTTTCTCTGATCACCGCGCCGTTGGACGACGACAGGCTACTTGCGTGCTGCTCAAGGACGCCGACGTTCTCCTCCTCCCCTACCACGCTGGATAAGATACGGCGACCGCACAAGCGGCGTGTTTTGCGGAAGCCATGAACGGCGGGCAAACCGGTAATCACCACCGAGGGCTCGTGTCCTCGGGCTGGAGGTACTGAGTGGAAGGAACCGGCTGGCTGGTTCGAGACCGCGATCCCGCGTCGGTTGGCGCAGACGATCCGGCGCGCGATCTAGCGAGCTGGAACTGCGTCGCCGCGCGCTGCGCGGAACTCGATGCCGCGCTACAAGCCGATGTTCCATCCCGACACATTCGTTTCCCAGCTTCTCAGCCTAGCAGCCTGTCGGACTTAGAATTAATCCGGAATTTGAAGCATGAAAAATCCTCGAAAACGAACCTGCCCTTTCAGACAGGCTGCTAACACGCTTCGCGGAGTAAAACATGTACTTGTCTTTTTCGGCACGAAGTGCCGATTTTAGCAGGATGTCGGGCGGTTAGCCCTCTTGCACGGTAAGTTTTCGAGGAGAGAGTTCACTGGACTTCCAAGTCTGACAGCCTGCTAGCCAATGGGAAAAGCTGAGACCCGCATCGCGGTTTTCTACCCCTTGACCGGACTGCCCGCCCTCGACCGCGGTTCGGCCGCCGCGTGAGTTCCCGCTCGTGCGGCTGCTGGCGGAGCGCTATGACGAAGTTCGCGTAGTTTCGCCCGGCGCCCGCTCTCGAAGCGATGGAAATCGGGAAACGTAGAGTATCACTTCCAGCGAGCCTTCAGCCATCGAACGGTCATGGTTGAGAGCGGCGTTTGCGGTTTTCGACGGCGCGATTCCACCATCTTTTCGCGGACGCGTCACCGCGCGCGAACGAAGGCAATGGTGGCATTACCTCAGCGTTGACTTTCAATGGAGTCTGGCGCGCGAGACCCGGCAGGCCGTCTCCTGGTCGTCGGTCGTCCCTGCTCGAATATCCGTTCTGGGGAAGAGGCGGTGCTGGCGAGTTGCGCTGCAAAGCGCAGAAGATCGCTGCTGACCATGCATGACACGCTCTCGGATCTCGATCGTACGGCAGCGCGTGGCTGCGCGCGAAGGTTCGCAATCGCGAACTGCTCCGCTGCGCGCAAGGCGTCTCGCCGTCTTTGCGTCTCCGAAAGCGACCGCCAGCGTTTCGCCGCAGGGAGGGATCACCGCGCAGTTCGTTCCCCACGGGATGGACATCCACCCGCGCAAGCGCGGACTTAGTTCCGAGAGTGCAGGAGTTGCGGCAGGTGGAGTCGGCACGAGACCTCGGCAAAACAGTGTGTGTCTTTGTCGGCAGCCAGCCTGCGTGCAAACCAGGAGGCTGTGGAGAGATTCGCAGGATGGCGGCGGCTACTGGCGCCGCGGGGAGATTTCCTATTTGCGATTGCGGGATCATGCCTGCCCAGGGGACCCTACGAGCATCGTGTCGTCGGCTTTCGGCCCTGTGGAAGAGGCTCTCCTCGATCAACTCTATCACGTTACGACCGACATCGTTCTGGCGCCATTGAGATCGGGCACGGGAACGTCGCTCAAGGTGCTCGAGGCGTTCGTTCATGAGAAGGCCTTGGTCGCCACGATCCACCGGTGTTCGAGGGTTACCCGGGTGCGGGACGGAATGGAGTAACTGGTTGCGCGACGATCCTCAACGTTATCCGGAAATCCTGGCTTCGTCTACGCGCAAATCCCAGTCGCTCGCGTGCGCTCGGCGAGGCGGGACGCGCGTTCGTCGCGGCCTACGACTATCGCGTTGTCTACCGGCCCTACCTTTGAATGCATTGACCGATTCTTAGCGGCCTGTCGAACTTGAAAATCTAACTCCCAATTTTCTAGCGCCAGTCCAGAGGGCCAAAGCCCGGAGAAAGGCCCTTGGTTGATGAGGCGGTTGTGCTAGCGCGCCTGCTAGGTTTGGCCATTTTGTCTCTCAGCGCCAAAGGCTCGGAAATTTCTTAGCCCAGGCCAACGGCCTGGGATAGGATGGCAAAACCCATGCGGCCGAAGGTCGCGACAGCCTCGCCGGAGACAAATGCCGCAATCCTTATCCCGAGTCCTGATTCACCGTAGGTGTTCAGCACAAAGAACCGCGCCCTTCCTTATTGCCATCGGTCCAAACCTGAATTGCACTGGTATCTCGGCAGGTGTTCTCAAAGGCGTGGATTGTCCCACCCTGCAGGCAGGAGGCGTTGATGATCATGTGCATCTCCTTTTTGGCTTGTCGTGCATGCGTTCGACTTCGGAGGTGGTAGGAGACGGTGAAAACCAGCTCTTCCAAAGCGGATCAGAAACCAAGGGCGCGCCATTCGTCGGATTTCATTGGCAGGCAGGCTATGGGGCGTTCTCGGTGAGTCAGTCAGAAGCAGAAACCGTCGTTACCTACATCAAAAACCAGGCAAGGCACCATCAGAAGATGACATTTCACAGAAGAATACCGGCGCTTTCTGGAACGCCATCAGGTGGCCTACGACGAGCGTTATGTCCGGGACTGAGATTCGTACCGGCCCTTCAGGCCGGGAATCGCTTCTGATTCATCACCCGGGCCGTTGGCCCGGCTGAATCGATCACGCGCCCTTGGCGCTGAGAAAAATGGCCAAACCCCAGGAGGCGGTTGTGCCAACCGCCTGTCTATCCACAGGCCCTTGGGCACAAGGGCCTCCTACAACTAAGTCGAACGCCTTGCCAGAGACCCTGAAGGGGACGATGGGGTCCTCTTCTCCCCATCAACACTGCCACCATTTCGGAAATCCTGCTTTGTTTCGGCACGCAGTGCCGGCGTGGGGCCTGCGTCGCGAAGGCGGATTCTGACGAAAATTCGACACGGACTTCCAAGCCCGGCAGCCTGCTAGGGTGCCAATCAGCGTCATCATTCCCGCATACAACGGCGCCGCCACTTTGGCGCAGCGCCATTGAGAGCATTCTGCGTCAAACCCACGCGCCCGAGGAAATTATCGTCTGCGATGACTGCAGCACCGATGCGACTGCAGAGGTTGCTGCGCGCTACAGTGGACGCGTTGAGTGCGTCCGCCGCCAAAAAAACGGCGGTCTTTCGGCGAACCGCAACACAGCTGTCCAGGTCGCCCGGGGCGACTGGCTTCTTTTCTCGATCAGGATGACGAATTGCTCCCGCACGCCCTGGAAGCGCTCGTCACGACGGCGGAGAAAGACCAACGCCGGCGTCGTTTACGGTTATGTCCTACTCCGAAGCGGCGAGCAAGCCCGCCTGCATGGCCTGGCATGGGCGGTGGGCGAGCCGCCGATGCCTGCCAAGGCAAACTTTTGGTGGACCGCCGTCACGACCACCGGCTGTGCTTTGTTCCGGCGGTCGTTGATCGACCAGGTGGGCGAGTTCGACGAGACGATCTGGCAGGCAGAAGATTGCGAATTCTGGCTGCGTTGCGGAATGATGTGCCGTTTCGCGCACTGCGACACCGTTGTCCTGAAGAAACACATAATCGAGAACTCGCTCGGCTCGCACGCATCAGGCAGCATCTGGTGGCGCTTGTATCTTCAGGAAAGTTCCTCGCCTGGTGCGCCGCGCGATCTCTGGACACAAGGTTTCTCGACGCCACTCCCGCGAAGCTGACGGATCACGCGTTGAAACGAATCTTCCACAAGAAGGCTTGGCGCGTTCTCACTCCGGTCCTCAGCCGGGCGCGAGCGCTCAATGCCAGGACGCCGTGGTATTACCGCGGCGTGCTGACTGAGAGATTTCTCGCCTTGCGGAGAGTCCCGACCTCGCCAAGCAATCTGCGCACTTATACGTGCTGACCCGCCTTCGTTCCGCGGCAAGAAGCCAGCTCGCCTGGGTGGGACGCCACGCGATCAGCCCGATCATTTTCCGGCTGCATCGGCGGCGGCACGAACTAGAGGTTCCCGTTTCCGTGCACATGCTCGTCTCATCGCAAACCTGGGACGCGGGGATTTTGGCGGCCATCAGCTTCGAGAATTTCAGCGGCCGCCGCTGGCCGTTGTTTATTCATGAAGACGGCTCTGTCACGAAGATCCAGCAAGCGATCATCCAGAAAACTCTTCCGGGCGTCCGTTTCGTTCCGCGAACGGAAGCTGAGGAGCGCATGGCAGGGCATCTCGCGAAACACCCGAAATCCCTGTCCAACCGCAACCGGCACAATCTATTCCTCAAGTTTTCGATTTTCCAGCGTTTGCGCCGTACGAGCGATTTGTCGTCCTGGACTCCGACGTGATTTTTTCAAGCGTCCCGGAGAGATCCTCGACTGGGTGGATGCCGGGAAGGAAGAATGCTGGTTCAACGAGGACACCAAGGAGAAGTATTGCATTCCGCGTCCGCAGATTGAGGAACAGCTCCGGATGAAGATCTGGGAGCGGGTCAATACCGGAATCTGCCTCATGCCCAAGAGCGCCATCTCCCTCGAACTCGGGGAGCGCCTGATTACAGCATTCGAGACCAGCGCGCATCACCCCCAGTTTTTCGAGCAAACGCTTTACGCCTTGATGGCTTCCGCCCTCAACAAGGGCGGCATGCTCCCGGCCACCTACAACATTAACTGGGGATACTCGAGGGCCCCGGGCAGCATTTGCCGGCACTACGTGGGCGCATTCAAGCACGACTTGCTTTACATCGAAGGCGCGCCCAGCCTGCTTGCGCTGCTGGCAATTTCAGGACTTTGCAGAGAAACTGATTCATGGCGTATTTCCGCGACCTCATTGGGAACAAGCCGCGCCCGAAATTCTGGGCCAAAACGTTTTTGCATCTCGTGACCCCGGGGGATTTGGATACATCCGAAAACTGCGTGCCGGACGCGATGCATCCTACGTTCACGAGCGCGACAAACATGAGGTGCGCCACAAACATCACGGCGCAGGGGGTGGAAAACGGAAAGAAGGCGGCTTGGTCAAGCGCGACTACGCCAGTTACGACGAATATCTAACCCACCAGAAGCTCAAGCTCGACGAGATGGTGAAGATGAAGGGCGGCTTCAGCAATTTCGACATTTTCGATTATCGGCTGAAGTTCTACGTGCGGTTCCGGTTGTTCACAAAGTTGCTTCCTTCGAGCGCGAAGATCCTTTGTTGCGGAGCGCGGCAAGGAACCGAGGTGGATGTGTTGCGGGACCTGGGATTCTCCAATGCCCGGGGCATTGACTTGAATCCCGGACGCGGAAATCCGCTGGTCACCGCCGGCGACATGATGAAACTGGATCTGGCGAACGATTCGCTCGACCTTCTTTATACGAACTGCGTCGATCATGCCTTCGACCTTGATCAAATGATCACGGAACATGCGCGGGTGCTGAAACCCGATGGCTACCTGCTTTACGACATCGGAATCAACATGGAGGAGGGTGGCGGGCCGTTCGAGGCCATTTCATGGGAATCGCACCGAAGATGTCGTGCTGCGCCTCCTGGAAAGCTTTCGCTCGGTCATCCGCATCGAACGGGAGAGACAGTGGCTTTGGGTCCTCGTCCAAGGCAAGCAACGCGTTTGAGCGCATCACGCATTGTCGGAATCGCCCTTGTCCGCAACGAGGACGCCTTTGTCGAAACCGCAGTGCGGAACGTCGCGGGTTTTTGCGATGAAATCCACGTGGCCGATCATGGCTCGACCGATGGCACGTCGGAGATTCTTTACACACTCGCCCGCAAGCTGCCGAAGATCCATTACAGATCCATCCGGCATCCGGCGGAATCCCATGCCCTCATCCAGCACCTTGCGGGTTCGCCCACATGGGTTTTCGGCGTGGACGGAGACGAGATCTACGAGCCGGACCGACTCGCCCGGCTTCGGCAAAAATCCTCGCCGGTGAATTTGACAAGCATTGGATGCTCTTCGGGAATGTCCTTCATGTGACGAAGCTGGCCAAGGACCGTCGCACGGCGAGTGGCCATCTCGCGCCCCCTGCAGGAGCATGACCAAACTCTATAACTTCAACGCCATCGAATCCTGGGACGGCTATACACCCGAGCGTTTGCACGGTGGCACCGTGCGCTTTCGCGCCGGTTTCGCGCGCGGCGATCGCCGCATGCTCCACGAAGAGGCCGGCTGGGAGGAGGCGGATTTCCGCTGCCTCCATCTTTGCTTCCTCAAACGCAGCAGCTGCGACAATGAAAGCACCAACCGCCGCAACATCATCGAGACCTTTGGTCCCACGCGGCTGCACACGCTGTGGTATGCCGTCGCAGGCATGCTCGGTTTTCAAAAAGCTGCCCGGTGGAAACGCTCCCGCTACATGCGCGGACCGGAAGCAACATTTCCCATCGAAACATTTTTCCCGGACAGGAGATGAATTGGTTCTTCAACAAGCGACAGCCGGTCGCCACGGTTGCATTCAACATGATTCCGCGCCGAGGTCCTTACGGCGGCGGCAATCAGTGGCTGAGCCAACTTTCCTCCTATCTGAAGCGCTGCGGCTACGCCGTGCAATTCCATCTCGATGAGCGTATGTGGACTGTGTGACGGGGACGCACGCCGGTCTCAGTGGAAGGCTGGCGTTTTCCTATGAAGACGTCCTGCGCGCGAAAGCGAAAATCCCCGCCTCGTCTGTATCCAGCGCATCAATGACAACGACGTGCGCAAGGGAACGGACGCTATGGACCGCATGCTGGCCGGGGCGAACCGCGCGGCAGATTACACGGTCTTCGTCTCAGAATGGCTGCGCGATTATCACGATTCCCGCTGGTTCGACGCGGCCAAACCCCACTCCGTCATCCTCAATGGAGCCGACCCATCGATCTTTCATCCGCTCGGGGCTGCTGCATGGAGAGAGGACCGGCCTTTGCGTCTCGTCACGCATCATTGGTCTGACAATATGAGCAAGGGGTTTCGATCTCTATCAGAAGATCGACACGGAGCTCGCTTCAGGGGCGCTCCAGGACGTGGAGCTTTGGGTGATCGGCCGCTGGCCCGCGAAAATCGAGTGGCGAAAAGCACGGACATTTCCGCCCCTGCGTCGGACGCAAACTGGCGGATTTGCTGCGTCAGTGCCACGGGTATGTTACCGCGTCGAGACATGAACCCGGAGCCATGCATCCGGTCGAGGGCCTTCAATGCGGGCTTCCATTGCTTTATCATCGTGAGACCGGAGGAACTGTGGAGCTTGGTCGCAGCTACGGGATGGAATTATCCGACGATACCGTAGCGGCAATTGTGCGCTTTCGGGAGGGCTACGATGAGCTTCGGCAAAAGGTCCTGGAGGACCCCCCTCTGGGGACGCGATGTGCCTCACGTACCGCAGATTGATTCAGCGCCTCATCGCAGAGGCCCGTCGACGCCAGCCGGAAATGGGCTATTGAAACGCAAACCTTTCAACAGCTGGGCCGTGCATTTTACCGGCCAGCAGGATATCAAGTGGGCGTTGGATGAGGATTTGCGCTGGGCGCGAAGGGTGTTGGATGGGGACTTGCGCCTGACTTCCAGCCTGGCAAAGCCGTATCGTGCACGCGGCATGGTGGCCCAGCGCCTGGCTTCTAGGAACCGACGTCTTGAGAAGCCAGAAAGTCGTTTGCTTTTCTGACAACGCGCCTTCTTTCTACGCGCGGCAGCCGGAGTTTCACGCTGTGCGTCCATTCGTCGACAAGTGGATTGCTCGGTCCCGCCAGGCCGTGCGCGAGTTTTTGAGCTTGGGGATCGATGCGGAGCTGGCGCCCTATTGCGTGGATCCGAAGATTTTCTTTCGATTGCCTCCGGGGATGCGGATTTGCAAGCGTTGCGCCAACAACTGGGATTGCCGGCAGACGCCTATGTGATCGGTAACTTTCATTCCGACACGGCTTTCACCCTCGGACCCGACCGGCCAAAGTGGCAAAAGGGCCCGGATGTGTTCGCAGAGATTGTGCGGCAGGTGCGCGAGGCGGAACCCCGCGTCTGCGTTCTTCTTGCCGGCCCGCGGCGTCATTGGCTGCGCCGGCGATTGAAAGCCTGCGGGGTGCCGGTCTATTTTCTTGGTCGCGAATTGGAGGGAGATGACTTTGGCAAAAACATTGTGGATCGCTCCAAGCTCAACTGTCTCTACAATCTGCTGGATCTCTGCCTGGTCAGTTCCCGATGGGAGGGGGCCCGCATTCAATTCTCGAAGCTTGCTTTGCCAAGACCAAGGTGTTGAGCACACGCGTTGGCATTTCAGAGGATGTCCTCGAGGAGGCGAGTCTGTTTGACACGATCCCCGAAGCAGCGAGCCGCATCTCGGACGACATCCGGTGTCGAAAGTTGGACGCGACCCGAGAACCTCAATACCGCAGGGTGCTCGCCCAGAATACCCCGGAGAGACTCGCTGAAGCATTGCGCCGAATTTACAAATGCTTTCCCAGGAGCCGCCGAAAAAGCTCGCGGAGGCGGCATGTGCATGGCTGCGCACGCAGACCTGGCTCATCTTCACCGGCAGTCCCAACCTCCCACAATCCTCGGCTTGCTAGCGGAAATGCCCCGGGAAAGCTTTTCCGTTTCCTCCAAGAAACGTTGCGGCAGGCTAGAGCCTTCGTCTTGCGCGAGACAATTGCCGGGGACTGCCGGCATTATCTGGCGGATGCAAGTTGGCTGAGTTCCAACGACACGAAACGGCTGGCGGACCGAACGGTGGTGTTGGTCGACGATAACTGGACTACCGACGACGTCCCTGCCCGTGCCCGCGATCATTGTTCCCTCCTTTGAATCGCTGAACTCAAGTCGCCAGGAAAATGTTGAGCCGCTTTCGCTGGTGATTCCACCGGCATTGACGGAAAATGTTTCGACCCCGAGATCCCCGTACGGGAGCAACTGACTTCGACAGCGGCTGGAGTAGTCCAGGCCATCCGCCAGCTGTTCCTGGTTTTGGATGCGCCGGAGGACGTCCGCTGGCTTGGGTTTCGGTAAGCAGTTGTGAAAAATCAGAGAACCCGAAGCGGCAGGATTTTGGGATGGAAAAGTCCCTCCACGACCTTGCCAAGGATTCTGGCGGCGAGCAGGCTGAGGGAACTCTAATTTGTACTTTGCCCGGCTTGATTCCGCCAAGATGCACCATGCCGCGCGTGAAGCCGGAATAGTTTTCCCCGAAAACCAAACCGTTGGATTCAATCACATCCACGCGCTCAAAGATTCTCGCCGCGTGCGCTGCCACAATGCAGGTGCCAAGGCCGAAGGGTTCCATGCGGAGCGAAGTCGTCCATCAAAATCTCTCCCGCTCGGCAAGCAGCAGGACACAGTAAGCGAAATCGTGGAAGACCGAATAGACGTCATGTCCAGCATCAACGAAAATGAAAGTCAAACTTGCGGCCTTCCTTGACCAATGCCGGAAGGACCGCGGTCGTGTCGCCGGGTACGCAGCGTGACGAGAGCTTTCAATCTCGGGGAAACTCCGGCTCCAAATCTCTTCGATGGAACGGGATTGCGCTGCTGTATTGGCTGTCCAGGAAGATGGGCCAATGTTGCACTGGTGCATCGGGAGGGATGATGTCCACAGACACCAGTTCCGCGTGGTAATCGAGGGCTCGGACCTGGTCCGCCATGCACAGAATGCCCAAGCCGCGACCGGTGCCGAGTTCCAAAATGCGTTGCGGCCGGCGGCGGCGGACGATTTCACGCAGGAGAAGTCCCCGCTCGAAATTCGCCGGGTAGTAACGGCCGGCTTCTTCCCACAATCCGGTACAGCTGACCGATCTCGAGGACGCGGAGTTTTTCTGGCATCGTCTTGAAGATCACGCAGCCAGGAGGCGAGAATCAGCGTTCGAGACAGCCACAATGAAAGATGATTAGCGGTGAGAGATTCAAGTAGTTCCGGGTGAAAGGGGACACCATGCGACTTGCCTCCTGCGGCTGCAAGCCGCGAAAGTTCCTCAAAAGATTGTTCACACACGATTGCCTGATCCAGTAATTGCACACAAATGAAACCGCTGCGCATAGCCTTGACGGGAGGACGTAGGACGCTATCGCCCGTATGTCGCAGCGCATTTGCGCGAAGGTTGATTCGGAAGTCGTGTCCTTCTCGCGATCGGCTGGAGACGACTTTCAGGAGATCTCGCTTCTCACCGAGACCCCGGACGCTTGCGGATTTCGACGCCATTCTGCACCTTGGTTGGAGCACGGTGCCATTGACTTCCGAGGAAAGGCCGGGCTTGGAACAGACGACCGACCTGCCCCTGTTACAGGACATTTTGAATGCCTGTGCCGCCGTCGGACGCCCACCACATCTTGTTTTCTTTCGACGGCGGCTGTTTACGGAAACACAATCGTTCCCGCCACCGAAGAAACTCCTTGCAACCCCCTTGGCGGTTATGCACGCGCGAAGCTGCTGGCGGAGGAGGTCATCCGCACGGCGTGCAGCCGTCATCTCGACCTGCGGTGCGGCATCCTGCGAGTATCGAATGTTTTCGGCTCGACTACCAACGCGACAAGGCCTCAGGGAGTCATTCCTCGCATTTGCCAAGCGATTCATGATGAAGCACTGATGTCCATTTGGGGGACGGAGAGAATACGAAGGACTATCTTTCCTCACCGACTTTCTCGACGCGGTGCAAATCGTTGTCACATGCGGCCTGACAGGAACCTTCAACGTCGCATCCGAGCAATCGCTGTCTGTTAACAATATCGTCTCACTCGTTGAGTCCCTCACAGGCAAGAAGCTGAGGCTCGCGCACTGTCCCGCTTTTTCTTGGGACGTGCTGAGGAAAGCCACGTTTCCTCTCGAAAGCTCCGCACAGCGACGGGATGGCGCGCGCGACATGATCTCGTGGAAGCCATCCGGCAGTGTGAGATATGCGGGCTAAGTCCGACAGCCTGCTAAACGGTGTCCGTGCCGCGATGCGCGGGGCGCTTGCGCTGCCGGCCCGTCTCTCGCATGGACGCCGGCTGCATCCGTCATCCGCCGCAGCGATAGCAGAACGCCTATCGTTTCCTTTGGCGGAGTATTGGAAGGGCGCGGTACGATCCATGGCGGAGCGGTCAAGCTGATTCATCTTCGCGACGCCTGTGCCTGGAACGAACAAACGTTCAACCTCCTCTATCTGGTCAGCAGCGCGCCGCCGGTCTTTGCCGAGGATCTTCTCAACCGCTGCGACAAGCTCCGGGCATTCCCCTCGTCTGGAATCAGAACGGAGTCGCATGCTCCGGATGGGCCGGCAAGGATACGAATAGATGCAACGACCCCATGCGGCGATTGCGCGCGAGGGCGAAATGCGTAATTTACCAAAGCGCATTTTGCAGGGATTCCGCAGAACGTTTCCTGGGGCATTCCGACGCGGCGAGCGAAGTTCTGCTTCAATCCGGTTGACTCTGCAGAAATTCCACCCCAGCGGCGGATCCTGCTTCCGGCTAGACCCTTCGGCTGTTAACCTTAGGTGCCCCATGGATACCGCTGAGCGCGTTCTCTCCACTATTCGCTGCGCGCGCGCATTGAAGGATTCCGGCACCGATTGTTCGCTGACCATCGCGGGCCGGCTCGGCTGGCCTGGCGGCCCCGCTGATATCCGTCGTGAAATCGCGAGGGTTGATCTTGAAAATGCCGTTACGGTGTTGCCTTCGTTTACCCAGGATGAAGCGAGCTGAACTTTTTATCGCCGCCATCACATCCTGGTTACATCCAAGTATCTTGATCCCTGCCCACACCGTCGTCATCGAGGCGCTGTCTTGCGGACTCCCAGTGATCGGATCCGCCTCGGGAGGTCTGCCGGAGATGGTCGCGCCCTCCTGCGGCGCGCTAATTCCCGTGCCGCTCTCCTGGGAAAAGTTGATAACGCCCACCGGGGAACAACTCGCCGCTGCCGTCAGAATCCCTCATACCCAGGCTGAGAGAAGCCGCGCTGGCGGCGCGGGCTCACGCCGAGGCCAATTTCAACGGCACAAACTGGGTGGAGAGGCACGCGAGCATCTTCCGCAGCGTTCTCACGCATGAGCGAGCCCGTTGTCAGCGTCCTGATGACAGTATTTAATGCGGGACGCTTTTTCCGAGCCATCAATCCGCAGCATCGTCGACCAGACGTTCCGCAATTTCGAATTTCTGATCGTTGATGATGCTTCAACAGACGGATCGGCGGAAATCGCGGAAGCGTGGGCTGGCAGAGGGATGCACGCATCACGCATTCATCCGCAATGTCGGAAAACAAGGGCCAGACAACAATGCCTGAACCAGGGGCTTCGTGCTGGCGCGGGGACGGTGGATCGCCCGGCAGGACGCGGATGATCTCGCGCATCCCTTGCGGCTTGCGATACAGCATCAATTCACCACCAGCCAACCCGGCGATCGTGCTCCTGGGCAGCAACGGCAGGATCATCGACGAACACGGTCGGCTCGCGGGACTGCTCGACGCGCCGCTTTCCCAGCAAAGCATCCATGGACGTCGCCCGTTCTAAATCCCTTCATGCACTCTTCGGTCATGTTTCCGCACAGACGTCATCCGCGATCAGTTTGGAGGTTACAATGAAGACTATCGCATCGCGCAGGATTACGAGCTTTGGACGCGCGTCATTGCTAACACCAGGGCGCAAATCTTCCCGAGCGGCTCGTCTGCTACCGGCACCTCACGCAACATCGCTGTTCAAAGTCCGGAAGGACGTGCAGCTTTTGCCGAGGCTGCCCAGGTCTCCGCAACGAGAGGCCAGGCGAATCTTTGGGCGCGATCTGAGCGAACGCGAGGCCGGGCTGATCGCTGCATTCCGCGAGGGGCTCGACCCGGGCAACAGGCGCGGCGTTCTGGCAGCTCTACGAGGGATTGCTCTCGAATCGGGATGCCACGGGATCTTCCCCGCACCATCGCCATGCACCATCTGAAGGCGGCGGGAGCGCTTTCTTCCGAGCTCTGCGTCCGGCGATAGCGGAGATCCTGACAGCCTTGCGCACGGATTTCGCGCAACGCCTTGGATGGCTGGCGACGCGGTATATCAACGCCTGAGCCGCGCGTCGAACCATACGCTGGCCGTCTGAACCGCGTAAAAAATGCGGCGAGCGGCCATGCGCCTTTCTTTGCCAGCGTTCCGCCAACGCTTTGCACGGTATCACCCAGAAGATGCTTCCATCGGCCAAGAATCGCCTCGGATGTGAAGTTCTTTCCACGCGATTCTTCCGGCCGCAACGAGCCAGTCGCGCAAGGCGGGCTCTTCCTTCAGCCGGCGGATATGCGCAAAGAGCTCGTCAGGCGTCGCCGCCCGCAGAAAATTCCTTCCGGGCTCTCCATCCGCCCGGAATAGGCGGAGTCCAGTCACCTCCGATGAAAGGAGACTCCCGCAAGCCATGCGTTGTAAAGTTTTGTTGCAGGCTTGTGAAGGTAGGCAGAGCGTCCGAACCCGCGCACGGCAGCCACACAATCGGCCTCGCTGATAGTCGTGCCAGCGATCCGCGCCGCAGACAATAAAGTTGACGCCCAGTTCGTCCTTGAGCTTCCTCTGCCAGCGTCTGTCCGGCCAATTCCGGCGCAAGATTCGAGTTCGCGCCGAAGAAACAGACGTTTTCAAACCGATCCGAGCGCGCGCTGGATCGCGCGGAATCAGATTGGGGTGCAGCCAAAGCGGAATGCAGCGGCGTTCCGCAACCGCCTCACGTGCGCCGCATTTTGAACGACGTGCAGATGCGCTTGAGGATGAGCGAGGTAGTCCGCCACGATGCCGGCGAAGAAAACGCGATCCGGGACTCGAAAATCCGCGCCTACGCAGCTGGTAAGGGTCACCAACACGCCCTCCGATGGCATCGAGTGAGTGAGACGCGCCGGAAAGCCACTTCGTTCCAGAGCAAGCCAGGTCTGAAAAATCCAGCATTGTGCGCACGCAATCTTGCCCGCCTTCCTCAAGCCGGGTGATTTTTCCAGACCTCCAGGCTTCCTGCCGGTCAGTGTCCGGAAGATACCTTTCCGGAAGATAAAAATGAAACTCCATGAAACTTCCGACGGTAGATGAAAGCCGGGATCCTTCAAGATTGGGAGCGCCAACGCCGGGAATTGGAAGAGCCGCAGCGCGTTGCTCCTCTACCGCGCCGCGCAGTCGCTGATTCAGCGAACGCCGACCGCCGCTTCGCTGGCTGCGGAGCTCCTATCGTGGCCCTGCTACGTGCTCTACGTGGAATGGGGACTTGGCATCGAACTCAATTTCAAGTCGAAGATCGGGCCCGGTTTGCGACTTTATCACGGGACAGGACTGGTCGTGCATGAAGCTGCGAGTCCTCGGCACGCAATTGCGCCCTTCGGCATTGCACAACGATTGGCATGAGGAACGGCCCCGCCGACTGTCCGACCATCGGAGACAATGTCGATATCGGCTCGAACTCCGGTTCTGCTCGGCGCCATTAAGATCGGCGACAACGCGGTGATCGGCGCGGGCGCGGTCGTTCTTCACGATGTTCCTCCGGAGATGTCGTCGCGGGGAATCCTGCGCGCTCGATCAAAGAGGCGGGCGTGAAATTTCTCTTTCTTTCGGGCCATGCTCACCTGCGCGCTCGACCCTTCCTCACACGCGATCCTCGGGCGGAGCGGAGCTTCAAGTCGCCCTCCTTTCGCGAGAGCCTCGCTGCCCGCGGGCACGAGGCCGTCATCTCTTGCCGCGGACACCGGTCAGATCGACGGAGTCGTTTGGGAAGGTGTAAGAATTCGTGCCGGGCGGACGGTTTCGATACCGGTCGTTCCGCCGACACCGCTGCGCGCCTTGCCGCGTCTCATTCCGCCTTCTGCGGGCGGAACGGCCCGACTACGTCGTGGTTTATGGATGGACAGCCTGGCTTTACCTTCTTTGCCAATTGCGCGCGCTGGTCCGCTTTCAGCGTTGTCTTCGTCTGCGCGCTGGATGCCGAAATCGACGGTGGATTTCGCCGCGCGAACCCGTTTCGCGGCTTTCTCTTCGAGCGCGGCATGCGCCTTTCGGACGCCCGACTCGCGATTACTGAAGCATCAGGCGCGGCTCTTCCAGCGAAAGAGGCATGCTCTGCACGGTGACAAGACTGCTCCTCCCGCAGGACGAAATTCGCCGCGCCCGAGCAAGAATCCATCGACCTGCTCTGGGTCGCGCGTTGCCATCCCGTGAAGCGACCCGCACCTCTTCCTCGATCTCGCGGAACGCTTGCCGAAGGCGCGCTGCCGGATGATTTGCTCGAGTAGAGACGAGTCGCTCTTGGCAATCCGTCGAACCGCGCGCACAGCGGACTGCGAAACGTGGAATTTCTTCGAGGCCGCTGCCCTACAGGGAAATTCAACGCCATTTCAACGAAGGCGAACATTTTTGTGAATACCTCAGAACACGAAGGCGTGCCGAATACCTTCATCCATTCCGGCCTTGGTCACGCAGCCATTCTCTCATTGGCGGTGGATCCGGATGGAATGTTCGGAGATTTCAGGCGGGTCTCTGCGCGGCGGGCGACTTCGAACGGCTGGTCGTGCACGAAGCGGCTGGAATGCTTGAAGACCGGCAAGCGGCTGGCTGCCGCGCAAGATGAATGCGCACGCTTCGTGCGCGAGTGGCACGACAACGACGCAAACGTCGAAGCCTTTCTTGCAGGCTTGCCGCGATGATCCGCGTTCTTCATGTCATCGATCATCTCGATCTCGGCGGGGCGCAGACCGCGCTGTTGGACATGCTTCGGCACCGCGATCGATCCGCGTTTGATGTGGAAGTCGCCGTCATGCATGGCCGCGGACCGTCTCGCGGAGGCGCTCGAAGCGCTCGGAATCAAAGTGCATTCACTCGCCCGAGCAAAAATGGCCGCCCGTCTATGTCACAGAATTTGTCCGGCTGCTCCGCGAATGCGAGATTTTCAGGTTGTTCATTTTCACCTTGCAAGGAGCGAACTGGATTGCCAAGCCGCTTGCCGCTCTGGTTGGACAGAGGGTCCGGATCGCACACGACCACACCAGCGGGGATCTGAGGTTTCGCGGTGCGGGTTCGCTTCTTGCCGGATGCCTCCTCGCATCTGCTCTCTTCGCGAGATCATCGCTGTTTCGAAGGGTGTTCGCGATTTTCTTACACGCTGGGAGGCAGTGCCCGGCTGATTTGATCGAACTTGTGCCGAATGGCGTGGACGAGCGAGATCTTTCATCCTTGCACGGAAGAACAAAAACGCGCGGCGCGCAGCCAGCTGTGTATTTCGGAAGAGGCTTTCGTGGCCGGCGGCATCGGGCGGCTCGCGCACGAAAAGAATTTCGCCCTGCTGCCGCGGCTCGCTGCATTGCATCCAGACATCCTCTTTGTCATTGCAGGCTCCGGTCCCGAACGCGATCGGATCGCTGCGCTAGCTTCGGAACTTGGAGTCGAGATCGCGCCTCCGGCTGCTGGGCACGATCCTCGACCGTGGAGTCCCTTTTACCATGCGCTCGATGCCTTCATTCTTCGCCTTCGCTCTACGAGGGTCTCCCGATGGCTGTCCTCGAAGCGATGTCTTCAGGCGTGCCGGTGCTTGGCCTCGCGCGCTCGAGGGAATTCTCTCCGTCCTTTCCGACGAGAACGAAGGGCTTCTCGCACGGCCCGGGTGACGTTGCTGACTTTTCGCGGCAGCTGAGACGCCTCAAAGAATCGCCGGAGTTGGGCGGGCAGCGACTCGCGCACGCCGCCCGCACGAAAGCATTGAACCAATTCTCGGCCTCCGTGACGGCCCGCAGCATTGAAAGCATCTATCGACAAGAGCTCAGTAGTTGCGAATGCAAAAGCTGCTGATAAGAATCCGTGTGTGATGACGGTCTCTGCGAAATATTCTGCTCTCGGCGGGCTTGCTGGTTCTTGCCGGCTGTGCGACGCGGACTTTCACGCCGGATCAGGCTCCCGAATACGAGATCAGCCGTAGCTTCACACCTTTCTATCAGCAGCGCCCGTACAGGAGCCACGACGGACATTTCTCTGGACGCGCAAACCCGTGTGAAATTGCTTCGCAAGGGGATGGGATACAGCTTCGGTTCAACTTGAGGATTTCCGCACCGGCTACGTCGCATAATAAAAACATGGCCGTCGCCCCGCCGGAATCCCAGAAAAGCCTTTCGGCTCGACAAGTGACGAGGCTGCGATCAAGCCACGCAGAAAAAAGCGCCCAAGTCCCACTCCCAGCGCCGGCGTCAGTCCTCCCCAGCCTAAGCCCCGTCTCTCAGGGCGAGCAATCGAAGGACATCCCGTCGCATGATGTAAAGGCCCCTTCCCCCACGCCTCCCAGATCTCCCAAGAGCACCCCAAACGGTCCCGCACCCAGTCCGACACCAACACCTCCCTGGAGAAGCCAAAGTTCCGGCTATAGAGCATTTAGGCATTTGCTCTGAAACACTCGAGGAAGCGGATTCACAGAACTCGTCGCGATCGTCATCAGGGGCCCAATTCTCACTTTTCGCTTGCTTATCGCGAAAGGATGCGGACCATCTGCATTTTTTTGCTAACTGTTCGGAATAAACCATGAAAACAGCGATATTTTCCTTAAGCATCGCAACCTGCCTCGGGCTTCCTGATTTATCAGCACTTACAGCTATTCTGCGCTCTACGAACGGCAGAACCAAGCGATTGCACTCGTCCAAAAACAATATGAGGCAAGCGTTCGTGAGAACCGAACTCTGAAAACGACGGGCCAGATTGAATCGCGCTCACGAATCGCTTTTGCACAGGCACAACCGATCGCAGCTCGCTACCAAAAGGTCTCAAGGCGCAGAACCGGACTACGGTGCCGTAAAGATCAAAGCGGCTTTCACGGCGTCGAGGGACCGCCGCTCCATTGGTTGAATCCTGCGCTGACCTTCGTGCCAGATGGAGGGTTTCGGTCCCTCGAAACCCATTGTTCAATCGACCCCGTCGTTGGATCATTCCCGCAATGCGCCCGGACTGCACCATCTTGCCTTTCACGCCTCATGCAAAGAAGACGTTGATCGCGTTTGCCGAGACGTTTTGTTGCGATCTGAGCAAATTCGAGTTCTTGATCCGCCACGCGAATGTCCAGAATACAGTCCCGGCGACTATGCGTTGTTTTTCGAGGATCGCGATGGGATCCGGATCGTGAAATGCGCACCGCCGCCGGGCGCAGCATCGATCGCGACGGTGCCGCCGTGCGCTTCCGCGAACGCTTTCACGAGGCTGAGGCCCAACCCGAGCCCGCGCTGCGAGCGGCTGGCGTCGCCGCGGTAGAGACGACGGAAAATTGCTTCGCGCTCGGCGGGCGGGACACCCGGGCCGTTGTCAGTGACGGTGATGACGACCGCGTTTCTCTCGGCCCGTGTGGCGAGCGTTATGTGACCACTGGCGGATGTGTATTTGAGCGCGTTGTCGAGGAGGTTGTTGATCGCCTGGCCGAGGCGGATGGCATCGGCGTCGAGCCTCGGCGGACGCAGGCTGATCCAGCGTGAAGGTGATTTTTTCTCGTCGGCGACTTCGCGGTAAAGATTGGCTGCACGCTCGACGAGCTGCGAACATCGAGGCGTTCACGGCTCAGCTTCAACGCGCCGGCCTCGGCGGCGGAGATGTCGAGCAGGGCTTCGAGCAGGTGGAGAAGGCGATCGGACTCGTTGACACAATCGGCGAGCGCGCGCGCGCGCCTCGGCCGGGTCGCCTGCGTCCTGCAGTGCGAGCTCGGCGGTGCCGCGGAGCCGGGTGAGCGGCGTGCGGAGGTCGTGAGCGAGATTGTCGAGCGTTTCGCGCAGCACACGGCACGTGCGTGGCGTTCTTGTCGAGGAGCGTATTGAGCTGGCGAACGAGGACGGCGAGCTCGTCGCTGCCGTCGGGCGCCGGCACGCGCGCCGCGAAGTCGCCGGTCTCAAGAATGCGGCGCGCTGTATCGGAGACTTCGCGCAACGGACGCGTCGCGCGCCATGCCGAACAACGTGCCCGACCGCGACGGAAAGAACGAGCACGGCGGCGCCGACATCGCCAAACGCGCGTCGCAGCGGGGCCAGCAGCACGGCGCTGCTATCGGTGCTGCGACCGGCTTGGATCAAGCGGCCATCGAACAGCGTGCGCGAGGCGATCGGCGTAATCGCGCAGTGCGTCTTGCGGCAGGCGCACGGTTGGGATCGCGCGTTCCGCGGTCACGCCCCATTCGGGAATCGGAATGCGCTGGACGACGGCTTGCACCCAGTCCGGCGGAGCTTTCACCCAGATGGACCCGTTGCGGGGATCGATCACGCGAACGAACCACGCGCTCCCATCCTGCGATGTATCGCTGTTGAGCTGGATCGACGACGCCATTGAGGCCGGCCGTTAAGGCATACGCATGCGAGCACGGCGGCGCGGTGCTCCACGGCCGCCTGGTCGCGTTGCTCGAGCGCGCGCGCCAGCACCCAGTAAAGCACGCCGAACAGGACCGTGCGCGCTCAGCGCAAAAACGAGCGCGTACTGCACCGCGAGCCGCAGCGCGAGGGACCGACGCAGCCGTTCAAGCATGGGGACGGAAAATGTAGCCGACGCCGCGGATGGTCTCGATACGCTTGTGGTCCGGATCGATCTTTGCGCGGAGGCGCGACATCGACAACATCGACGACGTTGGTCTGCGGGTCGAAGCTGTAGTCCCATACGTGTTCGAGGATCATCGTCTTGCTCACCGGACGGCCGACATGGCGGAGCAGGAACGCGAGCAGCGAGAACTCGCGCGGCTGCAGCTCGACGGGTCTGTCCGGCGCAGGTGACTTCGCGCGTGACGAGATCGAGCGTGACGTCGCCGGCGGTGAGCTTCGTCGCCTCGGGCGAGGACGTGGCGCGACGGATCAGCGCCTGCACGCGCGCCAGCAACTCGGAAAACGCGAACGGCTTCGTCAGGTAATCGTCGCCGCCGCTTTGGCAGGCCGCGCACGCGATCGTCGACGGAAGCTCTTGCGCTTAGGAAACAGCGACCGGGCATCAGCCGGCGCGCGGCGCGAAGGCGTCTGACGAGGCTGATGCCGTCGAGCTTGGGCAGCATGACGTCGACGATCGCGGCGTCGTAGTCCGTCGACTCGGCGAGCGCGAGGCCGGTTTCGCCGTCGGGGCATGGTCAACCGCGTAGCCGGCCTGCTTGAGACCGCGCGACGACGAACGAGGCGATCTTCGACATCATCTTCAACGACGAGGACGCGCATAGTGACAGAGTGCTGACTGCCTCGTGTCGTTTGTCCAGCTGCCTTGCGTCCAATGACGCCATCGGTTGGAAAGCTGCCGGCGCGGCACAGCGGATGACGTTTGGAAAGGCAGGTGAACGCTGATGTAGGCCGTTGTACTTCCATGACGTGGCGCTGATTCGTCGTCAATGTCCGGGCGATCGTCTCAGGAGCACACGCCGCCAGAGTTCACAGAAACCAAAGCGGCCCTGGGGCGCAACCTTCGCGCGAGGACGAAGGCGGCAAAGCACCAGGGCAGTTTGACGTCACTGAGACTCCGCCCGACTCGAACCTGACGAGCCCACACGATCGGTTGCGAAGCGGCCTTGTCGGAGCCGGATTCGTCGACGACGACGAAAATCGTGCTGCCGCGGGACCACAGTTTCACCAGGGACTTCTTTGCTTTCGACCTTGGCGCTGAGCTCGGACCGCGTCCTCCGCGGACTTCACCGGCTGCTTGTTGATCTCGAGGATGACATCGCCCTGGCGAGATGCCGGCGCGGGCGGCGGCGGAATCGGCTGCGACGTCGGTGATCACGGCGCCCTTGAGCCGCGCTCGGGGATCGTTCAATTGGCTGGCGAGTCTCGGCATCGAGGTCGTCGACGGCGACGCCGTTGAGCACGCCTTGTCGTCGTGCTGGCGAGAGCTCGACTCGCTCGAGCGTCGCCACTGGCTGGAGTCCGGACGCTCGCCCGAGGTGGCGGTGAGCCTGCGTCTTTCTCGCCGTCGCGAAGGACCTCGAGGTTGAGCTTCGTGCCGGGCGACAGCGCGCTGACCTGCAACTTGAGGTCGTTGGCGTCGGTAACGGGCTGACCGTTGACGGCGGTGATGACGTCGCCTCCCTTCAACCCGGCATTGGCGGCCGGAGCATCAGGCGACGACTTCGGAGACCGAGCGCACCTTTGTTCGTTCTTCAGGTCGAACGACTCGGCGAGCGCCGGCGTGATGATCCTGGATGCTCAACGCCGAGATAGCCTCGGACGACCTTGCCGTTCTTGACCAGGCTGTCGGCGACCTGGGCGACCATGTTCGCCGGGCACCGCGAGACCTACGCCCTGGAAGCCGCCGTTGCGGCTGAGGATCGCGGTGTTGATGCCAACGAGGCGGCCGTCGACGTCGACGAGCGCGCCGCCGGAGTTGCCGGGATTGATCGCGGCGTCGGTCTGGATGAAGTCCTCATAGCCCTCGACGTCGGCGAGGATTCCGACGTTGCGGCCCTTGGCGCTGACGATGCCGCTCGTGACAGTTTCGCCGATGCCGAACGGATTGCCGATCGCCAGCACGCGGTCGCCGACCTCGATCTTTCGACGTGTCGGCGAACGTGACGGCGGGAAGGTCGTTGGCGTCGACCTTGATGACGGCGATATCGGTCTGCTGATCACGACCGACGACCTTGGCGATGAAGTCGCGGCCGTCGGTCAGCGTGACGGTGACGGTGTCGGCGCCATCGACGACGTGGTTGTTGGTCGCGATGTAGCCGTCGTGGCTGATAATCACGCCCGAGCCGAGGCCGACCTGCGGCTCGGCGCATTTCGGGCGCGCCGCGACCGCCGAAGAAGTCGCGGAACATGGGATGGTCGAAGCCCCGGGATGCGTTTGCGCCCACGGCGGCTTCCTGCGCTGCGATACGCGTGGTGATTTTCACGACGCTGGGCGAGACGCGCTTCACGACGTCGGAGAACGAGGCGCCCTTCGATCCTGTCGCTGGCGCCACCGGCTGCGTCTCGCGCTTGAGGGTGACGGTTGGGTTGGAGTCTTGCGCGGCCCGAAGATCCGGCCAAAACGCCGGCCACCGCGAGAGGACGCCAGCGGTCCACGCGGCTTTCCGGCCAGTCAGGAGATGAGACGCAGATGAGTTCATGATTTGAATAGTGCTTTTCTTTGGTGTGGCTCTGAAAGATCCCACATTCGGGTATCCAGCGGCTTTCCCGAGCATTACAGATTGGTGAGGTTCGGGAGCGAATGCCGGACCAAGTTGCGACAGACAGCGCGCGTCGCATTGAGACAGTGACCAGTGACAAGTGACACAGCCGAAAGTTACCACTTCATCAAGAACATCACGGACGTCCCCATGAGGTTCGCTGAATCGTTCCTCAGCAAGGCTCCGATGACCTGGTTATTCAGGTTTCTCGGCTAGGCTGGTCACCGGGATTGGATTTCTTTTTCGAGCTGCGCTCATCGGATGGGCCACTCTGGCGATTTACTATTCGAATCTGCCGTGCGGCTTCGCTGCGACTGGTGCTGTCGGTGGCATTCATGGCGTTCGGTATTTGGGCCTTATGGCTGACGCGGCAGACCGCGCATGTCTCTAGCCTTTGCGGGACTGTTTCTCGGCGTGCTCGTTTGGGTGGCTCTGCATCCAGCGCCTCGCAACGATCAACGCCGGTGGCAGCGGCCAGTAGGTGGCGGTGATGCCACGAGCGATCATGGACGGAGATCGCGTGCGCATCACTGGTCCCCGCAACTTTGAGTATCGCAGCAGGGGGGATGACTGAGTCTCGGCGCACGCACAGAAGAGCGCGAGGTGTCGCTCTCGCATCTGACCCCTGGTGAGATTTCTTCGCGAAATCCTACTGGGAAGGTGGAGGCCAGTGGGACACACGTTAGCAATACGTA
>ERZ1370068.4635-contig-3696_pt1 | contig 32850 bp, 44 predicted proteins | sample MGYA00561227_ERZ1370068 | MGnify/ENA primary metagenome ERZ1370068 (study PRJEB38410, sample SAMEA6850437) | metagenome | study: Metagenomic assessment of the ecological functions of the soil: analysis of the soil microbiota associated with the...
CGATCCCACCCCGCGAACCGGAACGGCGGCTCGCGACCAATCCCGGAACCGGGATCCCCTTTGGTCGCGCCGCCATTGCTCCAGCCGGCTCACTCTCTCACTACCATCCCTTTGATCCGTCAACAAAATGGCTGGGCCAAGGCACCCTCGAGATATGGTTAATAATTCGCGCTATGTGGCCTTCCGGCCACGGCGGCGCTTGGCAGCGCGGCGGCTGACAGGCCATAGTGTCGCAGACCAGGCTCTCTGACGGATGTGGACCGCAGCCGAAGAGAACATCTGAAGCATCGCGCGGCCGGTTCCCGGCCCAGCGACAGCCCTGAATTCTGGAGGATTTGCCTATGTCCGACGCCGTCAAGGTCGGCTTCGTCCCGTTTTTCCGCCGCCCCGCGCGGCATTCTGGTGGTATTTTGCGACGATGCGTTGAAGTTCGGCGCGGCGACCCGCAAGACGCTGGGCGACGGCGGCCGACATCGTCAAGCGCGCGGCGGCCGACCAACCAGTTCAAGGGCAAGAGCGGCTCGACGCTCGATATTCTGGCGCCGGAGGGTCTCAAGGCCTCAGCGGCTGATCGTGGTCGGCGCCGGCAAGCCGTCGGCGATCAAGGACAATGATTTTCTCAAGTTTGGCGGCGTCGGCGGCCGGCAAGCTGCGACGCCGGCAGCGACGCCGTGACGATCATGGCGGAATTGCCCGACGGGGCGATGAAGCCGGATCAGGCGGCCGCGGTCGCATCGGGCATACGGCTGCGCGCCTATAAATTCGACCGCTACAAGACCAAGAAGAAGGACGGCGAGGACGCCGCCTTGCGCGCCGACGTTTCGCTCGCCGTCGACGACGTCGCCGCCGCGCGAAAGGCCTTCGCGCCCGGACGCGCACATCGTCGATGGCGTCATCATCGCGCGCGAACTCGTCAACGAGCCGCCGAACGTGCTCTATCCCGTGGAATTCGCGCGCCGCGCCGGCCAGCTGCGCAAGCTCGGCGTCGACGTCGAGGTGCTCGACGTCAAGGCGATGACGCAAGCTCGGCATGGGCGCGCTGCTCGGCGTCGCGCAGGGCTCGACGCAGCCCGGCCGCACCGTGATCATGCGCTGGAACGGCGGCAAGACGCGGCGATCAGCCGGTCGCCTTCGTCGGCAAGGGCGTTTGCTTCGACACCGGCGGCATTTCGATCAAGCCGCGCCGCCAGCATGGAGGACATGAAGGGCGACATGGGCGGCGCGGCCTGCGTGGTCGGGCTGATGCATGCGCTGGCCGCGCGCAAGGCCAAGGTCAACGCGGTCGGCGCCATCGGCCTCGTCGAGAACATGCCCGACGGCAACGCGCAGCGTCCCGGCGATATCGTCACCTCGATGTCCGGGCCAGACCATCGAGATCATCAACACCGACGCCGAAGGCCGGCTGGTGCTGGCCGACGTGCTCTGGTACGTGGCGAAGAAGTTCAAGCCGAAATTCATGGTCGATCTCGCCACGCTGACCGGCGCGATCATGGTGGCGCTCGGCACCGAATATGCCGGGATGTTCTCCAACAACGACGAACTGGCGGAACGGCTGACCAAGGTCGGGCTCGAGACCGGCGAGCGGGTCTGGCGCATGCCGCTCGGCCCGGAATACGACAAGCAGATCGATCTCGCAGTTCGCCGACATGAAGAACACCGGCAGCCGCAACGGCGGTTCGATCACCGCCGCGCAGTTCCTGCAGCGCTTCGTCGACGACACGCCGTGGGCGCATCTCGACATCGCGGGAACCGCGATGGGCGCGCCGAAATCCGACATCAATCACAGCTGGGGTTCGGGCTATGGCGTTCGCCTGCTGGAGCGGCTGGTCGCGGAGTATTACGAAGCGGAAGTAGCTGAAACCGGATGACGGAAGTTCTGTTCTACCATCTGCAGAACATGTCGCTCGAGAACGTGTTGCCGCCGCTGCTCGAGAAATCGCTGGAGCGCGGCTGGCGCGTTGTCGTGCAGTCGACATCGCAGGAGCGCGCCGACGCGCTCGACGCGCATCTGTGGACCTATCGCGACGATCTGTTCCTGCCGCACGCCACCTGGCGCGCCGGCGATGCGCAGGATCAGCCGATCGTGCTGGCGGTCGAGGAGGGCAATCCGAACCGGGCCAATGTCAGGTTCCTGATCGACAATGCCGCGCTGCCCGCCGGACTGCGACAGCCTACGAGCGGGTGGTGCTGGTCTTCAACGGCGACGACGACGATGCGCTGGCCGCGGCGCGGGGCGCCTGGACCGACTGCAAGGCGCGGGGATTCGAGGTCACCTATTGGCAGGCCGACGAGCGGGGCCGGTGGCAGCGGCGGGAATAGCGATATCACGGCAATTAATGATAATCTGCGGTTTCTGGCCGTGAGCTTGCACACAGCCACGGTCGTGCCGCAAAGTGATGGTGGGACAAGCGCTTAGGGCTTGGGGTGGGAATCTAATTCATCGTGCGAGACGAATACCTTCATCGAAAGCGCACTGCTGGCGTTGCTGCTGCTCGGCCCCTGTCATCGCGGGCTGCTCCGGCGCGTCCGACATGTTTCAGTCCGATCTTCTGTCGAAGGACGCGGAATGGTTTTCGCGCTCCGGCAGGCTGTTCATCAGCAACGTTTCGATCGAAACGCCGCCGCTGACGCCCGACAAGCCGGTTACGCGCGGAGGATCTGGTCAGCGCCGACGGGGCTTGCCCGGGAATGGCGCCTCCGGCGGGCCTGCGGACGCCAACGCGCTTGACCGACGGCGCTGCCGGCGCGCCGGCCGCCTCGACGACCGGGAACGGTGGCGCTTGGTCATACCGAATGCGACGTCGTGCGCGGCATCGGCGCGCCCGACAACGTCAATCTCTCCAACAATGCGCGCGGCGATCGGGTGGCGGTTGTCAACTATTCGCGCGGGCAGCGCGCCGGAATCTACACCTTCACCGCCGGACGCCTGACGTCGATCGAGCGCGGAGCCGAGCCGGTGGCGCAGCCGAAGGCCGCCAAGCCCAAGGCGAAGAAGAAGCCGGCCGCGACCTGATCGCCTGTCCGCGCTCGATCAGCCGTGAATCGGTTCAGCCGGTCGCCTCGTCATATTGCGAACTCGCCGCCAGCCATTCTTCCTCGGCGCGCTGCAGCGCGCTCTCGGCACCGGCGCGCGCCTTGCTGAGCTGGGCGGCCTGCTTCGGATCGCGCGTGAACAGATCCGGCAGCGCCAGCGCGGTGTCGATCTTGGCGATGATGCCGTTGATGCGCGCGATCTCGGCCTCGGCCTCGGAAATCCGTCTGCTTCAGCGGCATGCGCTTTTCGCTCTTGCTGCGCTGCGGGCTTGTCGCGTCCGTCGCCGCGCTCGTTGCCGCCGCGGTCGCGCGAATCGGTGCGCATGCCGCGCGCCGACAGCACCATGCGCCGGTAATCGTCGAGATCGCCGTCATAGGTCGTGACGGTCATGATCGGCGACCACCCACAATTGATCGGCGCAGGCTTCGATCAGATAGCGGTCGTGCGAGACCATGATGACGGCGCCTGGAAATTCATTGATCGCTTCGGCAAGCGCTGCGCGGCTGTCGATGTCGAGATGGTTGGTCGGCTCGTCGAGGATGATCATGTTGGGGCCGAAGAAGGTCGCAAGTCCAAGCAGCAGCCGCGCCTTCTCGCCGCCCGACAGGCTCTTGACCAGGGTGTCGCCGGCCTTGCCGGAGAAGCCGATCGCGCCGGTGCGCCCGCGCACCTTGGTTTCGGGCGCGTCCGGCATCAGCTTGCGGACGTGGTCGTAGGGCGAGCCGTCGAGATTGAGCTCGTCGACCTGATGCTGCGCGAAATAGCCGACCGACAGCTTTTCCGCGCGGGTGACCTGGCCGGAGAACGGCGCGCAGCTTGTTGGCGAGCAGCTTGACCAGCGTCGACTTGCCGTTGCCGTTGGAGCCGAGCAGCGCGATGCGGTCGTCGGTGTCGATGCGCAAGCGTCACGCGGTTGAGCACCGGGCTTTTTCGGATCGTAGCCGACCGAGACATCGTCGACCGCGATGATCGGCGGCGACAGCATCTTTTCCGGCGCCGGAAATGAAATCTCGCGCACGTCCTGCGTCACCAGCGCGGTGACCGGCTTCATCCGTTCCAGCATTTTGACGCGCGACTGCGCCTGGCGGGCTTTCGAGGCCTTGGCCTTGAAGCGATCGACGAAGGCCTGCAGCCGCTTGCGCTCGTCGGCCTGCCGCTTGGCGTGCTTGGCGTCGAGCATTTCGCGCGTGGCGCGCTGTTCCTCGAACGACGAGTAGGTGCCCTTGTAGAGCGTCAGCTTGCCGCGATCGAGATGCAGGATCTGGTCGACCGAGGTGTCGAGCAGGTCGCGGTCGTGGCTGATGACGATCACGGTGCGCGGATAGTTCGCCAGATGGTCTTCCAGCCACAGCGTGCCTTCGAGATCGAGGTAGTTGGTGGGCTCGTCGAGCAGCAGAAGATCGGGCGCCGCAAACAGCGTCGCCGCGAGCGCCACGCGCATGCGCCAGCCGCCGGAAAATTCCGAACATGGCCGCGCCTGATCCGCGGTCGAAAATCCGAGGCCCGCTGAGGATCGCGGCGGCGCGCGGCCGGCGCTGAATGCGCGTCGATGTCGACGAGCCGGGTCTGGATTTCGGCGATCCGGTGCGGATCGTGCGGCGGTCTCGGCTTCGTGCAGCAGCGCGTCGCGCTCGAGATCGGCCTTCGAGCACGACATCGATGAGGCTTTCCGGGCCGTCGGGCGCTTCCTGCGCCAGACTGCCGATGCGCCAGCGCGGCGGGATCGTGATGCTGCCGGTTTCGGTCGGCAGACTCGCCGCGGATCGCGTGAAACAGCGTCGATTTGCCGACGCCGTTGCGGCCGACAAAGCCGACGCGCGCGCCGGGCACGATCTGCGCCGAGCTGTTGTCGATCAAAAGCCGCCCGGCAATCCGGACCGAAATGTCGGTGATTGAAAGCATGCGGCTTTGTCACCGGAGCCGCCGCCAAAACGCAACCGGTTTATTGGCGAAATTGCATCCGCGCAACGGCTTATGCCTCAACATTCGCGCTAGTTCGATGACATCGGGCGGCCGTCGGTGTCCCGTCTGCGCAGTTCATCCATCAGATGCTGCAGATGGGACGACAGACGCGAGTATCCGGGCGAATGTTCTGCTGCAGCCGTTCGCCTACGGCGTCGCAGATCGATCGGCAGGTCTTGCGATCGATTTGTTCGCTGTCGTCTGTTGATTCGGGCTGTTCATGGCGATTCCGCTTCTCGCGTCCACTTGCAAGTAGGTGATACGCGGGCCAAGTCATCGGGACGGGAATTGTTTCCGCGCTACTCGCCGATTGCATGCATTCTTGCAAGTAGTTGAATGAACGTTGCGGCGATCTGGTTCCACGATCGACAGAAAAGCCCCGGCGCGCGTGCCGGGGCGTGTAGTCAGGTGGAGCTCAATTCAGCTCAGTAGCAGCGGTTCACCAGCCGCCAGCGCGGACCCCAGGGCGTCGGGACCAAGCGCCGCACATAGCAGCCGCCGTAACCGTCAGCGCATAGGCCGGGCCGCCGACGAAGACGCGCGGGACCGCCCCAGCCAGCCGATGATGCCAGCCGCCGTGATGCCAGCCGCCGCCCCAGGCCGGAGGCGGATGTCGGCGCCAGCGCGGCCACACCCAGCGAAGCCGCGGCAACTGCAACAAGCGAGAGTTTGCGTAACATGAGTCGTCTCCTCAGGTTTCAGGCGCCAGTCGGCGCCATCGGTGAATCGCTGTCCCGTGACGCCCCTAGAGCCCGTCGGGCGCTCGGTCGATTCGAAGCCTATGCCCGCGCAAGCTGAACGAGACCGGCTATGGCGGTTTCAGACAGGGTTCATCTTCGTGAAATTGTTGTAATTCGGAGCATCCGATCTGGCGCGCGTGCCGAAGCGGTGCAGGCATTTCGCCGGATCGCTTGCCGTTGCGCGGATGGCGCCGATATAAGCCCCGCAACTCCCCATCAGCGTTTTGCAAGGACGAAATCATGGCGATTGAACGCACCTTCTCGATCATCAAGCCCGACGCGACCGAGCGCAATCTGACCGGCGCCGATCAACGCGCTGATCGAGAAGGCCGGGCTTGCGGATCGTGGCCCAGAAGCGCATTCGCATGACCCGCGAACAGGCCGAAACCTTCTATGCCGTCCACAAGGCGCGTCCGTTCTTCGGCGAACTGGTCGGATTTCAGTGACCTCCGGTCCGGTCGTGGTGCAGGTGCTGGAAGGCGAGGGCGCCGTGCTGAAATATCGCGACGTGATGGGTGCCACCGATCCGTCGAAGGCGGCCGACGGCACGATCCGCAAGGTCCATGCGAAGTCGATCGGCGAAAACTCGGTGCACGGCTCCGACGCGCCGGAGACCGCCGCGATCGAAATCGCGCAGTTCTTCTCCGGCAACGAAATCGTCGGCTGATTCGATTGGGAAGGCGGCAAGCAATAGCCGCGTGCAACGGCCGACGGGCCGAGAGGAACACGCTGTGAACTGGCTGTGGCAAATCTTCGATCCGGCGACGACCTCGGCGCGTTCGTTCACCCAGTTCCAGAGCGAGATGCAGCAGCCGGCTTTCTGGGTCGCGCTCGGCAAGATCATGTGGATCAACGTCCTGCTGTCGGGCGACAACGCGCTGGTGATCGCGCTGGCGTGCCGCGGGCTGGCCGCCGCGGCAGCGGCTCTGGGGCATGATCCTCGGCGCCGGCGTCGCCGTCATCCTGCGCATCATCTTCACCGGTATCGTCGTGACGTTGATGGAACTGCCGTACCTCAAGCTGGTCGGCGGACTGGCGCTGCTCGTGATCGCGGCAAAACTGCTGGTGCCGGAGCAAGAGGACGAGGACGGCGTCGATCGCGCCGTCGCATCTGTGGGCGGCGGTGCAGATCGTGGCGATCGCCGACATCGTGATGAGCCTCGACAACGTCATCGCGGTCGCCGCCGCCGCCAATGGCAGCGTTCCGCTGTTGATCCTCGGGCTTGCGATCAGCGTTCCCCTGATCGTCGCGGGAGCTGCGCTGATCATGGCGCTGCTCAACGCGCCTGCCGATTCTGGTATGGGCCGGCGCGGCGCTTGCTGGGCTGGATCGCCGGCGACGTGATCGCGACCGATCCAGCGGTTCATCCGAAGTTGCAGGCACTTTTCGCCGGGCCGTTCGGTGTCCAGCTCGACGCGTTGCTGGCGTCGTTCGGAGCAGCGCCGCATTTTGCGAATCGGCGGCCACGGCGGCGAAATCGTTGCGCGCGTGCTGGGCGTCGTCGTCGTGCTGGCTCGTGGGATCGATCTGGCGCAGGCACCAGTTTGCGAAACGCCGAACATCCCGCGCCGTCAGGCCACATCGACCTAGGCCTTCTCCGTTTCGATAGAGTTGAAGCGGGGCTCTGGATTCGTGACTTGACACGTTTTCTTGACGCGGAAGCGGTCCCGCTTCGCTTGAAAACGCTCTAGCCGTCATTAATGAGCAAGCTGTCTCCGATGGCTCTCAGATAGTAAGCAACGTCCCAGACTTCCGAACACCAGATAGTTAGCGGCTGGCGCAAGTCCCGTTTACGAAGCGGGGCTGGCGCCGCCGCCGCGCCTTACGGCTGCTCCGCACCTACGACCGCGCCGTCGCCGCTTTCTTGTTGCGGATGGACCGAGAGGCGGCTCAAGAAAAGCCGCCTCTTTCGCCATGTCGCTGTCGGAAGTCCTATTGGCAGCGATACATCAAGCCGTTATCGCCTTTCACCACGACTGCCCGGCGTGCAGCGAATTGAGTTTTGTGCCGCGTAGTCATTCCATCCGCTATAGCCGTACCAGGGCCACCGGTGTAGTAGGCCCTCACGGCGTACCAAGGGTGAGCCATCGCTGTGCTGGCTGCGTATGGAGGCGCCCATAGTAGGCCGCCCTGGCTCCCGAAAACTCCGCGCTCTGTAGGGTCCACCTGCGTAGTAACCCGTGCCTGTGTTGTAGGGGCCGGCTCCCCATCCCCAGTTAGGTGAGGTGGCCGCAACCGCGGCAGCCGTGCCGACCGCTACGGCGCCTGCGCCGACTACACCGGCGCCGTAAACGGCCCGCCGCGTCTGTCGACGCGCAACACCCGCAACGCTCACGGGGGTCAGCGGGCGACCCACCCGTGCCTGGGCGCTCTCGACTGATAGCGAGACGCCGCGTTGCTCAGACCAGCTGAAGGAGAGCAGCGCCGCACACCCAAACGTTGAGGCCGCAATAACAACTTTTGTCAGACTCATCTGCTTCATAAGGCTTTTCTCCGTTACCTGCCCATTTTTGCCATGTGCGTTCGCTGGTGGCGCGCCATTGCGGATAGATCAAAGCTTTCACGAATGGCGCTTGGTTTCTCATGGGTCACGTCAACAACTCTGACCTGTTGATGTGGATCAACGCGTGAGCACCTTGGATTGGTATGCATTCGCGAAACTCACCTTGCCGAAAGCGTGAGTTTTGACACGGAGTGAAATTTCAAGCCCGAACTTGTCTCGCGTCGCAAGGCTCTCCTCTTCTGGGCCTGGCGGCTGCGTTTTGCGTCGCAACATCCTCCGCGCTACTAACGGTATCAGATGCCGAAGCCCAGACCGCTGGCATGGAACGGCGTCGGAACGACGGGGGAAGGACGTCAGGAGCGTCGCACAGAGCGAACTGAGCGAAGAGAAGAACGACGCAACTGAGGGTGTTTAAGCTCCACCAGAAACCATAGGACATTTGCCGCTGCAGCGCGATGTCCGTTCTGTTCGAACGCTGACAGGGTGAAGCATACGTGGTTCGTTACTTTTGAGGTACCCAGGATCCGTGCATCGCCTCGAAGGCGAAGCCCTCGGTCAACAGAATGTTCGCGACTGAAACCGAAGCCAAGAACTTCGCAAAAACGAGAATTCGACGAGGGGCTGGTCGTCACCGCTGGAACGGTCAATCCGCATTCGCCGAGACAAGCAGCAATTGCACGATCAGCATGCCCGGCTGGCTCGGACTCAGAGCAGGAACAAGAAACCAAGCCTGATCCGGACGGCGCTCAGAATCGCGAGACGGGTAAGCGGTGGCTTCGGCCTTCTAGATTTCTAAGTTACTTCTGGGGTCCATCCCACGAAGCCCAGATCATTCGATCTTCAAGAAAGTTTATAAAAACCAGTCACTTAATCTAGATTTGACCGATTCCTCTTGAGTGTTGCCATTTTGGCACGGGGCCTTTGGACCAACGCGCTTACCTTGAGTTGCATCGCTTGCTATCCAGAAGCGGCCGAGTTGGAGTTAAACATGATGAGAAGAAATTTCTTTTGGCTACGGTGGCCTGGCAGCATTGGTCGGCATGGCCGCCCCTGCGTCGCGCTGCTGATCTATCGGCCGTCAAGGCACGGCCACCCGCGCCAATGCTGCCTCCCGATCTACGACTGGACCGGCTTCTACATCGGCGCCAACGGCGGCTGGGGTCAGAGCCGCAACTGTGTGGATTTCGTTGATGCGGCTGGCGTAGTCGTCGCTGACGGCTGCCGCGATCGGTCCGGGGGCCTCGTCGGCGGCCAGCTCGGTTATCGCTGGCAAGCCAACCAGTGGGTGTTTGGCTTGGAAGCTCAGGGCGATTGGGCGGATCTCAGCAACCAGCGCGTCAGCCTCCTCAATCCTACGCTCTCCACTCGCACCAAAACCGATGGCATCGGCCTTTTCACCGGCCAGATCGGTTATGCATGGAACGCCTCGCTGTTTTACTTCAAGGGCGGCGCGGCGGTGACGAGCAACCGCTTTAGCATCCTCGATAACGCTCACTGGCGTTGAACTGGCCGCGGCAAGCGCGACCCGCTGGGGTGGCACCGTGGGTGTTGGATGGGAGTATGGCTTCGCACCGAATTGGTCCGCCGGTATTGAATACGATCACCTGTTTATGGGCCATGCGAATAATTCGTTCACGGCTACCGATCCGCGTCTTGTCGGTTTCCTCAACAACCGGATCAGTCAGGACGTGGATATGGTCACCTTGCGCATCAACTACCGCTTCGGCGGTTACGGCGCACCGGTCGCAGCGAGATACTGACCTCGTCTTATTACGTAGTCTCCAGTAAACTAGGCCGGCAGAAATGCCGGCCTGCGGGCATGCGTTGCGTTCTGTTATTGGATCTGCGCGTTGCTGGCGCTTGGGTTGATTATTCCAACGTCAAGCCGGTCCGCAGATATCGCCGACCAGCGAGGCCTCGCCCGATCCTGCGAAGCCAGGACCCATGCCAAGTCGAAACCGGAAACCGGTAGCCGATGATTCTCATTCTCCACTTACTCCATTCACGTTGGCCAGCTCAATCTAAAGCAGTCGATATTCGGTTTGCCCGGGGCGCACAAACTCGGAAACCTCAACAGTACAACGCTAACGTGGTCAGGACCACGGCAACGCTTTGACCGGCGTGGGGAACTCTTCGGCCTCCCCTGAAAAGTACCAGAGCCGAGTCCCGGCGCTCTTGCCATGTCCCGTTCGAGGATTTTCTCCGCCGGGAAGGCGGCATCAGAATTCTTGAAATTGTTGGTAAACGTTTCGGGCTACTCTCTCAGGCATCGCGTCGTCGCTGTGTCGCTGCGCGCGGCCTCTTTCACTTTTTTGCGTGCGCAGAAGACCCGAAGCGTCTCTTCAATGCTACGGGCCTTGGCGTACTCGATCAGCGCCAGCGCCGGGCTGTCTCTCGCAACGCTCTGCGCCTCGCAAATTCCTGCGCTGGATATCACGGCGCCTGGACAGCGCCGCACGGAGCCAGCTAACGATGATCAAACGCATGAATCATGGCATGCTCTCCGCACTGTCGCAGTCGGCACGGTCAGGTAGCCTGGTGTGACGGTGATCCGGTCTCGAAGGCCGTGCGGACCTCGATTTATCTCATGCCAAGACCCGGGGCCCGACGGTGGTCGGCATGAACTGTGGGACGTCCAGTCATAGGAGGAGAACAATGCTCAGATTGATTGCTGCGGCTGGCTTCGCCCGCTTATCCGGTTGCAACATCGGCGCAAGGTATGACACCTGCACCGCTTCCCTGCAGCCGGACGACGTGGTGACGCAGTTGCTGTCGGCTGCGTGCGCTGGTAGGACGGAGAGTCAACGGTGTATGCGTGGCACGGACCACCGTCCGCCAGGACACGCCAGAGCCGTCCGCAGGTGTGTGCGATGGCAGGTGGCGCTTGCCGCGTTGTAAACCGGTGAATGCTTCCGAGCTGGCGTTCGGTTCATCATTAATCGGACGCCGGTTACGCCTTTGTTCGGCTCCAAATTGGTTGAATGTCCGTGTCGGGGCCATTGGCGGACATCAAAAAGAAAGTTGCACGCCTGTCCCCTTTTGCTCCTACGGCGGACATCAGCGCCAGACCCTAGCGCCTTACGATCGATCCGGAACGGCTGACCAGCCGCGCCAGTTGCTTGAAGCGGCTGCCGACGCGGTCGGCGACGAGATCGACCATGCGGTGCTCGAACACCAGCATCAGCTTGCGGCCGCGGCTGCGGAAATGGGTCGCGGGCAACACGCCGGTCCGCGCCGCCGAGATCAGATGCGCGACGCGGAATGCCGCGCCGAGAATGCGGGCGCGTTCATCCATCGCCGGCGGCACCAGCTCGCGGACCAGCGCCGGCGGTTCGTTTTCCTCGCTCAGGCCGGCGTAGCGATAAAACACCGACAGCGCGACAAAGGCGCGGCCCTGGTGGCTGATCGAGCCGAAATTGCCGTTGGTGATCAGGCTCAGCGTCTCCTCGCCGCGGTGGTCGGGATGCACCCGCCAGCCGATGTCGGACAAGCAGGCAGGCGGCGTGGCGCAGGCGGCGGTCTTCCTCGGTCTCGCGCAGCTTCACGACCCGCACCAGGCGATCGGTCCAGGCGACCAGTTCCTCGGCATGGCGGGCGGAGCGCGACAACAGCCCGTTCAGCGTCTGCGCGGCGCAGATGAAGCCATCCCTGGCGCGCTCGGCTGGCGGCAGCATCTCGTACAGCAGGCCTTCGCGCACCCCGAAGGTCGAGAACACGATGGTCTTCGGCTTGCGCGACGCGAATGATGTATTCGAGCACCAGCGCCGCATAGGTCAGCAGCGGCCGCCGTGCGTCGGCGACGACTCTCGATATTGGCCAGCATGTTGGCCGCCGCCAGCCGGCGCAGCCGCTGCGCGAAGTCGAGCGCGTCGGCCGCCGGGATCGAATAGCCGTGCATCACCCGCAGCGGATAGCCGCTCTGGACGATGTGGATGCGCGCCAGCGCGCGCCAGGTGCCGCCGACCGCATAGAAGGTGCGGCCGCGGCCGGCCTTGAGCTGGGCCACGTCGGACAGATTCGTTGCTGACGATGCGTTCGGCGCGCTTCAGCGATTTGTGCGACAGATCCTGCAGCGCCAGGCTTCCGAGCGGCAGCGTCACGCCGCTGCGGACGCGGCTGCCATGCACGTCGATCAGTTCGAGCGAGCCGCCGCCGAGATCGCCGACGATGCCGTCGGGATTGTGGATGCCGGAGACGACGCCGAGCGCGGACAGTTTCGCCTCGCGCGGCCCCGACAGGATTTGAATCGTGCGCGCCGCAGATGCGCTCGGCCTTGGCGATGAAGTCGGGGCCGTTGGAGGCGTCGCGGCAGGCGGCGGTGGCGATCGCGTAGACGCGGCCGACCTTCTGGATGCGGCACAGCGCGCGAAAGCGCCGCAGCGACGTCAGCGCCTTGGCGACCGCGTCGGCGCGCCAGCAGGCCGGTGCTCTGCACCTCGCGGCCGAGCCCGCACAGCGCCTTCTCGTTGAAGATGGTGACGAGGCTGCGCGCCATCGCTTCATAGACGACGAGACGAACCGAGTTCGAACCGATGTCGATGACGGCGACGCTGGAAGCGCGCTTGCGCGGTCGCTTCACCGGCCCAGACCCCTTATGACGATTGCTGACGCTCGTTACGGCGCGTGAGGCGGCGCGGCGAAGATTCCTTGAGAGACTTTCCACGGCCTGACAGACTCGGATTCGTCATGAAATAATTGTGCAGATTGAACGGCTCTTCGCCTTTCGCGGCCTTCATACGCGTTGACGACCCGTCCGGCAACAACTGCCAGCTCTGCTCGGTATCCTTCAGGTTCGCGACCATGATCTGTTCGAGAACCTGCTGATGCACCGTGGATTTTGCAGCGGACAGAGGATTTCGACGCGGCGGTCGAGGTTGCGCGGCATCATGTCGGCGGACGAGATATACACAGCCGCTTTCGCGCTCGGCAGGCCTTGACCCATACCAAAGCAGTAGATCCGGCCGTGCTCCAGGAAGCGGCCGATGATCGATTTGACGCGGATGTTCTCGGAAAGCCCGGGAATGCCCGGCCGCAGGCAGCAGATGCCGCGCACCACCAGTTCGATCGACGACGCCGGCCTGCGAGGCCTCGTACAGCGCGTCGATGATGTCGGGGTCGACCAGCGAGTTCATCTTCATCCAGATCGCGCCCGGCTTGCCGTGGCGGGCGTGATTGGTCTCGCCGCTGGATATGTTCGATGATGCGCTTGCGCAGCGTCAGCGGCGACACCGCCATCCGCTCGATGTCGCTCGGCTCGGCATAGCCGGTGATGTAGTTGAACACCCGCGCCGCATCGCGGCCGATGATCGGGTCCGAGGTGAAGTAGGACAGATCGGTATAGATGCGCGCCGTCACCGGATGATAGTTGCCGGTGCCGGTGTGGACGTAGGTGGTGAGATTGCCGCCCTCGCGGCGCACCACCATCGACAGCTTGGCGTGGGTCTTCAGTTCGATGAATCCGTAGACGACCTGCACGCCGGCGCGTTCGAGGTCGCGCGCCCAGCGGATATTGGCTTCCTCGTCGAACCGCGCCTTCAGCTCGATCAGCGCGGTCACCGACTTGCCGGCTTCGGCGGCTTCGGCCAGCGCGCGCACGATCGGCGAATTGTTCGAGGTGCGGTAGAGCGTCTGCTTGATGGCGACGACGTCGGGGTCGCGGGCGGCCTGCTGCAGGAACTGCACGACGACGTCGAAGGATCTCGTAGGGGTGATGGACGATCAGGTCCTTCTGCCGGATCGCGGCGAAGATGTCGCCGCCATGGTCGCGCACCCGTTCGGGATGGCGCGGCACGTAGGGCGTGAATTCGAGGTCGGGCCGGTCGAGCCTGGTCAGCTGCGACAGCTCGTTCATCGCCAGCACGCCGTCGACCAGGAACACCTCGTCGTCGGCGGTGGAAAGCGCCTGCTGCACGAAGCCGCGCAGCTCTTCCGGCATCTTGGCTTCCATCTCGAGCCGGATCACCGATCCGCGCCGCCGCCGCTTCAGCGCGGTCTCGAACAGGCGGACCAGATCTTCCGCCTCTTCCTCGATTTCGAGTTCGAGTCCCGGATGATGCGGAACGCGCCCTGGCCCTTGACGGTGTAGCCGGGGAACAGGCGGCCGATGAACAGGCCGGTGGCCTGCTCCAGCGTGATCAGGCGCACCGCGCCGTCCTTGCCGCGGGCATGCGGATGAAGCGGTCGATCTTGCCGGGCATGCGGATCAGCGCGTTCATCGGCTTGCCGTCGGACGACCCGCGCCAACTGCAGCGCGATGGTGAAGCCGAGGCTCGGGATGAACGGGAAGGGATGCGCCGGATCGATCGCCAGCGGCGTCAGCAGCGGAAAGATGTTGTGGAGGAAGTGATCCTCGATCCAGCTCCGCTCCGCCTTGGTGACGTCGTGGCCGTCGACCAGCACGATGCCGGTCTTCGACAGGATGGCGCGCAGATCGCGCCAGATCGCCTGCTGGTCGGAGGCGAGCTCCGAAACCGTCTTGTTGATGAGGACGAGCTGCTCGGACGGGGTCATGCCGTCGGGGCTGCGTTCGGCGATGCCTTCGCGGACCTGCGCCTTGATGCCGGCGACGCGGACCATGAAGAACTCATCAAGGTTATTGGCGGAAATCGACAGGAACCGCACCCGCTCCAGCGCGGGATGGCCGGGATTGACGGACTCTTCGAGCACCCGGCGGTTGAAATGCAGCCAGGACAGCTCCCGGTTGATGAATCGCTCCGGGCTCGTGGCAATCGCAGGCGGAGCCTCGGCGATCCGGTTCTTTTTCTTTAATTTCAATAACTTGTGCCGATTCCATGAAGCTTCGATCCATCTCAGGCGAGGCGCAGGCCAGTCTTAGGGCAATGCAGCGCAAAGCATGTGATACGCCGATGACGTTTCAATGACATTGATGTTCCGCCCACAGCGCGCCGTCAAGGCGGCAGAGCGGCGCCGCCGATCAGGCGTTGCGCAGCAGTTCGGCAGCCAGCGCCCGGGTCACCGGCCGGCCCAGCCGCAGCGCCTCGGTGTCCAGCAGGTCGACCGCCTGGCGGGCGGCGGCATAGGACCGCTCGATCCGGGTGGCGAGATAGCTCACGACCGTCTCGTCGATGCTCAACTGGCGGTCCGCGCAGAATTTGACGATCAGGCCGCGAAACAGCAGGTCGTCGGGCGGCAACAGCGACACCGACGGGCACGGCGCGCAGCCGCGACCTGCAGATCGCGCAGTTCGACCTCGAACGCCGACGGCGGAACGCGCGCCGTGATCAGCACGAAGGCCTCGTCCTCGCGCGCCAGATTCAGCAGGTGAAACATCGCGCGTTCGTCGAAGTCGGACGGTTTCAGGTCTTCGACCACCAGCGCGCCGGTGGCCAGCGCGCCGGGCACGGCAGCGGCGGTCAGCGCATGCGCCGATGTCGAGCGCGCGCCGGCCTGTTCGGCCCAGATCGCGGCGAGATGGCTCTTGCCGGAGCCCTCCGGTCCCGACCAGCAGCATGATGCGGTTCGGCCAGTCGGGCCAGCTTTCGATCAGCGACAGCGCCGGCTTCATTGGCCGGCCCTTCGAGAAAATTGTCGCGGGTCAGGCTCTCCGCATGCGGCAGCGCAAAGGCAAGCTGACGAGGTTGAACGCGGACTGCCACGCAAGTCCCATGCCGGGGCCGGCAGCTCATAGCGTTTTCAAGCGAAGCGGCACCGGTTCGCGTGAGAAAACGCGTCAAAACAAAAGTCATCAGCGCGCTCGATCGTGCTCATGTGCCGCACCCACTCCACGAGATAGAGCGAGACGGAAACCAAAGTAAAGACCGTAACAAAACCCATCAGGATCAGGTCATAGGGCGCCGGCTTGAAGTTGAAGCCGAGCGAAGCCAGCACCAGCGCCGCGAACGCCACCTGCGCCACCGTGTTGAGCTTCGACACCATCAGCGGCTTCATCGGAATCGGCTTGTCGAACAGCCATGACACGATCACGGCCGTGACGATCATGATGTCGCGCGACACCACGAGGATGACGATCCAGCGCGGCACCGCGCCCCAGATCCCGAGCGCCACGTAGATCGAGACCAGCAGCGCCTTGTCGGCCAGCGGATCGAGCAGGGCGCCCAGTTCGCTCGCCATGTTGAAGCGCTTGGCGAGGAAGCCGTCGACGGCGTCGCTGACGCCGGCAATGACGAAGATCGCGAACGCGATCTCCATCTGGCTGGAGACGATCGCCCAGACGATGACCGGCACCAGAATGATGCGGCCCAGCGTGATGATATTCGGAATACTCAACTCGGTCGCTTCCCGGCTACCGGCCTGATTAGATCCGGCCCCTTGGCGGGTCGGCCGGTTCTTATCTACATAGTATATGCGCGCAAGCGCTTGCGAGCCATTGCAGGATCGCGGAATTCCTCGTAACCAGCCGTCATCATACTGGAATTTGGGCATGATCGACCGCAAAAACGGGCTCACTTACGCGGATCTGGGCGTCGATATCGATGCGGGCAACCGCCTGGTCGATCTCATCAAGCCGATGGTTCGCGCCACCGCCCGGCGCCGGCGCGGACGCCGAAATCGGCGGCTTCGGCGGCCTGTTCGACCTCAAGGCGGCGGGCTTCAAGGATCCCGGTGCTGGTGGCGGCGACCGACGGCGTCGGCACCAAGGTCAAGATCGCGATCGAGACCGGCCTGCATGGCGGCATCGGCATCGACCTGGTGGCGATGTCGGTCAACGACCTCGTGGTGCAGGGCGCGGAACCGCTGTTCTTCCTCGACTATTTCGCCTGCGGCAAGCTCGATCCGGAAGCGGCCGCGGCGATCGTGGCCGGCGTCGCCGAGGGCTGCCGGGAATCCGGCTGCGCGCTGATCGGCGGCGAGACCGCCGAGATGCCGGGCCTCTACAAGGACGGCGATTACGACCTCGCGGGCTTTGCGGTCGGCGCCGCCGAGCGCGGCACGCTGCTGCCGAGCGGCGATATCGCCGCGGGCGACGCCGTGATCGGGCTGGCCTCGTCGGGCGTGCACTCCAACGGCTTTTCGCTGGTCCGCAAGATCGTCGAACAATCCGGGCTCGGCTTCGATGCGCCGGCGCCGTTCTCGCCGGTCATGACGCTCGGCGGCGCGCTGCTGGCGCCGACGCGGCTCTACGTGAAATCCTGCCTGCGCGCGATCCGCGAGACCGGCGCGCATCAAGGGCCTTGCCCATATCACCGGCGGCGGCTTCACCGACAACATTCCGCGCGTGCTGCCAAAGCATCTCGGCGTCGGCATCGATCTGGCGCGGCTGCCGGTGCTGCCGGTGTTCAAATGGCTGGCCGCGCAGGGCGGCATCGCCGAACTCGAATTGCTGCGCACCTTCAACTGCGGCATCGGCATGATCGCCATCGTCAAGCCGGATGCGATCGAGCAGGTGACGGAAATCTTGACCGAAAGCGGCGAGACCGTCGCCTTGCTCGGCGAAGTGATCCCGGCGGCGGGCGAGCATCGCGTGGTCTACAACGGTCACCTCGATCTTCGCGCGAATGAAGCGCCGCGTCGCCATCCTGATTTCCGGGCGCGGATCGAACATGGCCGCGCTGATCGAGGCGGCGAAGGCGCGGATTTTCCGGCCGAGATCGTCGCCGTCATTTCCAACCGGGCCGATGCCGCCGGGCTGGAAGCAGGCAGCCGCGAGCGGCATTCCGACGATCGTCATCGAGAGCAAGCCGTTCGGCAAGGACCGCGCCGGCTTCGAGGCGGTGCTGCAGCGGGCGCTGGAGGAGAACAAGGTCGAGCTGATCTGCCTCGGCGGATTCATGCGGCTGTTCACCGCCGAATTCGTGCAGCGCTGGTACGGCAAGATGCTCAACATCCATCCCTCGCTGCTGCCGTCGTTTCCGGGCCTCGATCCGCACGGCCAGGCGCTTGCACGCCGGCGTGAAGATCTCAGGCGCGACCGTGCATTTCGTGATCCCGGAAACCGACGCCGGGCCGATCGTGATGCAGGGCGCGGTCGCGGTGGCCGATGACGACACGGCCGAGACGCTGTCGCAGCGCATCCTCGGCATCGAGCATCGCATCTACCCGGAGGCGCTGCGGCTGCTTGCAAGCGGCAAGGTTCGCCTCGAAGGCGACATCTGCAAGGTCGCCGACAAGCACCGGTCGCGACGGCGCGCTCTGATTTCGCCCTGCGGACGATCTGATCATCGAGCGTGCGATCACCATGCTGGGCCGAATCACCGCTTGGTGCTAGCCGTGAACGCACCTGGCTCGCCAGTCGCGGACTGTGGCCGCCGAACAACAATGGCGCGTATTCGGCAGTGCGGCGGGGGCCAACCGATTGACGCTCCGCGCGAACTGGGGGCAAATCGGCGCTCGTTGATCGGGATTTTGCGCATTTTTCGAGCCGGCGCTTCTGCCTTTTGGGAATGGATTGCATGCGCTGCTCATCGCGGCTCGCACAGGAAAATCAGGACCGGGCGGCGCGCTGGCGCGGCTGGTCGCGATTGCGTCTCGTTCTCGTCGGCAGTCATGTCCGCCGCGCAGGCGCAATCGCCCACGCCGACGCCCACCCACGCCGACACCCACCCGGCTTCACTCGACCCTGCCCAGCGCCGACGCCATCGACGGTGATCAACTCGACGGTGTCGTCGGGCGCGGCGCGTGACCAATCTCGGCAGCAATTTCCTGGAGCGGCTGGGCAACCAGTCGAGCAACGGCTTCAACCGCCTGCAGCGGACCAATCCCGGGCGGCGGCGGCGCCTCCGAGAGCACGGAAGCGCCGCGTTACCGGACCTGGTTCGAAGGCTACGGGATCTCATGCGCAAAACGGCGCGATCGGCGATTTCGTCGGCGACAGCCGCAAGACCTGGGGCGGCGTGGCCGGCATCGGCGCGCGGGTGGCGCCGGGCATCAATATCGGCTTCTCGGTCGACCAGAGCCGCTCCGGCGATCGACGTTCCGCTGGCGCTGCAATCGGCGACGATCGACCTGACCCAGCTCGGCTTCACCGCCTCCGTCGACAGCGGGCCGTGGACCTGGGCGAGCGCGGTGGTGCACGGTTTCGGCAACATCAATTCGCGCCGCGACACCGGCTTTGGGCTTGCGACCGCCGGCTACAATGCGCGGCTCGACGGCGTGCTGAGCGAGATCAGCTATTACTGGACCAGGGACCAGAGCCGCATCGTGCCCAAGGCCGCGTTCGAATATGTCCGCGCCCGGACCGGTTCGCTGCAGGAGATCGGCGGCCTCGATCCCGGTGATGGCGACGGGCGCCACCGTGCAGCGCGCGCGGCTGTTGATCGGCGCGGAGGTCGGGCATTACTGGATCTTCGACCGGAAGATTTTCGATCTGTCGGCCTACGGCAAGTTCGTCGACAATGTCGTGCAGAATTTCTCCGACATCACCGTCAGCCTCGGCAGCCAGAGCATCACGTTCCAGGGCATCGGCGAAAGCCGGTACGGCGCCGATGCCGGCGCCTCGGCCTCGCTGAGCCTGACCAACACCGCGCGCCTCTACGTCAACTACGACGCCAAATTCCGCGCCGCGATGCAGTCGCACCAGGGCACGGTGGGGCGGAGTTGAAGTGGTGACCTGATCTTTAGACCGCACTTATGCCCGGTCGACCCTGACCACGCGGCCTTTTTCGATCGCGAGCGCCAGCCGGCCGTGCTTCAGCGACAGCGCCGCTTCGCCGAACAATTCGCGCCGCCAGCCGTGCAGCGCGGCGACGTCGGCATGGTCGTCGGCCGGCGATCTGTTCGAGATCGTCGACGGTGGCGATCACCTTGCTGGCGACGGCGTGGCGCTCCGACGTCATCCGCAGCAGCACCTTCAGCAGTTCGACGATCGCAGCCCCGTTGGAATTGCCGCGCGGCTTTTCGATCTTCGGCAGCGTCTGACGGATCGCGGGCGAGGCCGCGCTGCACGGCGGCGACGATGTCGCTGCCCCATTTCGAGCGGTCGAAACCTTTCGGCAGCGAGCGCAGATTGGCGAGCCGCTCCAGCGATGGTCGGCGCGTGGGTGGCGATGTCGCCGACCGCATCGTCCTTCAGCACGCGCGCAGCGCGGCACGTCGCGGCTCTGCGCTTCCTGCTCGCGCCAGGCCGCGACTTCCATCAGCACCGCGAGCTCCTTCGGCTTGCGCACCCGCGTCTTCAGCCGCTCCCAGGCGCGCTCGGGGTGGAAGTCGTAGGTCTTTGGCGAGGTCAGGACCTCCATCTCCTCGCTGACCCAGTCGCTGCGGCCGCGCTTCTTCAGGTCGGCGTCGAGCGCCGCGAACACGTCGCGCAGATGGGTGACGTCGGAGACCGCGTAATGCATCTGCTCGGCGGTCAGCGGCCGGCGCGACCAGTCGGTGAAGCGGTGCGGTCTTGTCCGGCCGGTGGCCGGTGACGCGCTCGACCAGCTGGTCATAGGCGATGCTGTCGCCATAGCCGAGCACCATGGCGGCGACCTGCGGTGTCGAAGATCGGATGCGGAATGGTGCTCGGACTGGTGCCAGACGATCTCGATGTCCTGGCGCGCGGCGTGAAACACCTTCAGCACCGCTCTCGTTGCCCATCAGCTCGAAGAACGGCTCGAGGTCGATGCCGGCGGCCAGCGTGTCGATCACGACGGCCTCGTCCGCGCTCGCCATCTGCACGACGCAGAGCAGGGGTAGTAGGTCGTCTCCCGCAGGAACTCGGTGTCGACGGTGATGACCTGTGTGCTGGGCGAGCCGGGCGCAGGCGGCGGCGAGGTCGGAAGTGGTGGTAATCAGATCCATGAACAGTCCATGACGCTTCCGGACAGGCGTTCTGCCGAAAGCGCTGATATGTCAAGGGTCTTGGGGCAAATTTTGGCCCTGCTTTTGAAGCAAAGCACCACTTTCTGCGGGCGCTTTGCGGCAGACGCGCTTTTGGCGCGCCAGCGAACGGTGATCCGGCGCAGGGGCGGCCGGAACAGAGCTACTCGTAGCCGATGGCTTCGACGGCCGGCGGGCGGATGGAAGCGCGAGCACGACGAGACAGAGCGCGACGATTATCAGTCCGCATGAATTCGAAACCAAAGGCGTCCGCGGTAAAGGTGTCCACGACAGTCTCCCCCATAGATCGTTAGAATTGTCGGGAGCGGATTGAGGGAGCGTTAATTGATGTGGTTAAGGGCGCGGCGGGCGCCGCAATGGTGGATGGGCGCTTAAGAAGTGAGGTTAACGGGGCGCGCGTGGCCAGCGAGATACACTGGATGGGTTGAGTGCTTCGCGAAACCCATCGCCTTCGTAAACTGCAATTGATGGGTATCGCTTGCGCCATCGCTCGTTGAGCTACGGCGGACAAGTCACCACCAATCCTGCAGCTCCTACGCATTAGGCCGCTCGTATTGACCGGCTCGATTTTTGCGAGGTCCTTGGCGATTTGCCGCTTTGCAATCTGAATGTCGTAATCGGTCTGAAGGATTAACCAGAGTTCAGGCGAAGTGCCGAACGCCTTCGACAGGCGTAGCGCTGTATCGGCAGTCACGCCGGTTTCTTCATTGACAGCCGTTCATGCGCGTCCGCGGAACACCGCAAGCTCTTTGCCAACGCTCCTGGCGATAGCCCGAGCGGCAATAAAAACTCTTCCCGAAGAACTTCACCGGGATGCATGGGAGCAAGTCTTAGCCATTAACAGCTCTCCTTGGTTTGAAGGCCACTGACCCTTAGCGATAGTCTGTCAATTCAACGTCTTTTGGTCCATCCGGGGTCCAGACAAAGCAGATCCGGAACTTGTCATTGACGCGGATTGAGTATTGGCCCACCCGATTACCCTCTGAGTGCCTCAAGCCGATTGCCGGGCGGCGCGCGCAAATCTGTGAGTATGTGAGCGGCGTGCAGAAAACGGAGCTTGCGGCGGGCAACCTTGATCAAGTCAGCGGGAAACCCCTTGCGGACAACGCCATCAAATACGTCTTCCGTCAGAGAGTTCTTTGAAACTCTTGATCATGATCAACTGTATCAATATCTGATACAAACGTCTATGCGATTGTATCATGGATTGATACATCGATTTGCCCGACGGGCAAATCACTTCGGCGTTTCGCGACGGGCGAGTCAAGTCCGAGAATCGAAAATATTCCTATTTTCGCGCACCCCAAATCAGCGCTACAACTGCCGCCATCCCGTCCTACTCAGAGGGGCGTTGGCCATCGTCACGAACGTTGGGACGGGTTGCGGTGGACGCGGCAGCGTTGGCGCGCAATGTGATCGCAGGGCGGGCTTTGCCCGTGAGCGATCGACGGCGCGCAAGACGAACGACGCTGATTGCGTACGGCAAAACCGTGTGGTCCTGGCACCCGTTGCTGGTGTCAAGTTGATGGAGACGTGTTCGGCCCAACCGGGCGCGATCATGTCGATAATTCATCAACGACGGTGACAAGACGAATTCGTCGCCGGGGAGAGCGCGGTATAAGCCGTAAAGCCATTGCGCAGGGAATGCCGGATTGCCTCCGCTGAACCTGTATGCTCGTGTGCGCACTTTCTTGTGCACATTGCACACGAGACCGCGGGTGCAGCGCGCATCCGGCATTCCCTGCGCCCTCTGATTTCAGGGGCGAACGATTTGCAAGACCTCGGGCGCAGTGCGTCGCGGGATCATGTATTTGCGTTTGCCGTCATTGCGAGAAGCGAAACGACGACTTGTCCGCCGTAGACTCATGAGCGAAGGCGGAAGCAATCCACTCGTACTTTGCGGCGCGATGGGATTGCTTCGCTTCGCTCGCAAAGATGGAATTGCTTCGCTTCGCTCGCAAAGATGGGATTGCTTTCGCTTCGCTCGCAATGACGGTGAATTCTAAGTGGTTGCTACGACTTCACGTCCCGCAAAACGTCTGCATGCACGCGCTGTTCCGGCTGCGGCGGATCGGCGTAGGCGGCGAACGTCAGGCTGGTCCTCAAACGGTTTTGCCAGCACCGCCAACAACTCCTCGAACGGCGCGTAGTCGTCGCTGTTCACGGCGGCCTGGATCACCGCTTCGACGCGATGGTTGCGCGGAATGAAGGCCGGATTGACCGCGCGCATCGCGGCCTGCCGCTCGGCCGGCGGATTGCGGCTCGTCCGCGATGCGCTGGCGCCAGCGCACCGCCCATTCGTCAAAGGCGGCGGGATCGGCGAACAATTGCCGGACGCTGTCATCGTCGGCATCGGCGCGGCGCTCAGCTGAGGCGGCGGAAGGTGAGGGTGAAGTCGGCCTGGTTCTTCGCCATGGCGTCGAGCAGGTCCTGCACCAGCGCCTCGTCGCCGTCGCGCGTCGTGAACAGGCCGATCTTCGTGCGCAGGCCGGCCTGATAGGCGGTCGGTGAATTTTTCGGCGAATTCGCCGAGGATCGAACTGCGCCTGCTCGATTGCTTTGTCCTTGTCGTCGGAAAACAGCGGCAGCAGGCACTCGGCAAGCCGCGTCAGATTCCAGAGCGCGATCCGCGGCTGGTTGGCGTAGGCGTAGCGGCCCATCTCGTCGATCGAGGAGAACACCTGCGCCGGGTCGTAATGGTCCATGAAGGCGCACGGGCCGTAATCGATGGTCTCGCCCGAGATCGAGGTGTTGTCGGTGTTCATCACGCCGTGGATGAAGCCGACCAGCAGCCAGCGCGCGACCAGATCGGCCTGCCGCGCGACGACGCCTTCGAGCAGCGCGTGATAGGGGCGCTCGGCGCTTCGCCGCGTCCGGATAGTGCCTGCGCGATGACGTGATCGGCGAGCCGCGCGCACGCCGTCGGTATCGCCGCGCGCGGCGAAGAACTGGAAGGTGCCGACGCGGATATGGCTCGACGCGACCCGCGTCAGCACGGCGCCGGGCAGCATGGTCTCGCGCATCACGCTCTCGCCGGTGATGACGGCGGCGAGCGAGCGCGTGGTCGGAATGCCCAGCGCGAACATCGCCTCGCTGACGATGTATTCGCGCAGCACCGGACCGAGCGCGGCGCGGCCGTCGCCCCGGCGCGAGAACGGCGTCGGGCCGGAACCCTTGAGCTGGATGTCGCGGCGGACGCCGTCGGCGTCGATGACTTCGCCGAGCAGGATGGCGCGGCCGTCGCCGAAGCTGCGGCACGAAATGGCCGAACTGGTGGCCGGCATAGGCCATCGCGATCGGGTCGGCGCCCTCGGGCACGCGTTTGCCGGCGAGGATCTCGGCGCCCTCCGGGCTCGCAAGCAGGTCCGGATCGAGGCCGAGATGGACAGCCGAGCGGCCGGTTCAGCTTGATCAGCCGGGGCGCGGCGACCGGGCGTCGGCGCCACGCGGGCGAAAGTTCGCCGGCAGCGCCGCATAGGTGTTCTGGAACGGGAAATGGACCGTCATGGCCTCAAGATAGGCGCGCGCCGCGGAATAGGCAAACGGTTCCGAGGCCACACGGGCGCGAAATGCCGGCTTTTCGGGCTCAAAACAGGCGGCCTGCCGTTGGTTGCCGCGCCTGATCGCCTCGGGTAAACCCTCCCGCAGTTCGCGGCGCGGCTCTTGGCCCCCGATCTGACCCTCCGACATCTGTTTTTGGGAATTCCATGCATCGCTACCGGTCCCATACCTGCGGCGCGCTCCGCGAGAGCCATATCGGCGAGACGGTTCGCCTGTCGGGCTGGGTGCCATCGCATTCGCGACCATGGCGGCGTGCTGTTCATCGACCTGCGCGACCATTACGGCCTGACGCAATGCGTCGCCGACCCGGATCTCGCCGGCGTTCAAGGACGCCGAAAAGCTGCGCTCGGAATGGGTGGTGCGGATCGACGGCAAGGTGCGCCGCCGCCCCGACGGTACCGACAATCCGGAACTGCCGACCGGCGATGGTCGAGATCTATGTCAGCGAGATCGAGGTGCTGGGGCCGGCCGGCGAACTGCCGCTGCCGGTGTTCGGCGAGCAGGAATATCCTGAGGACATAAGGCTTAAGTACCGTTTCCTCGACCTGCGTCGCGAGAAGCTGCACCAGAACATCATGACCCGCGGCGCGATCGTCGACTCCATGCGCAAGCGGATGAAGGAGCAGGGCTTCTTCGAGTTCCAGACCCCGATCCTGACGGCGTCCTCGCCGGAAGGCGCGCGCGACTTCCTGGTGCCGTCGCGGATCCATCCCGGAAAATTCTACGCGCTGCCGCAGGCGCCGCAGCAGTACAAGCAGCTGCTGATGATGTCGGGCTTCGACCGCTACTTCCAGATCGCGCCGTGCTTCCGCGACGAGGACCCGCGCGCCGACCGCCTGCCGGGCGAGTTCTATCAGCTCGACGTCGAGATGAGCTTTGTCGACGCAGGACGATGTGTTCGCGGCGATGGAGCCGGTCATCACGGGCGTGTTCGAGGAATTTGCCAAGGGCAAGCCGGTGACCAAGGGCTGGCCGCGGATTCCGTTCGCGGAAGCTCTGCAGAAATACGGCAGCGACAAGCCGGACCTGCGCAACCCGATCGTCATGCAGGACGTCTCCGAGCATTTCCGCGGCTCCGGCTTCAAGGTGTTCGCGCGGATGCTGGAAGACCCGAAGAACCAGGTCTGGGCGATCCCGGGCGCCGGCGGCGGCTCGCGCGCGTTCTGCGACCGCATGAACTCGTGGGCGCAGGGCGAAGGCCAGCCCGGGCTCGGCTACATCATGTGGCGCGAGGGCGGCGAGGGCGCAGGTCCGCTTGCCAACAACATCGGCCCGGAACGGACGGCTGCGATCCGCGCGCAGCTCGGCCTGAAGGAAGGCGATGCCGCGTTCTTCGTCGCCGGCGATCCCGGACAAATTCTGGAAGTTTTCAGGGCTCGCGCGCACCAAAGCTCGGCGAGGAGTTGAACCTGATCGACAAGGACCGGTTCGAGCTCGCCTGGATCGTCGACTTCCCGATGTACGAGTACAACGAGGAAGACAAGAAGGTCGACTTCTCGCACAACCCGTTCTCGATGCCGCAGGGCGGCCTCGAGGCGCTGCAAACGGGCAGGACCCGCTGACCATCAAGGCGTTCCAGTACGACATCACCTGCAACGGCTACGAGATCGCCTCCGGCGGTATCCGCAACCACCGGCCCGAGGCGATGGTGAAGGCGTTCGAGATCGCGGGCTATGGCGAGAAGGATGTCGGTCGAGCGTTTCGGCGGCATGTACCGCGCGTTCCAGTACGGCGCCCCGCCGCATGGCGGCATGGCGGCCGGCGTCGATCGCATCGTGATGCTGCTCTGCGGCACCACCAACTTGCGCGAAATCTCGCTGTTCCCGATGAACCAGCGGGCCGAGGACCTGCTGATGGGCGCGCCTTCGGAGGTCGCGCCGAAGCAGTTGCGCGAGCTTCACATCCGGCTCAATCTGCCGCAAAACTAGACGACCGCAGCCGACCGAACGACCGAAGTCAATTCGGGGTCGAGGAAGCCCGCGGGGAAGTGCATGTCGTCTTATTCTGAAGATCTCCATTCCGCGGCGCTGGCCTATCACCGGCTGCCGCGGCCGGGTAAGCTCGAGATCCAGGCGATCAAGCCGCTCGCCAACCAGCGCGACCTCGCGCTGGCCTATTCGCCGGGCGTCGCCGCCGCCTGCACCGAGATCGCCAACAATCCGGCGGAAGCCGCATCGCTGACCACCCGCGCCAATCTGGTCGCCGTGGTCTCCAACGGCACCGCGGTGCTCGGGCTCGGCAATATCGGTCCGCTGGCATCGAAGCCGGTGATGGAGGGCAAGGCGGTCCTGTTCAAGAAATTCGCCGGCATCGACGTGTTCGACATCGAGATCGCCGCCGACACCATCGAGCGCGTGGTCGAGACCGTGGCGGCGCTGGAGCCGACCTTCGGCGGCATCAATCTCGAGGACATCAAGGGTCCGGAGTGCTTCGAGATCGAGGCGCAGCTCAAGGCGCGCATGAAGATCCCGGTGTTCCACGACGACCAGCATGGCACCGCCATCATCGTCGGCGCCGCGATCACCAATGCGCTGCTGCTGAACGGCAAGAAGCTGGCCGACGTCAAGATCGTCTGCTCCGGCGCCGGCGCCGCGGCGATCGCCTGCCTCAATCTGCTGGTCTCGCTCGGCGCGCAGCGCAAGAACATCTGGGTCTGCGACATCGACGGCGTGGTGCACGAGGGCCGCAACACGCTGATGGACCGCTGGAAGGCGGTCTATGCGCAGAAGACCGACAAGCGCAGTGCTGGCCGAAGTGATCGGCGGCGCCGATATTTTCCTGGGGCTGTCCGCGCCGAACGTGCTGACAGCCCGGACATGGTCAAGGCGATGGCGGACCAGCCGCTGGTGATGGCGCTGGCCAATCCGACGCCGGAGATCATGCCGGACGAGGCGCGCAAGGCGCGCCCCGACGCGATGATCTGCACCGGACGCTCCGACTTCCCGAACCAGGTCAACAACGTCCTGTGCTTTCCGTTCATCTTCCGCGGCGCGCTCGATGTCGGCGCCACCGCGATCAACGAGGAAATGAAGCATGCCGCGGTCGACGCGATCGCGCAGCTCGCGCGCGATCCGCCGTCGGACGCGGTCGCGCAGGGCTTCGACAGCGGCGAGGCGCAGGGCTTCGGACCGGGCTCGCTGATCCCGAGCCCGTTCGATCCGCGGCTGATCCTGCGCATCGCGCCCGCGGTTGCGAAGGCGGCGATGGAGTCCGGCGTCGCGACGCGTCCGATCACAGAATTTCGACGAATATACCGCGCTGCTGGAGCGCTTCGCGTTCCGCTCCGGCCTCGTCATGAAGCCGGTGTTCGCCAAGGCCAAGACCCAGCCGGTTCGCGTGATCTATGCCGAAGGCGAGGACGAGCGCGTGCTGCGCGCCACGCAGGTGGTGCTGGAGGAGAAGCTGGCGCGGCCGATCCTGGTCGGACGTCCCTCGGTGGTCGAAGCGCGGATCAAGCGGTTCGGGCTCGTCGATCAAGGCCGGCCAGGATTTCGACCTCGTCAATCCCGAGGACGATCCGCGCTATCGCTCCTATGTGCAGTCCTATATCGACGTCGCCGGCCGGCACGGCGTGACGCCCGGATGCCGCGCGCACGGTGGTTCGCACCAACGCCACCGTGATCGCGGCGCTCGCGGTGGTCCGCGGCGAGGCCGACGCCATGATCTGCGGCGTCGAAGGCCGCTACATGAGCCATCTGCGCCACGTGCGCGAGATCGTCGGCTTCCTGCCGGGCGTCAGCGACTTCGCGGCGCTGGCGCTGATGATCACCAGCAAGGGCGCCTATTTCATCGCCGACACGCAGGTGCGGCCGAACCCGAGCGCCGAGGAGCTCGCGGAGATGGCGTCGCTGGCGGCGATCCATGTCCAGCGCTTCAACATCAAGCCGCGAGATCGCCTTCGTGTCACATTCCGACTTCGGCAGCTATGATACCGGACTCCTCGCGCAAGATGCGCCGCGCCACCGCGCTGCTGAAGGAGAAGCATCCGGAGATCGAGGCGGACGGCGAGATGCAGGGCGATACCGCGCTGTCGGAGGCCGCGCGGAAGCTGGTGCTGCCGCATTCCAAGCTGGAAGGCGAGGCCAATATCCTGATCATGCCGAACCTCGATACCGCCAACGTCGCCTATCAGATGATCAAGGCGCTGGCGGACGCGCTGCCCGGTCGGGCCGATCCTGATCGGCCCGGCGCGCCCGGCGCATATCCTCACCCCGTCGGTGACCGCGCGCGGCGTTCTCAACATGACGGCGGTTGCCGCCGTCGAAGCCCAGGAGCGAGCCGGCCGCGCAGCAACCGACCCTGTTCGGCTAGTTGAGACACGGCAGGGTTCGCTGCGCGGAGATCGGTTTCGATTTGATCGTTTGAAAAGCGGAGGCGAAACGCCCATAATCGTTCCGCGCGACGCCCGTGACCTCGCATTTGCCATTCAGTGAGGCCGACCATGCCAGCGTTCATTACTTTCGGGCGGAGTCTTGTTCGCCGTGCTCTTCATCTATTCGGGAGCGACCAAGCTTTTCGCAGTTCAGGCAGACGGCAGACTTCATCGCCGCCAAGGTGGTCATTCCCGCGCTGCTCGCGCCCTATACCTCGCAGCTCGAAACCATGACCGGGATGCCGTTGCCGCAACTGCTGGCGATTGCCGTCGGCGGCTTTCGAGATCATCGCCGGGCTGATGATCGCGGTTAATTTCGGCGCGCGGTTCTTCGCGATCCTGCTGATCTTCTTTGTGCTGCTGCGACGACCTTCTACTTCCACGATTTCTGGAATCAGTCGCCGCCCGACAATGCCAAGACGCTGATCGACGCGCTGAAGAATCTGTCGATCATCGGCGCGCTTGTTCATGATCGCAGGCTATGGCCGCGGACCGCGGTCGGTCAGAACCCGCCTATGGCGACGTCTAGCGAAGACGTTGTTCAGACCGCGCGCCGCCACGGCGTGACGCGTGACGTCGCCGGCCGGGTCGAGCATCTGCGGATCGGCCCGGCTTGCAGCCCGTGCGATGCCAGAACCTGTTGCGGTGAACGCTCAGGCACGCCGGGGAAGCAGGGTTCGCCACCGGGCAGCCGCACGCTGCGGCGCCTGCGAGAGCCAGAACGTGTCGTAGCGGTCCATGAACATGTCCGAACACGGCGGGACCGCCGATGACCGCGACGGTGCCGGCAGACACGCCGGCGTTCCGCGCAGGCGGCCTCGAACGAGCTGCCTGCCGGATTCCACAGTATGGCGTTTGGATTGGACGGATCGGGCGCGGTCGCCGCAACCTTCGCGCGTCAGGACCATGCGCTTGCGCCGCGGCGAGTTCGGCTGGTCCTCGTGGGAATTGCGGCCGTGCACGATCAGGTCGGCGCGATCGAGGGCAGCAGTGAAGAAGCGCTTGTCGCCCTCGAACTTCAATTCGTCCGGCATGACGTTGTGGGCGTTCGCGAGCATGCCGTCCGCCGAGACGATGACATAGCCTTCGATGCGCAGCGCCGGCACGGATTTGTCCGATCAGCCGAAGCCGTCTATTCCGAGATCGTCTGCACGACGCTGGAGACCGGCCGCGAGCTCACGGTCGGCAGCTTGGCTTCCTTGAGCAGATCTTCGTCGTATTGCGCGATGGTCTGCACCGGTGCCTTGGCGCGCATCGCAACCACCTTGTAGCCGCTGGCCTTCAGCTTCTTCAGCAGCTCGGGCAGGGCCTCGGCGGTGTGCTTCTGGAAGTCGTGCATCAGGATGATGCCCTTGCCGAGCTTGTCGACCTTGCGCATCACGTTGTCGATCACGGTCTGCGGCTTGCTCGCCTTGAAATCGAAGGAGTCGAGGTCGCAGGAGAAGATCGCAATGTTGCGGTTGCCGAGATAGGTGACCATCTCCGGCGGATGCTGCAGCGCCGGGAAGCGGAAGAACGGGGCCGGCGAGGTGCCGCCGAGTGCCCACTTCACCGCGCTGAAGCCTTTTTCGATCTCGTCCTTGCGCTGCTGCTCGTTCAGCTTCTTGTTGACGAGGGTTGCGTGCGACCAGGTGTGCGATCCGATCGTATGACCGGCGGCAAGCACCTGCTTGAGGATTTCCGGATAATAGGTGGCATGCTTGCCGATCGGGAAGAAGATGCCCGTCGTGCACTCCTCGGCCAGCGTCTTCAGCACTGACGGCGTGTTCACCGGCCAAGGGCCGTCGTCGAACGTCAGCACCACTTCCTTGTCGCGCAGGAAGTCGAGATCCTTGAAATGTTCGAAGCCGAAGCCGGGACCGCCGGTGGTATCGATTTCGACGGTGCGGCCGATGCCGAGCGCGTTGGGGTTATTGCAGGGGCGCGCGCGTGGAGCGGGCGCTGCGGCCGGGGCCGGGGCTGCCTTTGGGGCAGCGGCGGCAGCCGCCGTGCCTTTGGCTGGTGGCGTCTGCGACCACGCCGCGCTCGAGGCCAGCAGCGATACTGCGCCTGCAAAGATCAACCCTGCCGTAATACGCATCCTGTTTTCCTTAAATATTGATCCCGCTCCCGGCACCGGCCTTTGGCCGTCGTCCGGGTCGCATTCCGCCCCTGACGACATAGTAGCCTAGTTGGAGGCGGCGCCGCCAAGGCAACGGCGTCACCAAGCCACGTCGGTCGATTTGTCGCCGGAACCGGTTAATTACGCACGCGTCAATCGGCCAGCGCCCGCGCGCAACGGCGGTTTCCACGCGCGTATCCTGCAGGGTTCGGACTCTCGGCGAATACGTCGGCAATATAGCCGTCACGGCCGACCAGGTATTTGTGGAAGTTCCAGCGCGGAACATCCTTCGGCCGCGCCTCCGCCGCCCATTTGTAGAACGGATGCGCATTCGGCCCTTCACGATGGCCTTGCGCCGCGATCGGGAAGGTGACGCCATACTGGTGCTGCGCGGTCTCGGCGATCTCGGTCGCGCCGCCCGGTTCCTGTCGCGCCGAAATCGTTGGAAGGAATGCCGATGATCATCAGGCCGCGACCGCTGAACTCGGTCCACAATTCCTGCAAGCCGGCATATTGCGGCGTGAAGCCGCAAAGCGAGGCGGTGTTGACGATCGAGGATTGGACGGCCGGCATAGTCGGCCAGCCTGATATCGCCACCCGCCAATGCCTCGGAAACGAAAACGCATAAGCGGTGATCCGAGCTCATGCCGGCCTTGCGCACGCGCCGTTCGCGGTCGAGGCACACCAGCGATCACGGTCAGTGCCGCCGTCATCACGGTCCTGCGGTCGATCATGGCAGGCCTGCGCGCGATGCAATGGCGGATAGCATAGCCGATGCGCGCTAATGCCGCCGCTCAACAAGCCGTTATGCGCGACGCCGGCCCTGATGACTCAGCGCAGCGAAACGATGAAATCGGTGCCTTCGCCGGTTTCGCCCTGGTTGATGCCTGGTCGGACACCACGATCGAGCTACCGCTCGTCAGCGCCTCGGTGATCGCGCGCCATCGCGTCCTGTGGGATCGTGATGCGGTCCAGCGCTTCGGCCGGGCTGTTCGGCACCGGCAGCGGCTTCGACTTCTCGGCGCAGGGGCTTCGCCTGCGACCTTGCGCCGTCGTGTGGCGCGGTCGTCATCGTCATTCCGCGCCGCGTTGCGCGGCGGTCACCGGCAGCGACACCACCGACCAGCGCAATTTGTTCGGGATCGTTCTTGTCGGCATCCGCCGGTGAACACATGCGTGCCCAGCATCCGCTCGCTCGGCGCGATCGTCACCGGCACCTCGAACAGCGGCGCGAAGTTCTGCCGCACATAGAGTTTGCCGGTCCTTACGGCTCACGAATACCGCAATTTGTCCGGCGCGCTTCGGCGGCTCGGCTTTTGCGGCAGCGGCCTTCCGCGCCCGGCGGGCGCGACGGATCCCCTTCTGGCGTCGGGCGCGACAGCCGGCGCATCTGCTACCGCCTTGGCGCGGCTCGGCAGGCTTTCGAGTGCCTTCGGTGCCTCTGCAGCCTTCGGCTCATCGGCCTTTGGCGGGTCGGATCTGGCGCATCTGCCTGGAGACGTCCGCCTTGAGGGCGCCGGTCTTCGCGTCGTCCGGTGGCGCTTCAACCGATTTGGTCTCTGGCCCTGTCTTCGGCCTTCACTGGTCCCGCTGCTGGAGGTTCCCGTCTTGATTTCTGTCTTGGCGGTCTGGCTCGTCTCAGCCGGATTGACGTCGGCGGTTATGGTGTCCTGCGACCTGGTTTCAGACGGCGTGACTTCGGCCGGCTTGTCGTCGGATGAGGCGGTCTCAGCGCTCTTGGCGGGGACTGCTTCAGCTTCGGTTTTCACCGGTTCGGATACTGCACCCACCGGCTTCCGGCTTTGCTTCCATGACCTGCGGCAAGCAATGCGTAG